>VOFJ01002787.1_pt1 | contig 75064 bp, 126 predicted proteins | sample 5384081 | NCBI WGS metagenome assembly VOFJ01 (sample SAMN12384729, study PRJNA508395) | human gut metagenome | isolation source: healthy gut I | host: Homo sapiens | reverse complement strand
GAAAGGGAATCGTGTATGTGGAGTGCTAATGCCCCGCAAGCGGAGCAAAAAAGATCCTGCGCTCAGCGATGCCAATACAAAAGTCGCCCAGTAAGATCCTGCGGAGCACAGGTCCGCGTTAATATCAACGTGAACTATAACTACCCAAATCAGAGCACACCGAGCATATCGTCGATGATGCAAAGATCAAGCAGGCCCAGAATGTCGATCGTGTCATCAACCTTTTTGCCTCTCCAATCGAGGAGCGCCGCACCAAAAAAAGAAGGCGGAAGAAGAGCGTATCCAGCGCGAAGCAGACCAAGCCGAGCGTATCCGCAAAGAGCAGAAAAAAAAGACGCTGAAGAACAGCGTGTTTTTACGAAGAATGGGCATCTGCTCAGCACGAAAAACACGCCCGTCAGGCCGGCGCGCGATCGCCAAGGCGATCAACTACTATCGTGCCAATGAACGGAAAATCCTCATCAGTGTCGTTCTCATTGTTGCTCTTTCGCCTGCCGCGGCGTTTACGATTCCATCAACCAGAAGCGGGAGCAGGAACTTGCTGCCCATCAGGCCGAGCTTGCCCGCCTGTCTTAAGCAAAAAGCACAATAATAGAGGCACTCAGGAACAATTTTGGCAGCCATATCAGGATATATAAATCAACGATTCCGGTTGCTATAAAAGCCGCAGAGGTGTCCTCAAAAGGAACAAGTATTTACGCCTATGAGCCAAACAGTCCGGTGTCTAAGGCTTACGCCAACTTCACAAAGGAGGTGTTAGCCGATGGCAGGCAGAAAAAGCGATTTCACGCTGCCCACGAACACGCTCGATGAGCTGTTCTCCTCACAGGAGGAACGAGATGAAGCGAAACTTTCCAAAATCAGAGATATTCCGCTTGATGAAATCGACGATTTCCCCGACCACCCGTTTAAGGTGCGGGAAGATGAGGATATGTTTCAACTCGTGGAGAGTATCAAAGAGCGTGGTGTGATTACTCCCTGCTACCGTAAGACAGAAGGAGGACGGCAGATATGAGCTTATCTCAGGACACAGGCGAAAAAAGGCTTGTGAGCTTGCCGGATTTGAAACGCTGCGCTGTGAGGTGGTAGACCTCGACCGTGACGAAGCTACGATTTTAATGGTCGAAAGCAATTTTCAAAGATCGCAGATACTTCCCTCAGAAAAAGCCTACGCATACAAAATGCGGCTTGACGCAATGAAAAGACAGGCAGGCAGACCCGAGTAAAATAATAATTCTGCAACACTGTTGCAGAATTTCGGTGGCAAGACCACTCGTGAAATTATTGCCGCAGAAAGCGGCGAAAGTCACGAACAAGTCCGAAAATATATCCGCCTTACAAACCTTGTACCTGAGCTGCTTGAATTTGTAGACGAGGGCAGAATCAAAATGCGCCCCGCCGTTGAGCTGTCCTATCTGAATGAGGATTGCCAAAGGGATTTGGTGGACGAAATCGACATAAACGACTGTACCCCGTCACACGATCAGGCAATTCGTATGCGAAAGTTTTTTGAGGAAGGCAAGCTGACCACAGAGGCGATCTCTGCGATTATGAGTGAGGAAAAGCCAAATCAGCGTGAGAAGATTGTTTTGCGTGGGGATAAAGTGCGGAGTCTGATCCCGAAGAATATTCCCATAAATCAAACGGAGGAGTATGTCTGCAAGGCGCTGGAGCATTACAACAAGTTCTTGCGTAACCGTGCCGAGCGTGACAGCAGGTAAGGCAGCGTGCGTTTTCTGCTTCCCCTTCCTCACACTCCAACCCCTGATACTACCTGACTATCCGAAAGATATATCTATCTCACTTAATTGAATCTATCTCACTTAGTTCAATCTATCTCAGGAAACGCACAATTCAAAATACAGGAGGGATGTTTTATGATTTAAGATTAACCGTCCCGTTCGCACCTTTGTCTGAAACGCTGTTTCGCATTAAAATAGCGGCAGAAAAAGGAGTGAAGCGTAATGAAAACTAAATTAATATTGCTTGCTTTTTTCAGTGGCTCTTTTTACTGATTGTGCTTGCAGGCTGCAACAATACCCCGTCAAATGAAGATAAGCCGCAGCCGTTTTCTTCTTCGGAGAGTAGTCAAAGCTCAACCGAATCGGAAATGCCTGTGGGAAATGAGAAAAAAGAGGTTGAAACAACGCCTGAAGCCGTACAGGAATCAGAGCCTGAAAAGCAGGAAGAAACAACGGAAAAGAAAACGGTCAACTCCGAACAGCCTCAGACTGTTTCTGAAACCGAGCAGGCGGTACAGCCCGCCACACAGCTCAACGAAGCGGATAAGACCGAGCAATCCGTATCAAAACCACAGCCGGATATTCCCGAAGAAAGTGAAAAGCCTATACCGACTGAAACAGAGGAAACGACAAGCGAAGCGGAAATCGACTTCGACATTGATTACTGGATTTCCTTTGCGAAGGATTACGCTCAAAGCGTTGGACTTCAGTTGGACAGCGAGGCGGTTTACTGTTGGGATAATCCGATCCGTGCCGGAGCGCATTGTAAATATCTTGAAAGAGATATTCACAGCCGCTTGAATCGGTACAAAGCTGACGAAGAAATCACAGCCGTATGGATTTGGGCGGAAGAAGTTTCCGACGGAATCTATGACATTTATATCGGCTATGCCTAATTTCAATATTTCACTTTGAGAACGCACCGAAAAAACGGTGCGTTTTTTCATTTTAAGGGAGGATTTTAAATGAAAATGCAAAAAGCCAAGCGCATTATGTCGCTGTTTCTTGCGGCGCTGATGTGCGTGACTTCCCTTGTGGGGAATTGGTACAACCGCTTATGCCGCAGAGGAAACCGACGATGTATATCTTATCTCGTTCCCCCGTGATGGCGACTCGAATTACAACGCAGAATGGGGACACAGCAGCCTTACTCTAATGAATGGCTGGAAAACAGGAACTTCCGTTACACAACCGTTCGAGCAATGGGTTCCTATACCGGAAATATTTGCTACTGCATCGAGATCGGCGTCCCGCAGGAAACCGGAGACAGTTTTACAAAAAGGGCGAGGATTTTTGGGACAACTACCCGTCGTCCTATAACAGCACTATTTCGCCTGACGATATTAAGCTGTTCATTGGTCGTATTTTCCAGTATGGCTATACGGGTACAATCTCAACATCGTGGCGTTCTCAGAACGAGGGCGGAGATAAACTGGCGCACGCAGTCGCAACCCAACTTCTCATTTGGGGGAAACCGTTATCGGCGAGCGTGATGAGAACTTTAATAAGGTTAGTACAGGCAGCAAAGACGCTGTTCTGGATCAGATCAGTACCAACCACCCCCTCTATGACAAGATTATGAGCTACTACAATTCAATGGCGGCGAGTGTTCAGAAACATTCAAGCTGCCGAGCTTCCTTTCCAAAACGCCGGGAGGCGCAAAGGAAATTGAGCTGGAATGGGACGGCTCTAAATACACCGTTACGCTCACGGACACAAACAATGTCCTTTCGGGATATAAGTTTTCGTCCAATGACTCAGGTGTTCAGTTTTCTGTAAGCGGAAATAAGCTGACAATCACCTCCGAGAAAGCGCCGAGCGATGGGTTGACGATTACTGCTGAAAAGACGGCTCAAAGAAAAGGCGTAATTACTTGGACAGATGGTATCTACGGACCAAATGGCGGTGTGCAGGATACCGTAACTTACGCTCAGACTGTCAACGATCCGGTCAAAGGATTCCTCAAGTTGAAGGTATCCTATGGCTCGGCGAAAATCGTAAAAACCAGCGAGGACGGAAAGGTGGACGGTATCTCTTTCCGTATTCAAGGTAATGGGATTGATAAAACGGTGAAAACCGCAAACGGCGGTCAGATTCAGGTAGATAACCTAATGCCGGGGGTATATACCGTAACCGAGCAGGAATACGACAGATACGAGCCACAGGAAACACGCCGTGTAACCGTTGTTGCGGGGCAGGTTGCAACCGTTAATTTCAATAATACGCTGAAGCGTGGAGACATTGAGGTTATTAAATCCTCGGAGGATAACTTCAATGAGGGCGTGACCTTCCATCTTTACGGCACATCGCTTTCCGGTATTGCTGTTGATGAGTATGCTGTTACGGATAAAAACGGTGTGGCTACCTTTGAAGATGTGTTGATAAGCGGTACAACGCCATACACCATCGAGGAAGTAGATACCGCAATCCGTTATGTCATTCCCGAAGATCAGACCGCACCCGTCATCGAGTGGAATGAGGTCACTACCCGCAATTTCACGAATATCCTGAAGAAGTTTACCGTTACCGTGACAAAGAGCGACGCTGAAACAGGAACGGCTCAGGGGAAACGCTTCGCTTGCAGGCGCAAAATACGGGATTTTCAAGGGTGAACAGCTCATTGACGAATACTACAATGATGAAAACGGGCAATTCACCACAAAAGAATATATTTGTGATTCGGATTGGGCAGTTAAGGAGCTTGAGCCGAGCGAAGGCTATTTGCTCGATCCGACCGTCTACAAGGTCGGCGCAGAGCCGGAGCTTTATACCATTGAGCATAATCAGACCGCAACTGATGTAAACGAACAGGTCATCAAGGGCAATATCGCCATTATCAAGCACACCGATGACGGCGAAACAAAGATTGAAACGCCCGAAGAAGGCGCTGTTTTTGAAGTGTATCTCAAATCCGCAGGCTCTTTTGAAAACGCAAAGGAATCTGAGCGTGATACTCTGACCTGCGACGAGAACGAACGGCTTTGCACAGACAAAGGATATGCCTTACGGCACATATACCGTCCATCAGGTGTCCGGTTGGGAAGGCAGAGAATTGATGGACGATTTTGATGTGTTCATCGCAAAAGACGCTCAGACCTACCGCTATCTGATTAACAACAGAAATTTTGAAAGTTATATCCAAGTGGTAAAGGTGGACGCAGAAACTGGCAAAAACAATTCCCTATGCGGGCGCAGGCTTCCAGATTTATGATCCATCCGGCAATCTCATCACGATGGAATTTACCTATCCCACCCCGACAACGGTTGACACTTTCTATACCGGCGCTAACGGCTCGCTCGTAACGCCGGAAAAGCTGCCATACGGTCAGGGCTACTCTATCGTTGAGGTACAGAGTCCTTATGGATATATTCTTGATTCCACACCCGTCTATTTTGATGTAGCGGAAGAAAATTCTTCTGAGGAAAGCGGGGTAACAGTGATAAAAGTCGAAAAAAGACCAATATGCCGCAGAAAGGCACGATTAGTATTGAAAAAGACAGGCGAGGTATTCTTCGGTGTCTCAGTAAGCGGCGGAACAGATGAAAACGGGCAGGAACTTCCCGTTATCTATCAACCGATCTATGAAACACAGGGGCTTCCCGATACTGTCTATGAAATCCGTGCCGCTGAAGATGTGGTAACACCCGATGGTACGCTGAGATACAGTAAGGGCGAGCTGGTCGATACGGTTACAACCGATGAAATGGGTTTTGCTGAGAGCAAGGAACTCTACCTCGGAAAGTACGAGGTAAAAAGAGGTTAAGGCAGGTTACGGAATGGTATTAAGCGATGAAGTCCATACCGTGGAACTTATTTACGCCGGACAAAATGTAGCCGTAACCGAAACGGCGACTTCCTTTGTCAACGAAAGACAGAAGGTTGAAGTAAGCCTTGAAAAAGCACTTGAAACAAGCGAGCTGTTTGGTGTCGGCAATAATGACGAAATCAAAAATATCAGCTTTGGGCTTGTTTGCCGATGAGGAGCTTGTATCCGCAAGCGGTACTTCCATCCCGAAAGACGGTCTGATCGAAATCATCACGCTTGATGAAAACGGCAAGGCGACCGTCAAAACTGATCTGCCTTTGGGCAGCTATTATGTAAAAAGAGCTTGCGACAGATGAGCATTATCAGCTTAGCAGCGAAAAATATCCCGTTGTATTTGAATATGCGGGACAGGAAACTGCGACAGTAGCGATTGCAGTGAATAATGGTGAGCCGATGGAAAATAAGCTGATCTACGGCTCTGTATCAGGTAAGAAGGTTGACGAAAACGGTGAAGGACTTGGCGGTGCGCTCATTGGTCTGTTTAAGAGCGATGATGTGGAGTTTACCGAAGAAAATGCCCTGATGATCGCCGTATCCGGCGACGATGGCAGCTTCTCCTTTGAGAATGTGCCTTACGGAAACTGGTATATCCGTGAAATCGAGCAGCCGACCGGATTCGTGCTTGATGAAACCGTCTATGATGTAAACATTTCGGAAAACGGGCAGATTGTTGAGATTGAAATCGTCAATGAGCTTATCCGTGGAAATATCGCTTTGACAAAAGTGGACGCTGAATACACCGATACAAAGTTGACAGGTGCTGTTTTTGAAGTCTACAAGGATTCCAATGACAACGGTGAGCTTGACGGTGAGGATGAGCTGATCGGTACACTGACCGAAAAGGAAATCGGACAGTATGAAATGAACGATCTGCTCTATGGACGCTATTTTGTGAAAGAGACAAAAGCACCGGAGGGCTTTACGCTGGACGAAGGCGTGTATGAAGTGTTTATTGACACCGACGGAAAGACCTATCAGGTCGAAAATACAGAGGGCAAAGGTTTTGCAAACGAACCAATGCGTGGAAATCTGAAAATCGTGAAAACATCGTCCGACGGAAAAGTGGAAGGCTTTGCTTTCCGCATTACCGGAACAAACGGCTATGATGTCACCCTTGAAACAGACGAAAAGGGCGAAAAATCTTCATTGAAGGACTGCGTATCGGCGAGTACAAGATTTCCGAAGTAAACAATGCCGCCTCCGCTATGTATATTCTGCCAGCCGACAAAGAAGCTGCGGTGCAGACAGGCTCTACCACAGTCGTAGAAATGCACAATGAGCTGAGGGATACACCGAAAACCGGAGATGACAGCAAGCTCGGTCTTTGGCTTGCCCTTGCAGGCGTGTCTATGGCAGGCATAGCAGCCTGCGGTATTCTCGGATTTAAGAAAAAGAAGAAAAAAAGGAGGATAACTGATGGAACTGAAAGCGATTATCGGAATTGCTTTGGTCGCCTTTATCGTAGGAGGCTTTATCTTTTTGCAGATCCGTAACAGAAAGAAAAAGTAAAAGCTTCTTACAGGGGCGGGGTTTAAACACTCCGCCCTTTTCTATTATTCAAGGAGGTCAGATAAAATGGCAAAATTAAAAACGGTAGAAAACCGAGTGCTTGAAATCCTAAAGGATTGTCCGGCTTCTCGGTTTGACGATATGCTTCTCATTCTCCATTACTATAACCGCTACGGGTATTTGCGGGCGGGCGAGCTTCCACTTGCGGATATTGTTTTCAACTACAAAAGCTACGGACTTCCGTGCTTTGAGTCAATTCGCAGAGCACGACAGCGAGTTCAGTCCCTTTTCCCGGAATTGTCCCGCAATCAGAATGATGAAAGCAAAAAAGCGATGTCTGCATTATTATTAACATTCAGTAAGGAGGATTATTATGGCAACAAAAAAAGGTACAAATGCCGCTTTGCAGCAGAAAGTAAAGGTGCTTGCAAAACTTTACGATTCCGGATGCAAAACTGAAAAGGACTTGAAGGCGCTGAGCCTGCAAAGTATTTTGAAAATCCCCGATATTTCCGTTTCCGATATGACGGTTATTACAGAGCTTCAGGAGCAGATTGCAAAAAACAGGCTCTTTTCCTATTTGGGAGGTGCTGATGATGAGCAGCAGTCAGAACAGAGCGACGGATAAAAGCATATTATCTGGAGCGATATAAATCTCAACCCTAATGATTGGCGTGACAATTATAGGGATTTCCTTGAAATCAATGAAATTGACGGAGATCCAAACGACGAACATAAGCTGTATGAATATATGGTTGAAACCAATGGCGAGTATCTTTCCGATGAACGGGAAAATCTCAATGTCCAGCTTTCTCAGCCGATTATCGTTATCGGCGACATCGGCAGATGGAACGGCAGAGTGATGGGCTATAAAATGATTGATTCCGGCAACATCAAGGACTGCCTGTATTCCGATACGGATATGACCGAATGGTATGTGGATAAGTACGGCGATCTTCGTGCCGACGCTGTTCATCACGATGGGACAAATCACTATTTGTACCGTGTGTTTAAGGATACTGCTTCGCCGGAACAGATTGAACGATTGCAGGAAAAAAAATCTATTTTGGAAAAGCTACACGGGCAGATATAACGAAGGTGACAAAACGGCTTGGAGATGAAATTGCGGCAGTCTATGGTTTCCACATACCGAAACAAAGAACAGCAGCCGAGAAAGAGAGGTAAGTATGCTTTCTGATGTTACTAACGAAAAAATTAAATATGCTAACTGTGGTGAGAATCGTGAATTACTCATTGACGAAATAATCCGCATTGGCATTTTAGATGTTTCTGGAAATCCTATTGCGGGTTGCAAGGAAAGGATATGCGAGCTTTATAAGTCACAACCTTTGTCACAGAAGGCATTTGGAGAAAAGTTAAACGCACTGTTTGCGCCCAATGGATATAATCCAGTTAGCTTGCCGGCTGATGATCACACGCCATATAAAACCATTCAAAATTGTATATAACAACGCCGGACTTCAATTTATGTTTAGGGACAGGAATGATAATATCCATTTGGAGTGTATTGGATGGAACGAAGTAGCACGGCGAACGGGTAGAATGATTCGACGAAGAGAATACTTTGCCAATGAGTCGCTTTTGGAATTACGAAAAGTCAGAGAAAGGAGCGAACGCTGATGGGTTTTGTTATCAATCCCCTTACGGAAGCAGAATGCAAATACACTTACGCACAAAGCACACAGATAGAGGGACAGACAGGTTGCATAGGGCATTTGCGAGGCGATTTTGGCTCAGGCGGCAATGAGTTTTTTACCTCTTGGTTTGACCACAGGCGTGATTTAAAAACAGACCAGTTCAAAAACGAGCTGGACGAGGTTATCAATGCTCTGCGCTCTGAAGAATACGGGCTGTTAAAAAGCCGCACCGATATGTCACAGTATGCGAAAAGTCGTCCGGACAGCGCTTTTGGGCAGTTACACCACCGAGTATGGATTCCGTGCTGATACAGAAAAGTATGCTTTCCTGATACGCTGTAACCCTACCCGTGGAGACTATAACTTCTATTGTTACTGTTATGTGCGGGAATGGCTCGACCGCCATATGGAAAAAAGCGAGCCGTGGAATCCGCTTTATCACGCCGGATTATAAGGAAAAATTCATAATTCCCGATGGAGATAAAATCCGCATTGCTTTAAGCGACGGTGAACAGCTTGACCGTACCTGTCGATATATTGATGATTATCACTTGGAGGTTGGCAGCAATCTTTTTTCACATCTGTGAGTTTGCCGAGCGAATGGAACAGAACGGGAACACTGTGATTCCCCTTCGTTCCTCTCTGCCGGAGCAATGTTATGTGTTCGTGCAGACGGAAAATTGCGTCGGCATTGTCAAAAAGGGCGAAAGCGGATTTTTCCGCACGGATATTCAGGGCGGTAAACCAAGTGAAACAAACGCCCTTGTAAACGAAATGAACGAAAAACTCGGCTTGACGAAAGATCAGACAGAGGCAATGAAAGCCGGCTCAATGTTTGGTTGGGATACACCTGCCGCAGATCCGAAAAGCTATGACAAAAAGCGGTATTCCAGTAAAGCCGAAGCAAAAAAGACTATGAAAGATAGGAGGTGTATAACCGATGGCACGAAAGTACGACCTGATTTCTGAAATGTACCGCCGTACCGCACACGCTGTTGTTTCTGATGTGCAGAACTGGCAAGCCTTTTTACGATGTGCCTGCCGAAATTACAGATTGCGCTGTGATGAGCAGCTTCTTATTTACGCTCAAAGACCGGACGCAACGGCGGTTTTGGAAATTGAGCGTTGGAATGATAAATTCGGGCGTTGGGTAAATCGTGGCGCAAAAGGTATCGCTGTCTTTGAGGACGCTGACCGAAGCAGACAGCGCTTAATCCATTATTTTGATATTTCCGATACCCACGAAAGCCGCTATTCCCGCCCCGTTCCGATTTGGGATATGAAGCCGGAATATACGGACGATGTAATTGAATCCCTTTGAAAACACTTTCGGCGAGCTGGAAAATAAGGACAGCCTTGCGGACGCAGTGATGAGTGCTGCTAAAAACGCCGTGGAGGATAATATCCCCGACTATTTGAGCGATCTGATGTATGCCGCAGATGACAGCTTCCTCTACGGTCTTTCAGAGGATATGATTACCTCTATGTATAGGAAAGCGGTAACGAACAGCGTGGCATATATGATGATGACAAGGCTTGGGATAGATACCGAGCCATATTTTGAATCGGAGGATTTCTCCGTTATTACGAATTTCAATACGCCGGAAGCCTTTAATGCCCTCGGTATTGCGACGAGTGATATTGCGGAAATGGGACTTGGAGAAATCTCCCGCACCATTCTTGCCCTCGACAGAAAAAATCGCATAATTGCGGATAGAGGAAAACCCGATTACAATAAGGCTGAAAAGACAAGCGAAAGGAGCTTTGAAAATGAACGAGCTGACATACACAATGCAGGGCGATTACAATCTTCCCGACCTGACAATGCCCAACCAGCCGGAAGTGACTTTGGGCAGGTACGCTCAGATGAGACGGAAGTTTCTCAAGGAACACCACAAAATCCGGTACTACAATCTTCTGACGAGCTGCACCCTGACGGAGCATTTGGCGGAAGTAGAACAGACAGCGATGAAACTGGAAGAAACCCTGATGAAGCAGATGGCGGCGCAGGAGGGCTTGACAGAGAGCCTGAAAGCGGCGGATATGATGAAGTGGGTACAGGGAATGAACAACTTGAGGAACAGAGTACAGGAGATCGTGAAAGCGGAGGTCATCTTCGCTTAGATTATTATGACCGGGCACACGAGGACAAAAAGTCTGCCGTTTTTCGGCGGAGATGATACAATCCGTGAAATCCTCGGCATAACGCCTCACTTGAAAGCCTCAAAAGACGAAATTCGTGCTTTCTATGAAAGCAATCCCGATAACGCTGCCCGTACTGAATATGTCAAAGGTATTTTCAACAATGATTATACCGAAGTGATTTTGAGCGACGGGCGGCGAGTCGGGTACAAAACTTGGCAGAATGTGCTTCAGCTTTGGGAAGGCAGTTACCTGTCCCGTACAAAACAGAGTTTCTATGATTGGGATGTGATCGCACAGCACTTTGAAGCAATGCGGCTTCTCGGTGAGTTACAGGATACAATGAAGCCGCTTCCGTCGATAGACGGGCAACTGAACTTTATGGAAACGCAGGCAGAGGAAAAAACCTCTGCTTTTTCTTTTTCACAGGAAATCATAGACGCTGTTCTCACTCGTGGCAGCGGCGTATCTGAGGGAAAGTTCCGTATCTTTGAACAGTTTGAAAAAAAGCCTGTCGGCAAAGGAAAATGTCGATTTTCTAAAGGACGAATATGGTTGGGGCGGCTCCTATCCTGTAATTACAGGTACAGGGATAGACGAGCAGCACGACGGAAAAGGTATTTTGATTTCAAAGGGTATCGGTGATGATAAGCCTCATATCAGGCTGAATTGGAATCAGGTGGAAAAGCGAATCAAAGAATTGATACGCCTTGACCGTTATCTCAACCCGAAAGAAAAAGAGATTTATCCGCAGTGGCTCGAAAAGCAGGAGGAGCGTCGGGCTGAACTTGCCGAAGAACAGAGAAACCGTGAAATCCTCTCATCTGCGCCATCCGAAAACAATATGGCTGTTTCCAAATCTTTTGAGTACAACGGATATCACTTTGAGCCAACAGGGATACTCCCTGCAGGAAGAACGCTAAAAGAGATTAGTAATGAAACTATTTCCAATAATGCTCCTGGAATGTCGGCTTATGAAGGGGGGCTCACCCATATTCTTACGAAGAATTTTATAACGCTGCAAATAGCTCATCAGCAGATATTTTTAAATGCGTAGAAAACGGCAGACTATATATTCCGGGCGAAAATGAGTTATTTGAATACACCGGAAACTTTAATCCGATTTTGTCAATCGAACGATCTGAAACTCCTGAAAATTCAGCGTATGCCTATCATCTCGGTGATACGGTATATATGGGTACAGATGAATATGAAATCCTTTCCTTTAACGATGACCGTGTTGTACTTCACGATGTTCAATTTCCATTATTCCAAAAGGAGATGGACAGAGCAGAGTTCGACCGCAAGGTACGGGAAAAACCCAATGAACGATCACCTGAAGGTTAAGGAGTTACCTCCCGAAGAAAAAACAGATGAAGCGCCTGCCTTTGACATTGGTATGGGCTATCTCGGAAACGGTCTTACCGTTTGGAACAGAGCTGTTGAGGAAAATGGCGATTATCAAACGATTGCCCATATCAGCAATGAAGGTGAAATTCACTACTATGTGGACGGACTGCCCGAAGATGTAGTGGCAAGGATAGAGCAGGCGGCAGCGCAGGAACAGCAAAAAAAGTCTTTGTTTGCCGCTTCTTATCAAGTGGGTGACAGAGTGTATTTGGACGGCAAGCCGTTTGAAATCACACGGGTAGATGACTGGAATGTGGAACTGATGGATCGCTCGGAGCAAAACCCGCAGCCACGCTTGGAGAGCAAGGATAACTTTATGCAGCTTGTTCAGCAGAACGAGCGCAGCAACCGTTTTACAGACGCTTACCGTGAATACGGTGAGATCAAGAAAGAAAATCCTGACAGTCTTGTGCTGTATCAGGTGGGCGATTTCTTTGAAGCCTATGGAGCGGACGCACAAACCGTCAGCGAAGCGTTAGAACTGAATCTGACTTCTCGCTTTATTGGAAGCAATCAGCGAACTCAAATGTGTGGTTTTCCGGCAAACCGCTTGGAAACCTATATCAATATGCTGCTTGACCGTGGCTTTGATGTGGCGGTTTCTGCCACCGAAAACGGAGAGCGAAACACCCGCAACATTGTATCAAGCAACAAGGAAGATCCGGTACAGTCGCAGCCAGTCGGCAGGATTGAGCACCTTGATAGCGATGGAAATATAATCCACACAGATGAGTATACCAGCGAGTATCAGTTCAAAAAAGGATATTGAGGAAGAAAGCTCCTTTGGCACACGCTTACGCTTTTATGTGTATCGAGACGCAGAGGGAAAAACCATAGATCAAACCTTCATCACAAAACTGGATACCCCGTTAAATGTCTACGAAATCATTGATTCGCCTTATCTTGCAAAAAGACAGGACGGAAAACGCACTCTCGCCCGACGAACGATTTTTTGTCATTGAAACCGATGAAGGCTACGCCATTTGGGGACGATTTGACAGAAGCGATCTATATTGACGATGAAGGCGTCAGCGAAGAATTTAAGAGTGAGTGGCAGGCAAATGACTATTTGGAGCAGGTGAAAAAGTCAGTTTCCGAAAAGGAAGCTGCCGGACAGCCTGAGCCTGAACAAAAGGAAGCTGAGCCATTAACACCTGCTTTTGTCCAACCTAAACGCTCACGGGTACAGACCTTTGATTTGCACCCCGAAATCCCATTGTCTGAACGGCATACCTTTGACCTTGCTTCCCACGAAGTGCCGGAGGCAGGCAAAAAAAGAACGCTTCCGCAGGAATATGGAAGCAATCCGTGTACTGAAGGAATGTGAGTTTGAGAATCGCTTTGCAACACCCGAAGAACAGGAGATACTATCACAGTATGTCGGTTGGGGCGGCATTCCAGAAGCCCTCCTTTGACGAGAACAATTCCTCGTGGGCTGATGAGTTTATCGAGCTTTACAACGCCCTTTCCCCTGATGAATACGAGAGCGCAAGAGCAAGCACGCTGACCGCTTTCTACACCCCGCCAGTCGTCATTTCCTCGATCTACAAGGCAATGGAACAGATGGGATTCCGTGAGGGCAACATATTGGAGCCTTCCTGTGGAATTGGAAACTTTATCGGTATGCTGCCACAGTCTATGCAGGACAGCAAAATCTACGGCGTTGAGATCGACAAAATTTCGGCGGGTATCGCACAGCAGCTCTATCAGAAAAAACTTCGATTGCGGCACAGCCGTTTGAAGAAGCCAATATTCCCGACAGCTTCTTTGACGCTGTTATTGGCAATGTGCCATTCGGTGATATTCGAGTCAACGACAGGAGGTATAACAAGCATAACTTTTTAATCCACGACTACTTTTTTTGCGAAATCCTTAGATAAGCTCAGACCGGGCGGCGTAATGGCGCTCATTACGAGCAAAGGTACAATGGATAAAGAGAGTCCTGCTGTGCGAAAGTGTATCGCACAGCGAGCCGATCTTCTCGGTGCAATCCGACTGCCCAATAACACCTTTAAGGGCAATGCCGGAACAGAGGTTGTCTCGGATATTTTGATCTTACAGAAGCGTGACAGACTTATTGACCTTGAGCCGGAATGGGTACACCTGAACACCGACGAAAACGGCGTGAAGATGAACGCCTACTTCGTCGATCACCCTGAAATGGTATTGGGCGAATGGAAAACCGTGTCCGGCAGATTCGGCGAGGAAGATACCGTTGTTCCCTATGAAAACGCCGACCTTGCCGAGCTTTTTTGGAAGAAGCCATTTCCAATATCCACGCAGAGATTACCGATTATGAGGTGGACGAGGAACTGACCGAAGAAGATAACTCCATTCCTGCCGATCCCGAAGTCCGCAACTTTTCCTATACGGTTGTGGACGATAAAATCTACTATCGTGAAAACAGCCGTATGGCTCCGTCGATGTTTCTGCTACCGCAGAAAACCGTATTAAGGGTATGATTGCGATCCGTGACTGCGTCAGAAACCTGATTGAAATGCAGACCGCAGATTATCCCGATTACGAAGTTGAAAAGGAACAGCAGAAGCTAAATGAACTATATGATACCTTCTCCAAAAAGTACGGGCTGATCAATTCCCGTGCGAATGTGTCCGCTTTTTCACAGGATAGCTCCTTTGCCCTGCTTTCCGCACTGGAGGTGCTGGACGAAAACGGTGAGCTGGAGCGCAAAGCGGATATGTTTACAAAGCGGACGATTAAACCGCATACTCCTGTTACCTCGGTGGATACTGCCAGCGAAGCACTTGCCGTATCTATGGGCGAAAAAGGCTCAGGTGGATATGGAATATATGTGTTCTCTCACAGGCAAAACCGAAGAAGAAGTTTATCAGGAATTAAAGGGAGTCATCTTCTTAAACCCGGTGTACGGCTACGGCGGCAGTGATGAGCAAAAGTACCTGATGGCGGATGAATACCTTTCCGGCAATGTAAGGGAAAAGCTGGCTTGGGCGAAAAAGTCCGCAGAAGTCTACCCTGAAGATTACAAAATCAATGTGGAGGCGCTGGAAAAAAGTACAGCCCAAAGACCTGACTGCCAGCGAAATTTTCGTGCAGCTCGGTACGACTTGGCTGCCCGAAGAAATCGCACAGCAGTTTATGTATGAGTTTTTTGGATACACCTGTTTATGCGAGATGGAACATTAAAGTCCATTACTCAAAACTGACGGGTGAATGGAATGTGGAGGGTAAATCCTATGACCGTGGCAACCTGAAAGCCTACAACACCTATGGCACAAAGCGAGTAAACGCCTATAAGATTATCGAAGAAACGCTCAATATGAAAGATGTGCGTGTTTTCGATTATATCGAGGACGCAGACGGCAAAAAAGAAAGCTATCCTGAACAAAAAAGGAAACCGCTATCGCTCAGTCAAAGCAGGAGCTTATCAAGCAAGGCTTTCAGGATTGGGTTTGGCGTGATCCGAAAAGGCGAGAAAAGCTGGTACGGCTGTATAACGAAAAGTTCAACTCAATCCGCCCTCGTGAATATGATGGAAGCCACATTGTCTTTAGCGGCATAAACCCTGAAATTACACTCAGGGAACATCAGAAAAATGCGGTCGCACATATCCTTTACGGAGGAAATACCCTGTTGGCACACGCCGTAGGTGCGGGCAAGACCTATGAAATGACTGCCGCCGCTATGGAATCCAAGCGGCTCGGACTTTGCAATAAATCACTCTTTGTTGTACCGAATCATTTGACGGAGCAGTGGGCGGCAGAGTTCTTACAGCTCTATCCTGCGGCAAATATTTTGGTTGCTACGAAGAAAGACTTTGAGATGAAAAACCGAAAACGCTTCTGCGGCAGGATTGCCACAGGCGATTATGACGCTGTGATTATCGGTCACTCGCAGTTTGAAAAAAATCCCGATGAGTATTGATTGAAAGACAAAGGGCTGTTTTACAGCAACAGCTTGATGATATTGTCGAGGGAATTGCGGATATAAAGCGAAACCGTGGAGATCGTTTTTCGGTCAAGCAACTTGAAAAAACAAAAAGCGTTCGTTGCAAACGAAGCTGGAAAAATTAAACGATCAATCAAGAAAGGATGATGTCGTAACCTTTGAAGAACTCGGTATAGACAGGCTTTTCATAGATGAAAGTCATTATTACAAGAATCTGTATCTCTATACAAAAATGCGGAATGTAGGTGGTATCGCCCAGACGGAAGCGCAGAAATCTTCCGACCTTTTTATGAAGTGCCGCTACTTGGACGAGATTACCGGAGGGCGTGGCGTTGTGTTTGCGACAGGCACGCCGATTTCAAACAGTATGGTTGAGCTTTATACCATACAGCGGTATTTGCAGTACAGAACGCTGCAAGAACACGATTTACAGCACTTTGACGCTTGGGCGTCGATGTTCGGAGAGACAGTCACGCGGCGGTCGAGCTTACGCCCGAAGGAACAGGATACCGGGCGAAAACACGCTTTGCGAAATTCAATAACCTGCCCGAACTGATGGCGATGTTCAAGCAGGTGGCGGACATCAAAACGGCGGATATGCTCGATCTTCCCGTACCGGAAGTGGAGTATCACAACATCGCCGTGAAGCCGTCGCAGGTGCAGAAGAAAATGGTCGCCTCTCTCGGTGAACGAGCCGAAAAAGATAAGGGGCGGCAATGTGGATTCCAGCGTGGACAATATGCTGAAAGTTACAAACGACGGACGGAAGCTCGCCCTTGACCAGCGAATGATGAATCCAATGCTGCCCGATGAAGAAAGCAGCAAAGTCAACGCCTGCGTAAATGAGGTGTTCCGCATTTGGGAGGAAAACAGTGATAAAAAGCTGACGCAGCTTCTCTTTTGCGACCTCTCTACTCCAAAGGGCGAAGGCGAATTTTCCGTCTATACGGACATACGGCAGAAGCTGATTGAGCGTGGTATTCCCGAAACTGAAATCAAGTTTATCCACGAAGCGGATACCGAAGTCAAAAAAGCAGGAGCTATTCAAAAAAGGTGCGTCGTGGTGAAGTGCGAATCCTGATGGGCAGCACGCAGAAAATGGGCGCAGGTACGAATGTGCAGAACAAGATTATTGCTTCCCACGACCTTGACTGCCCGTGGCGACCTGCCGATCTGGAGCAAAGAGCCGGACGAACAGTGCGGCAGGGCAACGAAAACCCGAAGGTCGGTCTGTACCGATATGTTACGGAAGGGACTTTTTGACGCATACTGCTGGCAGCTCGTTGAGGGCAAGCAGAAATTCGCAAGTCAGATTATGACGAGCAAATCGCCCGTGCGTTCCTGCGAAGATGTGGACGCTACTGCTCTTTCCTATGCGGAGATCAAAATGCTTGCGGCGGATAATCCGCACATTAAGGAGAAAATGGACTTGGATATTCAGGTGCAGAAGCTGCGCCTTTTGAAGTCCAATTATCTCTCTCCGAAAAATATGAGCTGGAGGACAAAATCATCAAATATTACCCGACAACAATCGCCCGGATAAAAGAGACGATTGCGGGACTGGAAAAAGGATAGATCGATTGCAAAAAGAACACCCGAAGCCTCTTGACGATACCTTTGTAGGGATTGAGGTTAAGGGTGTTTCTTATTCCGAAAAAGCGGAAGGCGGTCAGAAAATCATTGACGCCTGCAAGGAGATGACCTCGCCTGATCCCGTCCCTCTCGGCAAGTACAGGGGCTTTGACTTGGAGCTTTCCTTTGATACCTTTGAGAAAGCCTATCAGGTAAAAATCAAGGGCAGCCTTTCCCGTTCCGTCTCTTTAGGCACGGACGCCATCGGCAATATTACCCGAATCGACAATGCCATTGAGAAAATCCCTGAACGGCTGGAGGCAAAAAACAGAGAGCTTTCCACCCTCGAACAGCAATTTGCTACTGCGAAAGCAGAGGTTGAGAAACCGTTTGACAAGGAAGGAAGAAGAACTGACCGAAAAAACAAATCGGCTCAATGTCCTTAACGGCTTGCTCAATGTGGATAAGCGGGAAAATGAACTGGTGGACGGTGCGCCGGACGAGGGCGACAGCGTACCCGTTCCAAAGGAAAAGAGCTTATGAGCGATAACCTTTTTTTAGCGGTATGGGAGAAGTCTCATACCGCCTTTACATAGTAAGTTCTCTGAACTGCTGTGTCAGTAAAAATAGAACTGTGGCTTCCTTGTGCGGGCAATGATTTGACTTTATAATATGAGACATCACACAAAAGAAAAGAGGTAAAATCCGATGGAAGAAAACTGTTCTATCAAACTGTTTGAAAGCGATCTTGAAAGTATGCTGTCTCAGGTACTCGCTAAAGCCCGTTCCCGTGATGAAAAATTGAAGGCTGCAAAGGAAAAGGCGGCAAAGCTGAAACATCAAAACGAGAAACTCAATGCTGTCTTGGATTTGGAAAAGCCATCTGCTCTTACCGAAGAAGAGTGCGAGCTTTTAATCCAGTACCTGCTTGCAGAAAACAATGTTGTATTGGAAGAATACCGTATTTGCTATATGCGGGGGGCTGGTGGACGGAATGGAAATCAAAAAAAATTGTAGAGTGAAAGTTTACATAGCCGCTTGGTTTTACAAAAAATCAAGCGGCTATATTTTTGTTTAAGGAGGTGTTCGTTTATGGGCGAAATAGACTACAACGCCCTGCTTTACGACAAGATGAAAGCGGAGCAGGACAAGTACAGAGACTGGTTGCTTAATCAGCCGCCGGAGGAAATTCTGAATCATACCTACGAGTATACGATGAGAGAGGACATCGTGATGTGTATGGAAGAACTGGAGCTTTCTCCGAAACAGGCAAAGGCTTTGCTTCGTTCCCCTTGCCCTCTTGACGATGTCTATAAAGAGTTCAGGGACAGAGAAGTGGAGCATATGGATACCATTCGTGATTCCATCGAAACGAGGGCAAATGATGTGCTCAAACGAGACAAAAAACAGAGAAAGCAGGTGAAGAAATGGCGCATAAATTAAAAACTATCCGTGCGGATATGCTGATGTTGCAGTATCAACTGGAAAGAGAATTGATTCGATATGTAAAAGGTATCTCGCTCAGCCACGCACGACACTGATCACAGAAGATGAACAGTTTGTCTTTATGTGCGAACTGTACGACTATGTGGAGAATACGGAGTTTTCCCCTGAAATGGTTAGCTCCCTTATGAAAACAAAAGAATGTATTGGAATTGTCTTGGGATATGTGGATAGACGATGGCTTCTTGGAAGATGGTGAAGATTCCATTAAAAAGGTAGCGGAACTTTTGCAGAAAGGAAAAATATGATATGCCATATATTGCGCCGGAGGTGATCGAACAGGCTCGGCAGATCGACCTTTTGACCTATCTGAAAAACTGTGAGCCGCACGAACTGGTGCGAATTTCAGGCAATAACTACACTACCCGTTCCCACGACAGCCTAAAGATTTCAAATGGCAAATATATGGATGTGGTGGTCGCAGCGGATCGGCGGACATAACGCCCTTTGACTATCTTGTGAAAGTCAGGGGTGTTTCTTTTGTGGAGGCGGTCGAAACCCTGATGGGAAAGGCGGCGGTTATGCCCACGCTGACCGTCAGACCGAAGCAGGAAGAAAAGCCGAAAACTCTCTTACTGCCTGAAAAAAAGCAAAACGACCGATAAGATCAGGGAGTATCTGTTCGGCAGAGGGATTGACGCAGCCATTACCGACGAGTGTATCAAAAAGGCGTTATCTTTGAGAGCCTGCCTTATCATAATATCGTTTTCGTCGGCTTTGATGAAAAGCAGAAACCAAAAATACGCCGCTTTCCGGGCGACCAACAGCCGCCGTATTTTTAGGCGACTGCTCCGGCAGCGATAAGCACTATTCTTTTCGGTTAGCAGACAGCGCAAGCAGCGAGGTACACCTTTTTGAATGTGCCATTGACCTGCTTTCCTACGCAACGCTTTCCAAGCTGTCCGGCAGGAACTGGCGGCAGGAAAACCTTGTTTCCCTTTGCGGGCATTTACCTTCCGAAAGAGAAAATTGAGGACAGCACTACCCCCGCTGCCCTTGTGCGATACCTTGAAGAAAAGCCGCATATCCGACAAATCCATATTCACTTTGATAACGACAATGCAGGAAGAAAAGCAACTCAGGCGTTAAAAGTAATCTTGCCAAAACGGTACGAAGTCTTTGACGAGCCGCCGAAGAAAGGCAAGGACTATAACGATTACCTCTGCATACAGTTGGGAATTTATCAATCAAAAAAAGAAAGGAGCTATGAGCGTTGAATGTACGAATTTATCAGATCAATATGAAGCGTGACACCAACAATGTCGCTTTTATGAATTATGAGAGCCTACCCAAGTTTCAGGGCAGCTCGGAAATAGACAGCAGCCTCTATGATAAGGTGTTCGAGGGAGAAGTAAACTGCTTCACGCTGGAAAAACTCTATGAGATGTTCAATCTTGAACACCCCGCAGGATATAAAGGACGGTCGATGTCCGTGTCTGATGTGGTGGAGATCATCGACGGGAATACGGGAGAAAGTTACTTCCATTTTTGCGATAGCTTCGGCTTTCAGAAAGTCGATTTTGAGCCAGAAAAGACGCAGGTCAGCGACCGCTTTTTATCTCTTACCGAGCAGGAGAAAATTTCCGTCCTGTTCGTTCCGGTAGGTAAAACTCCGGTTGTAAAGGAGATACCAAATACCTATGAAGCGATGAAAGAACTGGTCGGCGGTGGCGGCTTGGACGAGTATATGCCCTTTGAAGATGACGCCGCTATCGTCTGCAACCGTGATGGGAAACAGGAAAAGCTGCCGATGAATCGGGCTGTATACCAGCCGCCAAAGCGTACAGAGATGAGTTACAGCGACCTGAAATCCCTTTTTCGGGAAGCGGAAAATAAAGGACAACATCTTTCCGCACATATTGTTTTTTACTGCCGATACCTTTAAAAAACCGTACAGCGAGTTTGAACGGACTTACGAAGTAAGCTCGGATAACAAAGCCTTTCAGTCCCGTATGGGCGGTTATTCAATTTACGGTGCTTCTCTTGACGGCGTTGATCCGTGCTTGAGAATGGAGGGATTGATGGCGGACGAAATGGGTGGAAAAGACGGCTGGAAAATTGAAAAATGCTATTTGCTCGACAATACAAGAGAGGTCGCCGACACCATTCACGGCGATTTTTTTTTATTGCCCGTTCCAATATCGCCGATGAGAAATACAGCAGCTTATCGAGCGAACAACTACTGAAATACAAACGGCTTTTTCGGTATCCTGAGCGATTCCACGAAACCGCACACGGAATAGAAATCGAGCCGTTTAAGCCTGACAGGGCGGACAAAGAACGATAAATTTCAAGAAGATTAGGGGCAGCCGGACAGGTCTGCGTTATCTTAGCGAGCAGACTGTTTGTATCCCCAAACGGGATTCAAACAGTAAAAGCTCGTTAGGGGCTGCCCCTAATACCACCCAATACAAGAAAGGATTTTGACTATGCACGAATTACTGTTTTTTTTATGATAGGCTTTCTGCTTGGCGGCGTTATCGGCGTGACGATAATGTGCCTTATGCAGATCAACCGAATCAGCCGCACCGAAAACAACCGAAAGGAGGACAAGGATAAATGAGAAAGCGGAATGTAGACAAACACATTTGGTTTGACCGTCAGGAAGCACAGGATTTGCAGAAGAAAGCTAAGAAAGCCTGTCTCACGGAAGCAGCGCTGATCCGTCTGCTGATTCGTGGCTATGAGCCGAGAGAAAAACCGGATGAGAAGTTTTATGACGCTATGCGGGAACTCTCTGCTATCGGTAACAACATCAATCAGCTTGCCATTAAAGCGAACGCTCTCGGCTTCGTGGATTCGCAAATGCTGAAAAATGAAGTTCTGCGCTGGCACCAGTTTCAGGCTGCGATTGAGCGAGAATTTCTGCGCCCTGAAAAAAGCGGTCTGAAATGGCAGTAACAAATCTTTGGAAGGTAAGCGTTCGGCTCGGTCAGGTACTTGACTATACGACCAATCCTGAAAAGACCGCTAACCCCGAATATTCACCCGAAGATTATCAAGCGCTCAAAGATGTACTCGCCTATGCGAAGGACGAAGAAAAAAACGGAACACGAGTTTTTCTGCGACGGTATCAACTGTAATGTGGATATGGCTCGTGATCAATTTATTACCGTAAAAGAACAGTTCGACAAACTGGGTGGGATTCAGGCATATCACGGGTATCTGAGCTTTAAGGAAAACGAGGTCACACCAGAACAGGCGCAGCAGATCGGAATGGAGTTCGCAACAAAGATGTGGGGCAAGCGATTTCAGGTAGTTGTTACCACTCACCTGAATACAAAACATCTCCACTGTCACTTCGTCATCAACTCCGTTTCCTTTGCTGATGGGAAACGACTTCAGGATAAAGAGAAGTCTTGGTATTACTTCCGGCATATTGCTGATGAGATCTGCTTGGAGCATGAAGCTGTCCATTGTAGAAAAGCCGGAGCTGCACAGTTCTCCTGCCTATCTTACGATGAAAGACAAGGCGGGTATGCCTACCCGATACAATAATGCTAAAAAGCGATTGATGAAGCGATTGCGATGAGCCGCAATCTGCGGCAGTTCCAATATGAGCTGGGTGTAATGGGGTATCACTCAAATTTCAACCCCAACCGCAAGTATGCAACGATCACGCCCAAAGGCAGCGAAAAGCCGATTCGAACTTATCGGCTCGGTGAAGAATATACCAAAGAAAAAATCCTTGAACGACTGACCGCCAATCGAGACAGCATTGTTTTCAAACCGTTTCAGCCAAAGACCTATATTATCAGGCAGTACCGCTTGCCTACAAGAGAAAACAAAATTCAAAAAGGTCGGCGGGCTTTACGGCTTGTATCTATACTACTGTTATCGGCTCGGCTATTTTCCAAAGTACAATCAAAAACAACAGAACACGGCAAGGCTTCATTATCTGCTCAAAGACGACCTGATGAAGCTGGACGAACTTACACTAACAGGTAACGCTGCTCGGCAAGCACCAAATCGGTACAGACGAGCAGCTCTTTTTCATATAAGCGGTCGGTAGAGGCGGAAATCAAAACTCTTACCGCCGACAGAACACATCTCCGAAATGAAATACGAAAGGTAGATATATCAGATGAACGGCTGTCGGCGACAAAGGCAAAAATCTCTGCTATTTCCGAACGCTTGAAAGAACTTCGCAAAGAAGAAAAGCTCTGCGACGGGATTGCGAAGCGGTCAGGCTTGATTGCCGACACTCTTTCGCAAGTCAGAGCAGACGAAGAAAAAAAATCTCAAAGAAAGGAGTCCCGAAACTATGAACAACGGCGGTGACGCAGCAGAACAAATTGTAAGACTGTCCCTTGAGGGATTTGAAGTGGCTGTAAAACTGACAGGCTCGGCGGCTAAGAATATCGCTATTCTTTTTAGCCTCCGTATTGAAGCAGGAAATCAGCCAGTCCAATAAAACACGAGGGAAAGCAAGGCTTACCAATATGATTAAGTCCGGCAAGGAGCTGAAGGTGTTTTCCTTCCAGCAGAAAGACTTGCCGAAGTTTACCGAACAGGCAAAGCGATACGGCGTTCTTTATTGTGTTCTTCGTGATAAAAACACAAAAAGCGATACTGCAATGGTCGATATTATCGCCCGTGCAGAGGACGCTGCAAAAATTCAGCGCATTTCCGACCGCTTTGAACTTGGTAAAGTTGATAAGGCTTCGATTGTTTCCGAAGCGGAAAAGGATGTGGCGGACCGTGAAGCGGTGGCAAACGAAGTGCCTACAAAATCAAGGGGTGAGATTATCGTAGAGGAAGCAATGGGAAAGCCAACACAGAAGGAGGAAAATTCACACCAAAACCCCTCGGTCGCAAAGACGGACAAAAACCCTCTGTCCGAGCGAGACTTAGAAACGACAGGTACGCACACTGATAAGGGTGTCGCAAAGGCGGCAGACAAAAAAGCCTTCGGTTAAAGAAAAGCTTGACCGATATAAGGCGGCTGCCAAAGCGGAAAAGGAAGCAGAGCGTACTGTGCCGGAGACTTCCAAAGAGAAGCCAAAAACCCCCGAAGCCAATCGGCAGACTGTTCACAGGCAGCCAAAGAAATCCAAGAAGCCAAAAAGAGAGGTGATCGAAATGGACAATCTAAAGGAACATCCTCAGATCGTGGAGCTTTTTAGACACGCTCGATAAAAACGGCTTGATGAAAGAGAAAACGAGGTGAAGTCGTTGATAAACTATATCGGCGATATGGAAGAAACGCTGACAGGAATGCTCGGCGAGCTTCAGGATATGCGCCGTGAAATCAACCTGATCCACAATAATACGCTGAGTAACAAGTGTCATACTTTGTAGAAAAAACGGAGGGCAAAAATCCGTCAGGGATTTTCCGCAGTCAAAAAAGATGAAAGACAATCTGATCCAGTCAGCCGGAAACGCTGTGCGGGCGTTTCGGGAAAAAGGCAGGGACGCTCTCGCCGAGTCGGTCAGGGCAATGAAAATCCCCGAAGCGCTTGATAAGCTATCCTCTATGTTTGGCAGAATGTCAAGGGAAATGGCGCAGGATACGAAGAAGCTGTCTGCTATGCAGGCGGAGTTTCAGGGCGCAAAAGGACATTTGAAAAATATGGGACTGCTGTTTATGGGCAAAGCCGCAAAGGAAGCGGAACATACCAAAAGTGATAAGGGCGTTTTATCAAGACTGTCTCATCTGTTTGAAAAAAGCACAGAAAGGGTTTGCGTCTTTAGAACAAAAGGCAATGGACGCTGCGGATAAACTCAGAGTTTCCCGTGTGAAATCGTCTGTAAAGGAAAATCTCAGCAAATACCGGGCGGCGGCAAAGGCTGAAAAAGGAACAGACCGTATCGAGCCGACCGCTTCCAAAGAAGAAAACCACACAGCACCACAGGCGTGGGCGCAGGTCAATGCCCCACACCCACAAAAAATCAAATCCATCACGAAAGAGAGGTAAATCAATATGACTAACAATTTTAAATCCAAGCAAAGCAGCGGTGCAAGACCGCCGAGACTTTCGCCGGAGGAATATGCCGCCAAGAAAAAGGCGGAGAAAGAAGCCGTTTACCAAATGCTCGACGATACTGCCGCAGAAGTGGTACAGTCGCCGGAAAAATTCAAAGGGTATCTCGATGTGCAGAGCCGAATGGACAGATACACGGCGAACAATGTACTGCTGATGTATAAGCAGTTCCCGCAGGCAAGCCAGATCAAGGAATTTGACGATTGGGCGGCTGAGGGCGTAAAGGTCAATAAAGGCTCCAAGACCTTTATTATCCTTGATCCCTATGAGTACACCAAGAAAGACGGAACAATCGGCATTGATTTCAATTTGAAAAAGGTGCTTGATGTTTCGCAGACCAACGGAAAGCGACCAGCCGCTCCGACCGCCAACCGTGATCCGAGAAAGCTGGTTGCGGCTATGCTCGACAGCGCACCCATCAACATTGAAAGTGTGAGCGAGCTGCCCTATCCCGATATGGGCGCTTTCTATAAAAATGAAGATCAGACGCTTTATGTCAAGAGGGACATCGGTGACAGCGTTGCTCTCTGTCAGTGCGTCGCTCAGGAACTCGGTCACGCCGAGCTTTCTATGAACAGCGATGTATACAGCCGCAGGGATATGGGATTTCAGGCGGTGTGCATTGGATATATGCTCTGCAAGAAGTACGGCGTGGACACGCAGAACTTTGCGATTGACCGCATTCCTGATGAGCTGAAAAACAAAGAGCCGAAGGACATTAAAGCCGATCTCGGCAAAACACAAAAAGGCGTTTAAGGAAATTACCGCTCGTGTTTCCGACGAGATGTACCGCCAGCGTGCGGAACGCTCCAAAGAACAGGAAAGATAAACGGAGGAAGATGGAATGAAAGAAGAACTCTACCATATCGCTTTGGACGACTATGAACACGGCGTTGTAATCCGTTCGCTGAATGACAAAAAAGACCGACCTCAAAAAAAAGAGGGCAAGTCCACTGACGCCGTTGATGACCTGATTATCAAAATCGGTCACGCCCCAAGACGAAAGTTCAAAGTCGTAGAAAAGGAATCCTGCCGTGAATCGAGATAGCAACAGGCAGTCAACCATTATCCTTGCGGTTATAGGGATTTTTCCGGTAGTGTGGCTCGGCTTATTGATAGCGCCGTCCGTCAAGGGCGGTCTTGCGGAGATACTTCCAAGCCTGATGACCGTATTTAACAATCCGTTTCATATAGAGCTTTGCGGGGACAGCGTAAAAACTGTCCTCGTTTTGCTTCTTACTCTACGGAATGGGAATCGGGATATATTTGTCAACACGAAGGAACTACCGCAGGCGGGAGGAACACGGCAGGGCAAAATGGGGCAGCGCAAAAGCCATAGACAAAAAGTATCGTCAAAGCCCGCCCTCGGAAAATAAGCTGATGACGCAGAATGTCCGGATCGGACTGAATGCGAAAAAAAAAAGCACCGAAGAAATCTGAATACTTTGGTGTGCGGCGGCTCCGGCGCAGGTAAGACAAGATTCTATTGTAAGCCGAACTTAATGCAAACAAGTAATTCCTCTCAGGTAATTTTAGATCCAAAAGGGGAAATTTTGCGTGATGTCGGCAACCTGCTTGAAAAAGCAGGCTATGAGATTAAGGTGTTGGATTTAATTTCAATGGAGAAAAGCCATTGTTATAATCCGTTCGTCTATCTTAGAGATGACAACGATATTCAGCGCCTTGTAACCAACCTTTTTAAGAGTACCACCCCGAAAGGCTCGCAAACCAACGATCCTTTTTGGGACACGGCGGCGAGTATGTTATTGCTCGCCCTTATTTTTTATCTGCACTATGAGGCACCGGAAGAAGAACAGAACTTCGCAATGGTAATGGAAATGCTCAGAGCAGGGGCGATTGAAGATGAGGAGGATAACCGCCCTTCTCCGCTCGATAATCTGTTTGCGGATTTGGAAATGGATAATCCTGACCATATCGCCCTGAAATACTACCGATCCTACCACTCCGGCTCGGCAAAGACCTTGAAATCCATTCAGATCACCCTTGCCGCAAGATTGGAGAAATTCAATCTTGAAAGCTTGGCGGCGCTGACTTCCACCGATGAGCTTGACCTTGCTTCAATGGGCGAGAAAAAACGGCGCTGTTTGCTTTGATACCGGATAATGATTCGAGCTTCAATTTCCTTGTGAGTATCCTTTATACGCAGCTTTTCCAGCAGCTTTTTATTCTGCCGACCATATTCACGGCGGCAGCTTGCCCATACCCGTCCATTTTTTAATGGATGAATTTGCGAATGTGAGCCTGCCGGATGATTTTGACAAGATTTTGAGTGTTATGCGCTCAAGAGGCGTATCGGTATCTATCATCCTGCAAAACTTGGCGCAGCTTAAAGCGCTGTTTGAGAAACAGTGGGAAAGCATTGTGGGCAACTGCGATGAGTTCCTTTACCTCGGCGGAAACGAGCAAAGCACGCACAAGTATGTGTCCGAACTTTCGGCAAGGAAACGATTGATACGAACACCTACGGGAAAAGTGAAGGACGAAGCGGAAGCTACTCGACCAACTATCAGATCTCCGGTCGTGAACTGCTTACCCCTGATGAAGTGAGAATGCTCGATAACAGGTACGCTATTTTGTTTATCCGTGGCGAGCTTCCGGTAATGGATTTGAAGTACGACATTTTGAAGCACCCGAATGTGGCATATACCGCAGACGGAAAAGGCGGCGTGTATAGACACGGCGAAGTCACAAAAAAAATGGGCGACTATTGAAACCCTTATGTTGATCTCGATAGTGTTCCCGAAACAGGAGCTTTCGGAAAATACTTACGAGCTGTTATCTGATGAGGACTTTGAAAATTTAACAAATTGATTGGAGGAAAACAAATGAAACTTTTTACTAAAATTCAGAAGAAAGGAAACCAGCAAACTGCCTATGACCGGAAAGGTGAAGAAAGGCTTTCGTTATTATTGTATGGCTGGTTTTGAGCCTGACCGCTATTTTTTTGCAATGTCTACAACGGCTTTCGCCGCAAGCGATCCGCTTACCGTTGTGAATAATCTGTCCGATTTCATCTTCGGTTTTATCCGTGCGATTGGTCTGATCCTGCTCGGCTTTGGTATCGTTCAGGTAGGTACTTTCCCTGAAATCCCACGATCCTTCGCAGCGTGCGAACGGATTTCTGACGCTGGCGGGCGGTATCATTATCGTTTTTGCGAAAGAAATCCTCACTCTGATTACGGGCTAATCCTTTACGCAAACGACGCTCAGGGGCGTTCCTGAAAAACAATTCAGGGACGCCCCATTTTTCTTTTTAAGGAGGTGCTACGAAATTGAGTGATAACTGGGTAGTTCAGAATCTCCAGAACGCCCTCGAAACTTGGAACGAAAAACTTGCTGAAATATGGCAGCTTATTACGACTACACCGCAGAGCTTTAAAGGCGGCGGGATATGGGCGGTGATTGTCAATATCAACGGCGCTGTGCAGGCGATAGGGCTTGCGCTTTTAGTGCTGTTTTTCGTGGTCGGTATGGTACGCACCTGCGGCAGCTTCAGCGATGTTAAGAAACCGGAGCACGCTTTAAAGCTCTTTATCCGATTTGCGCTCGCAAAGGCGGGAATCACTTACGGTATGGAGCTAATGCTTGCCCTGTTCAATATCGTACAGGGTACAATCAGCACGATTATGACCGCCGCAGGCTTTACTTCCGCACAGCAGACAACCCTGCCGCAGGAAATGATCGACACGATTGAAAGCTGCGGCTTTTTCGAGTCAATTCCGCTTTGGGCGGTTACGCTCATCGGCGGCTTGTTCATCACGGTAATGTCATTCCTGCTCATTATGACGGTGTACGGGAGATTTTTTAAGTTATATATGTATACGGCGCTCGCGCCGATTCCGCTTTCTACTTTTGCGGGAGAGCCGAGCCAGAATGTGGGGAAATCGTTTTATCAAAAGCTACTGCGCCGTGTGCCTTGAAGGTGCGGTAATCGTTTTAGCCTGCATTATTTTCTCCCTGTTCGCTTCTTCCCCGCCTGTGGTCGATCCCAATGCGGCGGCAGTTACGCAGGTTTGGTCATATATCGGCGAGCTGCTCTTTAATATGCTCGTCTTGGTCGGCTCAGTGCGGATGAGTGACCGGATAATCCGAGAGATGATGGGACTGTAAGGAGAACAGAATGAAACGAATATACAACAAATTCAAGGGCTACACCCTTGAGGACTGCGATTGCAGATACTGCCTGTATTACGGAGGGCGACGCAAAGGCAAAGTTATCTGTCTTGCGGACGAGTGCGTCTGCGCCGATGAAATCCGGCAGGCACAAAAGCGAAAAGAAAGGAGTTCCTAAATGGAAGTCAAGATCAACAGAGAAATCAGGAATTACACAGAAGCGATGTTTTTCGGACTGTCACTGCGGCAGTTCATTTTTTCTGCCTGTGCCTGCGTGGTGGCGGTGGGCATTTATTTTTTGCTCAAGCCCTATGTCGGCACGGAAACCGTATCGTGGATGTGCATTTTGGGAGCCGCACCCTTTGCGGCTCTTGGTTTTGTCAAATACAACGGAATGACCGCAGAGAAATTCATTTATGCGTGGATTAAGTCGGAGTTTTTAATGCCGAAGAAGCTCACTTTCCGTTCAACGAATACCTACTATGAGCTGTTCAAGCTGAGTATCGAAGCAAAAGCAAAGGAGGCTATGAAATCGAATGATTAAAACACTTACCAATCTCCGCAAACAGGAAAAGGAAAAGTTTGTCGTGCCGAAAGGCGTTCAGGATGTGATCCCCATTACCGCCATCTATGATGACGGTATCTTTCAGATTGGGAAAGACAAGTTTTCCAAGACCTATAAATTTTCCGATATTAACTATGCCGTTGCCAGCCGTGAGGACAAGGAAGCAATGTTCCTTGAATACTCGGAGCTGCTCAATTCCCTCGACTCCGGCGCAACGACAAAAATCACGATCAATAACCGCCGCTTAAACCGATTGGATTTTGAGAACAATATTCTGATCCCGATGAAAGGCGACAGCCTCGATGAATACCGTGAGGAGTATAACAAGATCCTTTTGGAGAAAGCCACAGGCGCAAATGCCATCGTGCAGGATAAGTATATGACGATTTCCGTCAACAAGAAGAATATTGAGGACGCAAGGAATTATTTTGCCCGTGTGGGCGCTGACCTGATTGCCCACTTCGGCAGGCTCGGCAGCAAGTGCGTGGAGCTGGAAACCGATGAAAGGCTGCGTATCTTCCACGACTTTTATCGTGTGGGAGAGGAATCCTCTTTCCACTTTGATATAAAGGAAACCCGCAAAAAGGGACACAGCTTCAAGGACTATATCTGCCCTGATTCAATGGAATTTGAAAAGGACTACTTCAAAATGGGCGACCGTTACGGGAGAGTCCTTTTTTTGCGTGAGTACGCTTCCTATATCAAGGACAGTATGGTTGCGGAGCTGACTGACCTTAACCGCAATCTGATGATGTCGATTGATGTCGTTCCTGTACCGACAGACGAAGCGGTACGGGAAGCGGAAAACCGTCTGCTCGGCGTTGAGACGAACATTACCAACTGGCAGAGGCGGCAGAACTCCAACAATAACTTTTCGGCGACCGTTCCATATGATATGGAACAGCAGAAAAAGGAAATGAAGGAATTTCTCGATGATTTAACGACGAGAGATCAGCGAATGATGTTCGCTGTGATTACCTTTGTGCATACGGCAGATTCCAAAGAGCAGCTTGATAACGACACGGAAGCGCTGCTTACCACAGCAAGAAAGCACCTTTGTCAGTTTGGTGTACTGAAATTCCAGCAGGTGGACGGGCTGAATACGGTTATGCCGTTTGGTGTGCGGAAGATTGATACCTTTCGTACCCTTACGACCGAAAGCCTTGCCGTGTTTATCCCGTTTCGGGTGCAGGATATTTTTCACGAGAACGGTATCTACTACGGGCAGAATGTGATCAGCAAAAATATGATTATCGCCGACCGCAAGCAGCTCCTCAACGGTAATTCCTTTATCCTCGGCGTATCCGGCGGCGGCAAGTCTTTTGCCGCAAAGGGCGAGATTGAGAATGTGATCCTTTCCTCGGATTCCGATGTGATCATCATTGATCCTGAGCGGGAATATTCACAGCTTGTGAGGGCGCTCGGCGGCGAGGTTATCCATATCTCCGCTACTTCTCAAAATCATATCAACGCTATGGATATGACGAAGGAGTACGGCGACGGGGCGAATCCGGTCATTCTGAAATCCGAGTTTATTATGTCCCTGTGCGAGCAGCTCATCGGTGGCAGCAACCTCGGCGCAAAGCAGAAGTCCATTATCGACCGCTGTACCGCCAGCGTGTACCGCACCTATCAGCAGAATAACTATCAGGGCGAAGTTCCGACTTTGCAGGATTTCAGGGCGGAGCTTCTCAAGCAGGACGAGCCGGAGGCGCAGGAAATCGCCCTTGCAATCGAACTGTTTACAAGCGGCAGTTTGAACACCTTTGCGAAGCATACGAATGTGGATACCAATAATCGCCTGATCTGCTATGACATCTTAGATCTCGGCAAGCAGCTTATGCCTATTGGTATGCTGGTTGTTCTCGATTCTATCCTAAACCGCATTACGCAAAACAGGGCGAAAGGCAGAAACACCTTCATTTTCATTGATGAGATTTATCTGCTGTTCCAGCACGAGTACAGTGCGCTAACTTCCTTTTTACCCTTTGGAAGCGTGTGCGTAAATATGGTGCGTATGCTACAGGCATTACACAGAATGTGGATGACCTTTTGCAGAGCCATACGGCAAGGACAATGCTCGCAAACTCCGAGTTTATCATTATGCTTAATCAGGCTTCCACGGACAGGCTGGAGCTGGCGAAGCTCTTAAATATCTCTGACCTTCAGATGTCGTATATTACGAATGTGGAAGCCGGACACGGACTTATCAAGGTGGGCAGCTCCCTTGTGCCGTTTGCCAATAAGTTCCCGAAAAATACTAAACTTTATAAGCTTGATGACAACCAAACCGGGCGAGAGCGCATAAGCTCTCGCTCTTTGTTTCAGAAAGGAAATGGCAATGAGAAAAAAGATTTGTATTGCGTTGATGACGGCGTTTACCGTCCTGCTCGGCGTCAGCAGCTATTTCATTTTCAACCATTACAGAGAGGCGGAACAGCAGGCGCAAATGTACGATTCTCTCGTACAGATCGTAGAGGACAGCAAAACCGAGCCTGCCGAGCCGATTATCTATTCGGAAGATAAGACGATACTGCCGGAGCTTACCGAGCTGTACCGTCAAAACAATGATTTGGTCGGCTGGATTTGCGTGGAGGATACGAACATCAATTATCCCGTTATGCAGACGGTGGATAACCCGAACTACTATCTAAAGCGTGGATTTGATAAAGAATACAGTTCTTACGGCTGCCCGTATGTGCAGGAGGATTGTGATGTCTTAAAGCCCTCGGACAATGTAGTAATCTACGGTCATCATATGAACAACGGCTCGATGTTCGCCGACCTTGAAAAATTCAAGGACAAGGATTTCTGGCAGGAACACAAAACGATTGCTTTTAGTACCCTGACAGAGAAAAATGAGTACGAAATCCTTGCGGTTTTCAAAACCGTTGTCTACACCGACAGCCCGGAAGCCTTCAAATATTACCGCTTTACGGACGCTCAGTCGCCGGAGGAATTTGACGCTTATATTGATAAGTGCAAGGAGCTTTCCCTTTACGACACGGGCGTATCGGCGGAGTACGGCGACAAGCTGATAACGCTTTCCACCTGTGAATACTCCCGTACAAACGGAAGGCTTGTCGTTGTGGCGAAAAAAGTAACAGAAAGCAGTGGTGCAAATGCTCCCGCAAATGACGGGGCGGCAGAGATACCGAGCTAATGCCCTGATAAAGAAGCTGTGCGCCAATTATGATGACGGGAACTGTCTGCTTCTTGATGAGGGGGAAGGCTGCGTCTGCGTACAGAGTATATCCTACTCGCTTTTGTGCAGGTATTTCCGCAATGCGGTGCTTCCGGCAGATCCGGCGTTGGAAGCGGCGATACTTGGAACGCACCCTGACAGGTGCGTTTCCTGCGGCGCTCCCATTATCAAGCGTGGCAACAGGAAAAAGTATTGTGAGAAATGCGCCGGTATCGCATACAAAAGGCAGCAGGCAGAGTACGCAAGAAAAAGGCGCACAGAATCGAAAAATAGAGGGTAAAAAGTCCTTGATTTAAGCGGCTTTTCAGCCCTCGCACTTTGAGGGGCAAGGTGTTGATACCTTTTCCCCTCTTTTTTTACTTCAAAGCGTCCACAGGCGCTTGGAAAGGAGGTTTTCTATGCCTGATATTAAGACAAGGGATACTCCTGAAAGGCACGATCAAAACGATTGATAAATCGGCGGTTGCCGCTGAGCGTATGAAATCTGCCTTTATCCAGACCAAAGAAAAAGCGGAACACTCCGTTGATGTCCCTGAAAGCAGTGCGGAGGAATACGCTTCCAACCGTTTGGAAAGCGGTATCGACCGAGTTTCCCACGAAGCCATACACCAATTTGACAAGCAAGGGCGCAAGGGCGTTCAGGCGACAAAGCAGAATATCGTCAAGGCAAAGGACGGTATTCAGAAATTCAAGGAAAAACGGGCGGCGCAGTCGCTTCAAAAACAGGCGCAGGACGGCAGTTCCACGAAAAAAAAGTCGGTCAAAGCCGCCGCCGGTGGAACAGCCGAAGAAGGCAGTAAAAGAGTCTGCCCGTTCCGCAGGGAAAAAGACGATTAAGACGGTTGGGAAAGGCTCGGCGAAAACAGCGCAGAAAACGGTAAAAACCGCAGAGCGCACCGCTAAAACGACCGTCAAGACAGCGCAGCGTACCGCAAAGGCGGCGCAGAAAACGGCGCAGGCTACGGTCAAGGCTTCTCAAAGGGCAGTTCAGGCGGCACGGGCAGCGGCTCGTGCCGCCGTTGTCACGGCGAAAGCAATCGCAAGAGCGATATCGCTTGCGGTCAAGGCGATTATCGCCGGAACAAAGGCATTGATCGCCGCAATCGCCGCAGGCGGCTGGATAGCGGTTTTGGTCATTATCGTGATTTGCCTGATTGGTATGATTATCGGCTCCGTGTTCGGTATCTTTTTCTCAGGCGAGGATTCCGGCACGGGTATGAGTATGCAGACCGTTGTGCAGGAAATCAATACCGAATACGATACTGAGTTGCAGGACGAAAAAAACTCGGTATCTTATGATGTCCTTGAAATGAACGGCAGCCGTGCCGTTTGGAAAGAAGTGCTTGCGGTGTATTCCGTCAAAGTCAACACCGATCCGGATAATCCCCAAGAGGTTGCGACGATGGACGAATCGAAAAAGCAGCTTCTCACGGACATCTTTTGGGAGATGAACGAAATAAGCTCCAGCACCGACACCAAAAACGAGACGGTCATTACTGAAACCGATGACGGTCACGGAAATATCGTGGAGACGGAAAGCACGGTCACGCAAACCTATCTGTATATCACGGTCAGCCATAAGACCGCCGATGAGATGGCGGCGCAGTATGGATTTAACGAGGAACAGAAAGAGTATCTCGCAGAGCTGCTTGTCGATGAAAACAATTCGCTGTGGTCGCAGGTGCTTTACGGGATTACGGGAACGGACGATCAGATTGTAACCGTTGCCCTCTCTCAGATTGGAAATATGGGCGGAGAGCCGTACTGGTCTTGGTACGGTTTCGGCGGGCCGTGTTGAGTGGTGCGCTTGCTTTGTGAGCTGGTGTGCTAACGAGTGCGGATATCGACGGAGTGATTCCGAAATACGCAGGCTGCGTCAACGGCGTACAATGGTTTAAGGAGCGTGGGCAATGGCTGGACAACAGCGCCGAGCCTACACCCGGAATGATTATCTTCTTCGATTGGGCGGACGAAAGCGGTCAGGACGGATTATCCGACCACACAGGTATCGTCCAAAAGGTGGAAAACGGCAGAGTTTATACGGTTGAAGGTAACTCCGGAGATTCTGTTCGTCAGAAAAGCTATCCGGTAGGATATTATGAGATACTCGGCTATGGTGTCCCCCAATATTAAATAAATGAGCCGCTTGCAGAAATGCAGGCGGCTTAATTATAGTGCGCCTAGCGGCGTACGTTTCTAACGGGTTAAAGTCCCGAATCCGCCCGGTAGTGGGAAGGATATAGCCGAAAGCAAGGGTGTCCATCGTGAGATGGAATCTGAAGGAAGCTGGATGTGGGGAACCTACTAACCCACGGGCAAATCTCTGGTCTGACGAACAGGAATCTCATATGAGGTCATGCATGAGGGTAAGACTGCTATTCAAGTTGAAGCCCAATAACTACACGGAATCATGCATGATAAATGAGGCAGATGGATGGAGAGGAAGAAACGTGTGGTACCTAGGGAGGTCTGTGTGGTACGCCTTGAAAGAGGTAACCATTGCATAAAGCAATGCTGAACGCACAGAAGTCAGCAGAGGCCATAGTAGCCAAACGGAACAAGTTCCGTTCGAGGTGAAGGACCGAATCAGTAGGAGTCTTGAGTATGACCGAGAAAGGAGGAATGACCGTCTATGGCAGAAAACATTGAAAACAATGGCTGTTCGCAAAGAGATAATGCGGAACATGAAGGGTATGTGAAAGCGTCTAGGTCATTCAATCGGATATGGAAAGAAAGAGACAGTGCACAGCCGAGACTTTTTGGAAGCGATACTGTATAAAGACAACTTTAACAGAGCGTATAAGAGAGTTAAGGCAAACAAGGGAGCACCGGGAATTGATGGCATGACCATTGAAGAGGCTCTTCCATATTTAAAGGAACATCAACAAGAGATAACTGACCGCATTTATCGTGGAAAGTATACTCCGTCTCCAGTAAGACGAGTTGAGATTCCCAAACCAGATGGTGGTGTGAGAAAGCTTGGCATACCAACAGTGATAGACCGCACACTTCAACAGGCAATAACCCAACAGTTAGTGCCAATCTATGAACCGCTGTTTGCAGAAGGCAGCTATGGCTATCGTCCGAACAGAAGTGCAAAAGATGCAATACTTAAGGTTAAGAAGTACGCAGAACAAGGCTATACATTTGCGGTAGTCCTTGACCTGTCAAAGTACTTCGACACTCTTAATCACGAAATTCTCATCAATCTTCTCCGAAAGAATGTAAAAGATGAACGTGTAGTACAGTTGATAAAGCGCTATCTGAAAAGCGGTGTAATGGAAAATGGAGTGGTCATTGACACAGAGGAAGGCTCACCACAAGGCGGAAATCTATCACCATTGCTGGCAAATGTCTACCTCAATGAGTTCGACCAGGAATTCCTGAAAAGAGGTGTTCCATGCATAAGATATGCAGATGACATCGTGCTCCTTGCAAAGAGCAAGCGGGCTTCAGAGAGACTCTTGGAAAGCAGTACAAAATATCTTGAGGAGAGGCTGAAACTTACAGTCAACCGAGAAAAGAGCCGTACGGTCAGCGTGTTTGCGATCCGAAATTTTAAATTCCTTGGCTTTGCATTGGGAAGGAACGGAAAAGGCATTTATGTCAGAGTTCATCCAAAGTCATGGAAGAAGTTTAAGTCTAGACTGAAGGAGTTATCTTCCCGTAAGCGATGTCAGTCAATCAAGCCAAGCCTTGAGAAAATCAAGGTGTATGCGAGGGGATGGCTTAACTACTACGGAATCGCAAGTATGAAGAACAACATAGATGACATCAACGGATGGCTTTATCACAGAATACGTATGTGTATATGGAAACAATGGAAATTGCCCAGAACAAAGAAGAGAAATCTGATAAAAATGGGAATCCATGAATACTATGCGAACATGGCGGCAAACTGTCGAAGGGGACACTGGTATTGTGCCAATCTGACGACAGTCAAGAAGGCCATGACAAAAGAAAGACTGATAAACAGTGGCTTTTATGATTTAGCCACAGCCTATCAGTCTGTGCACGTCAACTATTGAAAGCGCCGTATACCGAACGGTACGTACGGTGCTGTGAGAGGACGGCGGTTAGTCACCGCCTCCTACTCGATTAGAAATTTGCAAAAAGGTATTGACAAATACAGTCCTTCTGGATATACTTTGCTTGTAGGTTAGTTACACAACCAACAAACTGCCAAACTGGCATAGGAGGTGCTATGATTGAATGTAAATCCGAACATAGATAAGCCAATCTTCATTCAGATTGCGGAGCAGCTTGAAGATTCCATATTTACCGGAGTTTTTCCAGAGGAAACACAAATCCCATCTACAAATGAAATCTCTGCGTTGCTCAGTATCAATCCGCATACTGTTCTAAAAGGAATGAATGTACTGGTTGATGAGGAAATCATCTATAAGAAAAGAGGTCTTGGAATGTTTGTAAAAGAGGGAGCGGTCGAAAAAATACGGCAAAAAAAAGACAAAGCCAATTTTATGAGCAGTATGTCTCAACTTTAATAAGCGAAGCGATGAAACTGCAAATGTCTAAAGAAGATATAATTTCTCTGATAGAAAGGGGCTATGACAATGAACGCCATTCAAATTAAGAATATAACGAAAAGATATAAAGATGTTACAGCGCTTGACGATGTTTCTTTCTCTTTTTGAGTTCGGGAAAATATACGGATTTTTTTAGGGAGAAACGGTGCTGGCAAAACTACTCTCATCAATATTATCGCAAACCGGATTTTTGCAGATCAGGGCGAAGTCCTGATTGACGGTATTCCCGCAAAAGAAAATATGGGTGTCCACGAAAAGATTTTTGCATGAGTGAAGCGGATTATATGATATAGAGATTTGAAGGTTAAGGATCATTTCAAGTGGACAAATCGCTTTTATGACGCTTTTGATCTGGATAAAGCCTTTGAACTTTCCAAAAAGTTCAATCTTGATATTAATAAAAGATTTAAGGCATTATCGAAAGGGTATCAGTCCATTTTCAAACTGATTGTTGCGTTATCGCTCAATGTCCCATATGTAATCTTTGATGAGCCAGTGCTGGGGCTTGACGCAAACCACAGGGAACTGTTTTACAGCCTGCTCCTTAAAGAATTTGAGAACAATGAGCGGACGCTTATTATTGCGACACATCTGATCGAGGAAGTTTCCAATATTATTGAAGAAGTCGTCTTAATTGATAAGGGGAAGATTCTTGTTCAGGAGACTGTTGAGGAACTACTGGAGAAAGGATATAGTGTTTCCGGGGCGGCTCAGGAAGTTGACCATTATTGTGTAGGCAGAAATGTTATCGGATATGACGAGTTAGGTGGCTTAAAAGTTGCCTATATATTGGGAGAGAAAACAGTTTTACCGCAGGAAAGTAATCTGCAAATTACTGCAATGAATTTGCAAAAACTGTTTGTCAAGATGACAGAGAAAGGTGGCGGCGAAAAATGACTAAATTAAAATCTGCTGTGTTATATGAATACTTAACTAAAGTAAGGGCGATAGGATTTTTCTATTTGATCCAATATTTGATTGTAGCTCTCATTTTTGCGATTGTTGCAATTTGTACTGAAGGAAAGGAAACCGGATCGAATGTTTTAGAATTTAGTTCCGTTGTTTTTGTCAGTGTGATAGGAGTATTAGGCTATAAAGAAGATTTCAAGGCGTTGCTCCAAAATGGATATACCCGAAAATATATTTTTGGGGCGACTGTTTGTATGTTTACATTGCTGGCGGGTACAATGGCACTTATTGATACCATAATCGGAAACTCCCTTCATTATTTTAATGATAACTATTTTACTTTATATGGTGGTCTTTACGGATACGGGAATGTTTTTATAAACTGGTTATGGCTTACTGCTTTATATTTGATGTTTTGTAGCCTTTTCTACCTTGCGGTTTTAGTTATCAACAGAGTTGGGAAAACAGTTTCGCTTTTAATAGGAGTTGGAGTTTGTAGTATAATTCTTCTTGTTATTGCGCTGTTTCAGTTTGTATTTTCAGATGAGCTTGTAAGAAACATTGGGAGTTTATGATGAAAGCAATGGGATTTATGAGTGATGGCACAACCAATCTGTTTTTTCCTATTCTTTCGTTTCTTGTAATCGGAGTGGTTTTTGGAATTGGCTCATACGCTGTAATCCGGCGCACAGAATTAAGATAAAATTACATCATATACAAAAATACGGTGCTGCCCGCTTGGGTAACACCGTATTTTTTTTCGCTTTATTGATTTTTTGTATTTAACCATTTCAACTAACATTTTATATAGGTGTTCTTGTTCGGATTTACTTTTTGCTGCGACCAGTTCGTAACATCTCATCGGATAACTATCAGCACTGCCTTCTCCGATCTTTTCAAACAGTTTAGATAATGATACGCCCATAGCAGAGGCGATCTTTTCGATACTATCAAGGGTGGCGTTCTTTTTCGCCACGCTCAACCTGTCCGATGTAGGTAGGGTGGCAGCCGGACAACTCAGCAAGCTTTTCCTGACTCAATCCTTTTTTCTGTTCTATAATTTCGAACACGCTGTCCGATTATTTTTTGTAAGTTCACTCATAATCTCAACTCCTGAATATAGTCTATAAATATTATTTCCTACAATCCACAGACTATTTGCTATACTATAAATATTAAAATTAGAATTTTTTGTGCTTATAGACTACTTGATGAGGCGGTGATTTAGAATAAGAAAAAACATTTTGCTTTACGGGACATAGAAAAATAGCGTTCGAACAACAGAATTTTGTTGTCGAACGCAAAAAAATACGGTGGAATCCTTAATTTTAGAAGAGTATCGTTCCTTTGCTTCGGACGGGTACATTTGGTGTTGATATACTGACAGCACAATGTGTTCTGAATCTGAAAAGGTACCAGTATTGGTGCTGTCGTATAAAACACAAAATTGTGCTATACAAAGAATATGAATGTAATCAATTTTGCACAAGGTTCCTATGGAGTGAAATAACGGGGGAGAAAAATGACCACAAGACAAATTATTCGGAGAATTGCAAGAGAAAACAATACTACACCAAAGCAAGTAGAGAGAGAAATGAAAGAGGCTATTCGTGCAGGGATGGCTTCTGATGATCCTCAAGCTCAAGCTATATGGAAACAAATAGCACCTGATGGAAAAAGAGCCGTCTATAGAGACTTTTCTGAAGTTTTGTGTTGAAAGAATACATAACCAAAATAAATAATAGTTGCGGGTAACTACAGTGATTTCATTTTCCAAAACAAACTATATGAAGTTCTCGGCTACGGTGGCTCTCGATGGTAAAAAAATGAGCCGCTTGCAAATGCAGGCGGCTTAATTATAACTAATTTATTTTTGTAAACCTTTTGCAAGCGAAATAAGATTATCAAGTTGCTCGTTGCTCAACGATTTAGCGATTTCAAATAATTCGTTTGCTTTTTGTAGGGTTGGTTGACTTGGTATCAAAGAAGTCTTTAGGTGTGAATGTATAGGAAGAATGACATAAAAGAGAGAAAGTGAGAAATACCGGAAAAAGACGAAAAACCCCGAATATATAAGAAAATCTGGAGAACATACAGGGATAAGTGTCATTTTAAATGTATAAGAAAAAATGAAGATTAAGCAGGAGGAGTACTCCTGCTTTTTCTATGTATAAAATTCTTAAAAAGATTAAATTATGAAAAACATTGAGTTTAAGCAGTTTTAAACATTCATTTAAAATAAATTTAAAATTTGAAAAACTGATATTAGGATGATTGCGGAACTGATACATTCAAAAAAGAATGTTGATTCCGCAATCAAAAAATGCTGTATCTATAAGGAAAAGCAGCATTTTGACTTAGGATTGCGGAACTGGTAAAGAATATGTAATGAAATGAATGATTTCCTTATTAAATGTAAGATAGTTTAGATCCGCAATCTAAAAACGAGAAGTTACTATTTGTGAAAAAAAGGGATAAATGCATAGTAAAAGTGACTTTTAAAATGCAAGATTTAATTGATTATAAAAAGTTTTAAGCAAGATTTAAGTTATCGTCTGAAGGGGATGATGCTTCCATGTTGCTTCTTTGAAGTTGAATTTTCAAATCTATAAGCATAGAAATCTCCTGCTGGTTAGATAAATCTAGTTGATGATATTTTCTAATCAGTATCATATCCTTTTCTGGAATCTCATTTTTGTGAGGATTCTTAATACCAGAAATTCCAACTAAATAGTCAATGCTGCAACCGAAATAATTTGCTATTTTAATCAGAAATTCTCCATTAGGAAAGGAAGTACCGCTTTTCCATTTTGTTAAAACACCAGAGGATATATCTAAATCTTTGGCCACAGGGTTAGGCTTGGTATTTTTTTCTAAACATAATGAGTAAAATCGATCCCAAAATATATGATTTGAGTTCATATAATCTCCTTTCAAAAAACACACAAACGTGAGAAAGATAATTGACAAACTCACGAACATGAGATAAAATAACTATGGTTATATTTTTTATATACGAATATTACCACAGTTATATATAAGGAGGAAAGGGAAAAAGATGAATATTGGTATGAATATAAAGAACAGACGGGAAAAGCTGGGAATCACACAGAAGCAGATGGCGGAAAACCTGTCATTAGCTCAACCTATGATCGCCCAGATTGAGCGGGGGACGAAGATCCCGAACATGATCTTAGGTTTTGCAATCGCGAGGATGTTAGGCTGTACGATGGAGGATTTGGTGGAAGATGCGAAAGATGAATGATGATATATGGATGATACTGGCTGCATTGTCTATAGGTGTGCTGATATGGTCAATGGCTGTGTTGGGTACGGTGCTTGAAGATTTGGCATTGCTGGGTAGAATATAAAAAATTATATAATTTTTCAGAAAAAGCAGTTCAATACGAAAAATTTACATATTTACAATAGAGCCGAAACAGGGGCGGAGCCCCCTGTATGCCGGGGGATGACCTACCGGCACCGATGAGGCAGGTCAGAAAGGAAAACAAATGAAAAAAAATGTAAATGTAGTCGTTACGGACGCTGATGGAAACAAGGAGATGCGCGAAAAAGCGGTCGTGGTATCTTTGCAGAAACAAGGGAACGAGAATAAGGCAACCGTTTCTTTAGTGAATGTGGAGGGCTTGGATTTTGTGGTAGCTGTATGTTCTTTGCTGAAGGTAGTAGATGACCTTGACTTAAATGAAGCGGTGTTGAAAATTGCTTCGGAAATGGATGTTCAGATTACCGGACGGGAACAAATAGAAGATTAAAAAAGCCGCTTCCTTGGCAGAGAAAGCGACTTTTCGTAAAGAAGTTATAAAAGAACTCAAATCAAGTGTACCAGAACTTGACTGAGCTGTAAAGAAGAAGGTGATTAAATTATGGAATATTTATCTGTGTCAGAATATGCAAAATTTAAAGGATGTTCGGAAAGATATATTCGAAAGCTGATATCAGATGGAAAGTTAATAGCGGAAGAAAGAACAGAAGTGGCGCGTGGAGGATTGAGCGGGATATCATACATGATTCCCCTTGCAGCCTGCGAACTCAAGGTACAGAAAAAGTACATTAAACGGCAGAAAAAACTGAACCAACCGCCGCCGGAGCCGAAGCCAAAGCTGCAGGCGATCACGCTGGAGGAGATGAGTTGGGAGGAGCGGCAGGAAGTTGCCAAGTGGAAGAATATCCTTGACGAATGGAAGGAATACCGGGAAATGGGTGGCCCCAAGAAGGAGCGGGACGAAGAGTTTGTTGATTACATCAGTAAGAAGTATCCGGAGTTCCATTTTTCAGTCCGGATCCTCCAGAGACAGGCGCAGGCGCTTCGGGAGCAGGGGGAGGTGGCGCTGATCGACAGGAGGGGCAAGCATAAGAACCACCACAGGGCGATCCCGCCGGAGGTATTTGACATCTTCAGCAGCTATTATCTGGATGAATCCCAGAAAACGGTTGCCAAGTGTATGAGGATGACGGAGACGTGGATCAGGCACGAAGGGAAGGAAGCGGAATACCTGCCGCTGGCGGCGAGCAATACCTTTACCCGTGAGATTATGCGGAGCATCCCACCTGCGGTAGTAGTCTACTGCAGGCAGGGAGAAAAGGCGCTGAAGGACAAGATGCTGCCGTTTATCCGCAGGAAATACGATGAAGCAGACTTTTACAGCAACGACATCTGGGTCTGTGATAACCACACCTTTGATGTATTCGTCAACGATGGGGAGCATAAAAAGCCGGTGCGCGTATACCTTACCGCTTTTCAGGATGTCCGGAGCAGGAAGTTTATGGGTTGGTATGTGACCATGAACCCATGCTCAGATGCCACACTGATCGCCCTGCGGCGCGGGATCGAAAAGTATGGGATTCCGAAGCAGATCCTTTCGGATAACGGCCGCGAGTTCCTGACCTTTGACATCGGCGGCAGGGGCTTCCGGAAAGCGGCGGCTACCACGGAACACGAAGCGCCGACGATCCTGGACAACTTAGGCATTGAGTTTCGGACTGCGATGGTACGGAACGCACGGGCAAAGATCATTGAAAGGGCATTCCGGGACGTAAAGGAAGATTTTTCCCGGATGTTCGAGGGGTACACGGGCGGAACGATCATGGAACGTCCGGAACGCCTGAAAAAGACCGGGAAGGATGCGGAAAACTTCACAATGTTGCCGGAGTTTGTGCAATTTGTTGATAAGTACATAGAAGGCATTTTTAACAAACACAAGCACAACGGCGTCGGGATGCGCGAAAGGAATCCGGACCAGGTATATGCGGACTGTCTGGTGGAGAAGCGGGTGGCGACCACAGACCAGTTAAACCTGATGATGCTGCGGAATACCCGGATGCAGAAGGTCGGGCGGGAAGGGGTATTTTTGAAGCTGCATGGGCAGAAAATCCCGTACAACAGCCAGAAACTGAACTTTTACCATTTTGGGGAAAAGGTTTATCTGCGGTATGATCCGGACAACCTGCAGGAAGTGCGTGTATACGATGAGCAGGACAGGTTCCTTTGCACGGCGGCGCAGGTGGCATCCTTAAGCTACTTTGCGAAGAAGGAAGATGGTGGCGGCTGCCATGAAGGAGCAGCGGAAATACGAGCGCACGGTAAAGGAATGGAAAGAGCAGAACGTGAAGCAGGCACAGAACGAACTGGAGCTGTTGATGTGGGAAGCAGAACAGAACCAAGAAGAAGGCGGCGAACAGCCGAACGCAAAGATCATCGAGCTGAAGCAGGCGCAGGAAAAACGGCTGGCGCAGGCTGTTGGCGGCGGGCAGGCAGAATCAATCGACTACACGGACGCAGTCAGACGGCTGCGTGAAGCAAAAGAAGGATAAGGAGATAGGATAATGGAAGAACTCACGATGACTTATGAACAGGCAGTTGCATTTTTAAAAAAGTACATGGAGGAGAACGGCAGGAAGCAGGTGGAGGTTGCCGCGGAGCTGGGCGTTTCCGGTGGACTGGTCAGCAGCTTTCTCGCGGGGACGTATAAAACGCCCCACGCCATCATCCCGAAGGTACAGGAGCTGGCAAAGATCCATGAAAAGAAAGCGGTCACACCGAAGGAGCCGGATTTTGTGGAAACTTCCGTCAGCCGTACCGTGACGAACGCGATTGCATACGCGCACCTGCGTGGGACGGTGGCCGTGGTATACGGAGACGCCGGGGTGGGAAAGACCTTTGCGGTGCGCGAGTACATGAAGCGCAACAGCCTTGCGCTGGGCATTACGATTTCCCCGACCTATGCCAGCGTGACTGGGGTAAACGAACTGATCGCGGAACAGCTGGGCGTCCGGGAGCGGGGTGACCGGAAGATCACCCGCGAGATCGTCGCAAAGCTGCGCAACAGCGGCAGGGTGCTGGTGATCGACGAGGCGCAGCACCTGACTGTGCGGGCGCTGAACCACCTGCGCTGCGTGTCAGATGAATCCGGCATCGGGATCGCGCTGGTCGGGAATGAAGAGATCTACAGCAAACTGCGGGGAAGCGGGAAGGCAGACTTCGCTCAGCTGTTTTCCCGTGTCGGCATGCGTAAGCAGGTGCTGACGAACAGCCTGACGGCGGAGGACATCCGGAACATCTTCGGGCCTTATGGGCTGGATGAAGGGGCGCTGGGGCTGCTGTCCGGGATTGCACACACCAACTATGGGCTGCGCGGTGCGGTAAATGTGTTTGTAAACACGGCGGCAGTGTATGGGAAGATCGACAAAGCCGGGATCGTAAAAGTAATGAGGGATATGAACATCGGAGCATAGGGGCCTTGTGCCCCTGTCTAATGCAGCCCCCGTAAGGGGACGGTCGCAAGCCCGTGGAAATGCAGAGCGGACAGGAAGGATGGTGGACATGAAGAAAAGGATTGCGGCGGTATGCGCCGCCCTGATGCTTGCAGTGCCGGTACAGGCACAGGCAATGGCCGACAGCGAGGTGTATGCGCTTGCGGAAGAGATCGGCGGGGCTTATGGCATCTGCCCGGAGCTCCTGCAGGCGATCGCATGGCATGAGAGCCGGTACGAGGAGAATGCCAGCAACGGAGGCTGTGAGGGGCTTATGCAGGTATCGGAAAAATGGCACCGGGACAGGATGAAGGAGCTGGGTGTCACAGATCTGTATGACCCAAGACAGAACATGACTGTGGCTGCCGATTATCTGGCGGAGCTGTTTGAGGAGTACGGGGAACCAGGGATGGTTCTGATGAAGTATAACGGGGACAGCACTTCAGTCGCCCGTTATGGGAAACTGGGATATGGGATGTCCGAATATGCGGAGGGCGTCCTGCAGATGTCCGCCCAGATGGAGCGGGAACATGGAAAGTGAGGAAGAAAAATGGCAAGGAAAAGGATGGAGGATCCGTCCCTAAAAAGCTGGGACGAAGTAAATGCGGCATTAAAGCTGATCCGCGACAATGAGATCGAACTGGAACTGATCGAGGCAGACATGGGAAAAAAGATCGCGGACATCAAGGAGCAGGCGGCGGAGCAGGCTGTGCCGTACCGGGATGACATCAAGAAGCTGGAGCTGCAGGTCAAGGAGTTTGTGACGCTGAACAAGGCGGAGCTAAAGGGCAAGAGCCGGGAAATGGACTTCGGTAAAGTAGGATTCCGGATGTCCACGAAGCTGATGCTCCCGAAGCAGGTCGAAAAAGTGATCAAGACCCTGAAAAAGTACGGGATGGGGGACTGCATCACGGTAAAGGAAAGCGTAAACAAGGATATCTTAAAGACCTATGATGAGAAGACGATCCTTTCAGTCGGCGGAACCCTGAAAAAGGAGGATACCTTCTGGTATGAAACAAACCGGGAGGAACTCTCTGATCCGGCAGAATAGGAGGGCGTCATGAATAAGGTCACAACGGCACAGCAGCGGAAGATCCATGCACTGGCACGGGAACTTGGGATGGACGACGATCTGCTGCATGAATATGTCAGCATGCTGACGGAAAAGCAGAGCCTGAAGGACCTGACGGTCATGGAGGCAGTGAAGGTGATCGACGCCATGGAAGGGAAAAAGGGCTATGCGGCAGGCGACCGGATCAGCTGGAGGCAGGAACGCTACATAGAATGCCTAATGGCACAGCTTGAATGGGTCTTAGAGGACGGGAAGCCGGATAAGAAGCGTCTGGATGGATTTGTGAAAAAACAGTATGGGCTGGACGATTCCCGCTGGATGACCAGAAAGACCGCTAGCCGTGTCATTGAAGGATTGAAGGCGTTAGCCGCCAGAAAGAGGTCGGAGACGTCAAAGTAGCGGCATCGCCGGGAAGGAGGTTTTGATGGCAAAAAAGAATGAAGAACTGACGCTGGATGACCTCCAGGAACAGCACCGGCAGTATGCGGAGGTCATTGGGATCGACAACCTGTTAAGGCTGTCGGATACTTACGGGGGGACGAGCATCTACATCCCGCAGCGGCGTGAACTGCTCAAAAACCGCACTTATAATGCGATTTACAGGGAGTTTGACGGCAGCAATGTAGACCAGCTTGTAAAGAAGTACGGGGTATCCAAAAGTACGATATACAAGATCGTGGGGGACAGACTGGGCCGTGGTGGGCAGCTGCCCGGCCAGATGTCCTTTGCAGATCTGGGGATTTGAAAGAGGTAAGGAACGGAGGTTATAAAGAACGATGGTAAAAAGGATGACAAATAAGGAGAAAGCGGAGCGAGCGGCAATCAAGAAAAAAAAAGCTTCAGGCGGACGGGATACTTCCGCCGGATAAGCCGAGGCTGAACCGCAGGAAATTCATTGATGACGCACTTGGGGAGTTCAATGCTTTCAGGAAGAAAAGCCTTGTCAGCGATCTTTATCTGCACAAGGCAGTTGGGATCATGCTGGGGATGAAAAAGAGAAGTTCCCCGACACCGGAGGCGATCGGGGTGGCAAAAGCCTTGAGGCTGGCGGTACGGCTCAGGGAATTTGATGAGATGGTCAGGGAACGTGGAGATGAAAGCTATAAGATCTCAGAGCAGTATGATTATATCAAGGATATATTGGAGGCATAGGGCTATGGAAAAAGGAAAAATGTATGCTGAAACTGTGGTGGAAGATCATTTATCTGGCTGCACTGGGGACATTGATATTAAATACTTATACGATGGTGCATATGGACAGCAGCCAGAGGAGGCTATGGAAATCAAAAAATAAGGATGATTGAGAAGATCGAGCAGGAGCATCCGCAGGATGTTGGGACGGTTGAGGTCTGGGATGGTGAGAAAAAGCGGGTATATTACGGTCTTGTGACTATTGGGAATGATGGCAGCAACGGGGAACGGGTCAGAGTTATGCTGGACGGGGTGCTGCGGTCAGAAGAAAAATGTGAATGAAAGGATGGTACTTATGATAAAGGTTGCGCTCCTTGTCTTGGGATTTGCCGCCGGGGCGGCATGTGCCGCAGTGAAAGCGGCGGCATTCCAGCAGGAAAAGTATAGGAATTAGCAGTCCAGAAATTTGTCTTTTGTGGAAAGTACGAAAGAATAGGCGTGTGATAAGATTACAGTGAAAGGGGAAACCCAGACACTGTAATTTTTTTATTTAGGAGAGCAGGATGGTAGAGGGGATCGCGGCAACGGAGATTGCAAAACTGGTCATTGACCTGGGCGTGACAGCGACGCTGCTGATCCTTTTCGTGATGCACTTTCTACGGAAGGATAAGGACAGCGACAAGAAGGTTACAGCGGCATATGAGGACTGCAGGCGGCAGATTGAGGCCACCTACCGGGATGCACAGGAGAAAATAGAGGCGGCAAACCGGACAATCCGGGAACGGGAGGATATGCTGATTGCGCAAAATGCCCAGCGGGAGGAGCTGCTCAGGCAGGAAGCGCAACGCAGGGAGGAACTACTCCGGAAGGAGTCAGAGAAGCGGGAAAGCATCCTGATGCTGAACATGGACCGGATCTCTGAGAGGATGGAGAATATGACCAAATCGCTGGACGTGATCAAAAACGGGTTTGCCGGTGTGGACAGACGACTGGATAAGATCGAGAAGAAGGTGGGGGAGAACAGGTGAATGAAATGCAGGTCGCGGAGCGCAAGGTGCTCCGCGGTGATGTAATTGAAAAGCTATACCAGAATTACGGGACGGACATCAGGATCGCCATCCTGAAAAAATTATCTCAGGATCAGGGGATTTGTGACGGAGGAGGAACTCCGGAAGGCAATCTATTACCTGGGCGGCGAAGGGAAACGGTATATCCATGTGGAAGTGAACAAAGACAACTGGCTGGACGGAACGATCTGGCTGACACCTGCGGGGGTAAACCTTGCGGAAGGCGATATTGAGGATATGGGGGTCATCATCGATGAATGAGATTTTAAACGTGGCAGGGAAGGAAATTGTGCGCAGGGAGATCATGGAGCTGTGCAGGGAGGCGGAGCCTTACGGCGCCGGTACTCCGGTATTAAAGGCGGCGCTTAGAAAGACCGGACATGACCTGACGGACCAGGAGGCTGATGCGGCAGGTGGATTATCTGGAGGGCAAAGGGCTGGTGCATAAGGAGATGGTAGAGAACCGGAGGCTGGGGATCAGCCGGTGCATCGTGCGGCTGTCCCCGGAGGGGACGGACTATCTGGAGGGCAACGGCCCGGATGTTGCGGGGGTTGACTGATGGAGCAGAAGAACAGGAGCCACGGAAAGATCGACAACCTGCCGCCGGAACTGAAAAAGGAAGTGGAAAACCGCCTGTTGGCCGGGGATACCTATGAAGAGGTGTCAGAGTGGTTAAAAAGGCAGGGGGAGGAGGTCCACCTTTCCAGTGTCGGACGGTACGGCAGGAAATTTTTAAACAAGTTTGAGAGCGTCCGGGTTGCAAAAAGAGTTTGCAAAGCTCCTTGCGGAGGATAATGTAGACCGTCCGGCAACGGAGCTGCATGAGGCAAACAACCTACTGGCGAGCCAGATCATTATGGAGGCGCTGGTGGATGACAGCATGGACGCAAAGCAGCGCACGGAGGCAGCAAAGAGCATCGCATCGCTCCAGCGGGCGCAGGTATCCAACGAGAAGTTAAAGATCGAAGCGCGCAAGGAACAGGGCGCGGTACATGTGGCGATGGACCTACTGAAGGAAAAGGTATTTTCAGAGATCGGGCAGAACTATCCGGAGATCGCTGCAAAGCTTCTGGAGCTGGCAGAAAACACGGAAAAAAAGAGTTGACGCGGATGCAGTGACAGACAGTAGGGAAAAACGGGCGCATTTCCTGTTTTTATGGCTCAGGCAGGGGATTGTGGCACAAAGAGGAATCAAAGGGCTGTTTAAGGCGGTTAAAGCGGTTTTTAAGGCGGTAAAAAAACATGCAGTAGCCTTACTGCGCCCGGAAGGATGTGGACAGAAATGGAAAGCTGGAAAGAGAAGGCTGCAGCGTACTGGAATGACGGCCTGCGGGTCGAGGACATATCGGTGCTTCTGGAGGTTTCACGGCAGAGCATATCAGCGTATTTAAAAACGCTTGCCGGGATATGCCGAGGAAAAGGCGCGGCGGAAGCGGGAAAGTGCAGCACGGCGTCGGGAATATAAGACGGAGAAGCAACGGCAGTACCGTGCGGTATCTGGGATTATGGCAGTGACCGCAGAGACAATGCGGAGAGAGCATGACCTTGCGGCATTGGAATTATCAAGGGAGATCTATCATTAAAGGGGCTTAAAGCTCCTTTTTAAATTGCTTAAAAAGAGGTTTAAACACGATGAATGGCAGTCTGGCGGAGCAGTTTAAGGAGCAATTAAATAAAAAGGGATTCCGTCAGGGACAAAAACCTTGCAGCAGGGCGGAAGGATTTCCGGACATTCTGCGAGCTGCGGAAACCGGATTTCTATAAACCGGGGCGGGAGTATCAGGGAACACTGTGCAGCACACTGCAGGCGGCCTATGAGAAACGGCTGGTCAGTGAAAAGACAGGGAAACCCATAAAATATCTGATCATCAACCTGCCGCCCGGATTCGGGAAGTCCCTATACGCTGGCGAACTTTGTGAACTGGTGCTATGGGCAGGATGTGAAGAACAAGGTGATCACGGTGTCTTATAACGGGATCATCGCGCCGGAGTTTTCCCGGACGGCAAAGGACATGATCCTGGAGGAAGAGACGCCAGGGGAGGAATCCTATGTGACGCGCAGCTTTTTCCCGGGGCTGAAAGTGAAGTACGGAGACAGCAGCGTCATGAAGTGGAGTCTTGAAGGGAGCTATACCAGCTACCTTGCCACCAGTTTTGACGGTACGCTGACTGGTATGCGTGGCAACATTATTATTATTGATGACCCGATTAAGAGCGCGGAGGAAGCTGTCAATGATGCCGTGAAGGAAAAGCACTGGAACTTTTTCAAAAACACATTGTCATCCCGTATGCTCCCGGGGGCACTGTGTATCATCGTACTGACCCGGTGGGCAACAGATGATCTTGCCGGGCGTGTCATGGATAAATTTCCGGATCAGTGTTATGAGTTAAAGATTCCCCGGCGCTTACGGAGGACAGCCCGGAAGGGGTCAGCACCTGCGAGGATCTGTACCCGACAGAAGACCTGCAGCAGAAACGTGAGACGCTGGATGAGGAGATTTGGGGCGCGAACTATATGCAGGTGCCCGTGGACAAGAAGGGCGCACTGTACGGGGAATTCAAGACCTATGACGTGCTGGATCCGGACAAATTCGAGAAATTCCTGAACTATACGGACACGGCGGATGAAGGGGCTGACAGCCTGTGCAGTATCTCAGGCGGGCAGATTGGACGTTATGGTTATGTGACGGACATTTACTATACGGATGAGCCGATGGAAGTGACCGAGCCGGAGACGGCGCGGCGGTTGCAGGCTGCGGGTGTACGGGAATGCCTCATAGAGTCGAACAATGGTGGCCGGGGCTTTGCCCGCAACGTGATCAGGCACTTAAAGGAGCTGCACTGCCATAAATGTTCGGTCACATGGTTCCACCAGTCCAAAAACAAGCGAACGAGGATACTGACGAATGCATCAAACGTGATGGAGCAGGTCATCATGCCATCAGACTGGAAACAGCGGTGGCCTGACTTTGCACAGCATGTCAGCAGGTACCAGCGTAAGGGTAAAAATGACCATGACGATGCGGAAGATGCACTGACCGGATTTGTGGAGCTGCTCAACGGAGATGTGAAGGGAAAACGGAAAGCAAGGGTCGGGAAAAAGAGTCGGCTTGGGCTGTAGGAGGAGATATGTATAAATTTCGCAGGGATCAGGTGCTGGATCCGGAATTTCTGACAAAACTGGTAGAACGGTTCAAAAAGGAGTATGTCCCGCGCTTTATCCGCGACCAGCAATACTATGAGGTAAAGACGGAAATCTTAAAGCGGACGATGACGGACGGTAAGCCGAACAACAGGCTGGCGCACGGCTTCTGCCGCTATATCACAAATATGGCGACCAGCTATTTTGCAGGAAAACCGCTGGGATACATCGTGGAGGACAATGAATATCAGGGAGGCATTGGAAAATCTGTTTCAGAGAAATTATATCGACAGCCTGAATTTTGCGGTATCCAAGGAAGCCAGTAAAAAGGGAATTGGATTTTTGTTGATGTTCCTGAATGAAAAGGGCGATCTGCGAATCAAAAAGATGGATGCGGAAACGATTATCCCGGTCTATTCTTCATCGTTGGATGAGTTTTTGGAGGCGGCGGTTCATATCTGGGAAGATTACGACATTGACAATACGCTGCTGTGTGAGTATGCGGATGTGTATGATGATACGTTTATTTACCATTTCAAGCGGGAAAATGGTGTAAAAAACTATACGCCGATGCCGGAGAACCCAAAGGAAGCGCATCTGATGGGAGATATCCCGGTGATCGTGTTCTGGAACAATGAGGAACAGCAGGGGGATTATGAACCTCATACGTCCCTTGTGGATGCGTATGATAAAGCACAGTCGGATACTGGCAATGACATGGAATATTTTACCGACGCTTACCTGTGGATCAAGGGGCGCAAGCGAGATTGTGGAGGCGGCTTTGACCGGGGAAGATGGCGAAGGGGACGGCGCAAGGGCGGTTCGGGACTTTCGGAAAAACAAGCTTTTGATGCTGGACGAGAACGGGCAGGCAGGGTGGCTGGTCAAAAATGTCAATGACACGGCAACAGAGAACTATAAAAACCGCCTGTATAAAGATATTTTCTTTCTGGCTCAGGTACCGGCGCTGTCGGACGAGAGTTTTGCCGGGAACCTGTCGGGGATCGCGATCAAGTATAAGCTGATCGGCGTGGAGGAGCTGGCGCTCATGAAGGAAAACTGTTTCCGCTCTGCACAGACGAAGCTGATCAGGATGCTGACGGAATACCTGAACACAAAGATGAACAAGGACTGGGACCCGGACAGCGTGGAGCAGAAATACGAGAGGAATTTCATCGACAACGATGCGGACATTATCAGTAATGCGCGTCAGGTGGAGGGGATCGTATCCCATGAGACGCAGTTGGGAATGCTGCCGGGATCGATCGTCGATGATGCACAGGAGGAGCTGTTACGGATCCGGCAGGAGGCTGCCGATGAGGAGCAGATACCGATGGCAGTGGTATGACAGGCGGTAAACCATGGGGAAAAGGCAGGAGAAAGGATACTGGGATAAGCGCGTCCTGAAGGACAAGGCAAGGGATGTCAATAACGCGGAGAAGTTTTTGCAGAAGAACCAGAAGGCGCTGTATGCGCAGGCGGCAAAGGAAATCCAGCAGGAAATTGAAAAGCTGTATGGGAAATTTGCAGACCAGCAGGATATTTCCATCGCGGAGGCGCGGCGGCTGATCCGTGGGGCGGACTTTAAAAAGATCGACTGGCAGGGCATGATTCGAGAGTCCATGGAGCTGCGGGAAAAGATCCGGGCAGGGAAGGGGACGCTGCCGGAGGAAGTGATTGAAGCGCTGGAAAAGCAGCATAAGGAGCTGGAAGACAGGATGGCGGCGTATACAAAGCGCGGGCAGATCTCCTATCTGGAGCTTAGGCAGGTCGAGATCGAGCGGAAGCTGTTGGATTTGTATGATAAAAATCAGCAGAACCTGTATGAGTACCTGCACAGCGAATATGAAGACGGCTATTACAGGCAGGTGTATAACACACAGCAGCATGTGGGGTTCGGGTATGATTTCGTGAAGCCTTCCGGTGAGGCGGTTGACCGTGCGATCCTGAACCGGTATGACCGCCGGAATTTTTCCAAGACGCTGTACCAGCACTGCGAACATTTTGCAAAAGACCTCCGGGAGAATCTGGTGGTCGGGCTGATCCGGGGCGAGAGCCTGGAGCGGATGGCGGCACGGATACAGAACAGGATGGGTGTTGCCTACAGCGCCGCAAAGCGCCTTGTAAGGACGGAGACGGCGTATATCTATGAGCAGGCGACAAAGGACGCCTACGAGGAATGCGGCGTGGAATGGTATGAATTTCTGGCAACGCTGGACGGGAGGACCAGTGAGATATGCCGGGAGCTGGATGGGAAACACTTCAAGGTCAGGGACGCCATGCCGGGGAAGAACTACCCGCCGATGCACCCGAACTGCCGCAGCACTACGGTGGTCTGGTTCCCGGGGGAAGAGGAGAAGAAGAAAAAACGACCAGCCGAATCGCGAAGGATGGGGCGGGGAAATATTATGAAGTCCCAGCGGATATGACCTACAAGCAGTGGGCAAAAAGCATAGCGATGGGCAGGCATTGATGACCTATGAGGAAAAAAAGGGCATTGAACCAATATATTAGTTTTGAGGCATACACAATCAATGATGCACTTCGTAATAATCGGAAACTGACGGTCAGAGAGGATACGTTGGTTAAACAGTTGGATGGGGCACTGGATAAACTTGCAGATTATCAGGGGACAGTAATCAGGTGTCTGGACATTGCTGATTTAGAGGCTTTTTTAGGAAGCTACCAAATTGGTGGGGAAATTATTTACGAAGAATATACATCCTGTTCCACAGAAGAAGGATATAATCCTACTGCAAACGTGATGATTTACCGGAAGTCTACCAAAGGGAAGGATCTGACTGGATTGAATACTGCTGAAAAAGAGGTATTATATAAGAGAGGCAGCAAGTTTAAAGTAGAAAATATTGTAGAGCAAAATGGTGTGATTTTCATTATGGAGGTAGAGGCATGAGTGAGAAAAAAGCGGCTCCTTTTTCCCATCCCAGATGGAAGGATATTCCGAAACCAGAGGTCATAGGGCATTGTGAGGTAAGTGAGGAAGAGAAGAATGATCCAGAGTTCCTTTGCTTTCATTGAGCGGGAGATGGAAAGAAGAAAAAAAGTTAGAACAGAGGAACTGAAAACTTTATGTGGTAGGAAAGGGATTACACGCAAAACGTGTAGTCCTTTTTATATACAAATTTTTAGGAGGACAACCAAATGGCAGAAGAAAAAACAGTAACGACAACCGCCGCTGAGACCGGGGAAAAACCGGAGGCGGCAGAGGGCACAGTGCAGGAGAAGCCGGAAGCTGCGGCAAGGACCTATAACCAGGCATATGTGGACGACCTGATCGAGCGCCAGAAAGCAGCACAGGAAGCGGCAGTGGCTGAGGCCCTGAAAGTGGCGGGCATGGACAAGGATGCCAAGGAAAAGTATGAGCAGGAGCAGGCGGAGGAGAAGATGGCAAAGCGGGAGGCAGACATTGCCCGCCGGGAGCTGAAGGCGGATGCCCGTGAGGTGCTGGCGGAAAAGCAGATCCCGACAGAGTTCTTGGACATGCTCCTTGGCAGCGACTTAAAGGAAACCAAAGCGAATGCAGACGCCTTTAAAACAAAGTTTGACGCTGCGGTACAGGCGCAGGTGGAAAAGCGTCTGGCAGGTAAGACGCCGCAGGGCGGCAATGGCAGCCAGTCCGGGACAAGCATGAAATCCGAGATTGAGAAATACATGGCGTAAGGGGAGGAAAAAAGACATGGCATTAAACACATTAGAGTATGCAGTACAGCTCCAGACTATCCCTGGACAATGCGGCAGAGGCAGCGCTGACCTCGAACTGGATGGATGCGAATGCAGGACAGGTACAGTATGACGGTGGCAACAAGGTAAAAATGCCGCAGATGGAAGTGACCGGCTTAAAGGATTATGACAGGGACAAAGGTTATCCAGATGGCTCCGTGACCCTGAAATTTGAGGATTACACCATGACCCAGGACCGTGGAACGTCCTTCCAGCTGGATGCGATGGACATCAACGAAACCAATTTTATCGCAAACGCAACTCGTGTGGTGAGCCTTTTCCAGAAAGAGCAGGTCGTACCGGAAATTGATGCATACCGCTATTCTAAGCTGTATGCGCTGTTAAAGGAGGGTGGAAAAAACACGGACTATACCGTGGCAGATGATACTCTCTGGGATGCGCTGATGGATGATATCGCAAAGGTAAGGGATGTGATCGGCGAGGAGATTCCACTGGTCATTTCCATCCGTCAGGCGGTTAAGTCGAGACTGGAAAAAAATGCGAAGTACCAGAAAGTGGTCAATGCAGCACAGTTTACGGCAGGGAAAATCCAGACGAACCTGAACCAGATCGACAACTGCTATCTCAGACCGGTGCCCTCTGCCCGGATGAAGACTGCCTATGTATTCCGCGATGGTAAGAGCGGCGGAGAGGAAAAAGGCGGTTTTGCACCGGATGAAGCTGCAAAGGACATCAACTGGATTATTACACCCCAGAATGCACCGATCGCAGTAACAAAGCAGGATAAGATGAAAATCTTTGACCCGGATACTTTCCAGAAAGCGGACGCATGGTTTATCGGATACCGCCGGTACCATGAGCTTTGGTTGCCGAAGACGAGATATGAAAGATGTCTGGTAAATGCGGAGGCAGTAGGATGAAGAAGCGGATGAGAAGGCTGAACATGGTGCACTATGCAGCAAGTGAGGCAGAGGCAGCAGAGCTGAAGGAAAAGGGATTTGTTGAGGATCCTGTCCGGAGGGCTGATCCTACAGCACAGGAAGGGACGGAAGGATCCGGTGAGGAAGAAGCTGCTCCTGCAGAAGCGGTACAGGCAGGGGAGAAAAAAAGCATCAGGAAAAGGCTCTAACCGGGGGAAAACAAAGGAGACGGCAGAAAAGGATGACAGCAACGATTGACTGGGAAGAAATGCTGAAAAAAGTAAAGCTCAGGATCGGTGTGGCCGGGGAGGAAAACGACCCGGTCCTGCGCCTGATGCTGGAGGATGCAGTAACGGCGGTCACGTTGTTCTGCAACCGCGACGTATTCCCGTGGCAGTTGGAATATGTAGTACGCCACATGGTCGAGCGTGCTTTTGAGCGGGACAATGGCGACAACGTGGCGGCAATCAAGCGGGGGGATACCCAGATCACCTATGGAACGGCCATATCGCAGGATGACATGTCGCAGGAGGAGCGGGATATCTGCTGTAAGTTCCGCAGGCTGCGCGTCCTGTAGGGGGGAGGCGGATATGAGGTTTGAAGATTTAAAATTTAAAGACGGCAGGGAAGGCGGTTAAGAATGAGAGGAAAAAAAGGAAGCAGATCTGCTGCAAAAAAACGTACCACGACAGGCTGACGGTGGTACGGAAGCGGCTGGGAAGGGACCCGCAGACGCAAGAAAGCGTTGAACTGGAGGAAGTAGTCTATAAAGACGTCCTCTGCGCCCTGAGCCAGTCGGGGAACAATAAGCCGGACCGTCAGGAGTTTTATAGCGAGCGCCAGATGGGCGCTGTGCTGTTTACGCCCCCGGGGATCCTGCTGGAGGACAATGACATTGCAGTGGTGGTCACGGAGGCGGGGCAGACGGTTCAGGGAGTGACCGGGAGGACCTTTGCCTATATCTCCCACGGGGAGACGCCCCTCCAGACAGAGGGGCTGGCATGAGGAGCCTGGAGGATCTGGAGCGTGCCTTTGAACGGGGGCTGAACGCATGGGAGTCCGGGAAAGTGCTGACCGTTGCCGGGCGCATGGGACAGAAATGTGGCCGGGAGGTCCAAGCGGAAAACGCCAGTCATAACGGGCAACCTGAGACGGCGCTGGCGCTCATCGGCAGAAAAGCGGGGGAATGATGTAGTGATCATCCTTGAAAATGACGCGGACTATGCAGAGGCGGTAAACAACGGGCACCGGATTGTATCCCACGGCAAGACGGTAGGGAAAACGGACGGGCGGCATATGCTGGAGCAGGGGGTCGCGGCATATAAGGACACTTACATGGCGGATGACCTGCAGGAGATGGCAGACGTCCTGAAAAAGGGCATGGGAGGATGACATGACACTGGAAGAGATCCGCGCCGGTATCATAAGGCTGCTGCGGTCTGGGACGGACGTGGAAAATATCACGGGCGAGGATGTGACACAGGCGAAAGGCTTTCCGCTTTTGCATGTGCAGCTGACGCCCTTAAATTATGGGGCTGCGGCTGCCGGGATGTGGCGGGACAAGCAGATCCTTGTGGACATTTCCTACATGGAGGAGCTGCACACGTCAAATAAAAAGATCTATGCCATGCTGGAACGGCTGGACGGGATCTTTAGCCCGTTTTTCAGGATCGGGGACAGGGCGTTTACCTGCAGCAGCCAGATGGCAGTCACAGACGACATCGGGCATTATATGATGACCATGGCATTTACCGACACGGTTCCCTTTGAGGTACCGGAGCCGGTGGGAACAAAATTAGAGGTAGATTGGAGGAACAGGGATGGGATTACCGGAGATCATCATCAGCTTTCAGCGGAAGGCTGATACCGCCATCCGGAGCGGCAGCCGCGGAATGGTGGCGGTGGTTTTGGATGACACGACAAAGAACCAGATGCTGACGCCGTACAGGCGGTGGCGGGATGTGGTGCAGGAGGACTGGACAAAAGAGAGTTTAAAGGCGCTTGAACTGGTGTTTAAAGGAAGCCCCCAGCGCGTGGTGGCAGTCCGGCTGTTAAAGGATGAGGAGACGCCGGACCTTGCAGGCACCTTTGAAAGAAATCTTGCCGCTCAACATTGATTATCTGGCGTACCCGGCATATACGGCAGGGGACAAGGAAGCGTTGCAGGCGTATCTGGAAGCGGTAAGGAAGCAGGGGAAGAAAGCGAAGGCGGTGCTGCCGGACTGCGCTGCGGACGATCCCCATGTGGTCAATTTTGCGACTACAGGTGTCACTGCACTGTGGGAGAATCAGGATGAGGTACAGACCTATACGGGCGCAGAGTATTGCTGTAGGGTCGCAGGGATCCTGGCAGGGCTGCCCCTTGACAGGAGCTGCACCTATTATGAGCTTCCGGAAGTGGTGGATGCGAAGCTGCCTGCAGATGCGGGGGCAGAAGTGGACGCTGGCAAACTGGTAGTCGTCTTCGACGGGGAGAAGTATAAGCTGGGACGAGGCGTGACAAGTCTGACCAGCATAACGGAGGAACGGCCGGAAGACCTTAAAAAGATCAAGATCGTGGAGGGGATGGATGTGATTATCCACGATATCTACACGACGTTTGAAGATGAATATGTGGGCAAGGTGGTCAATAGCTATGACAACAAGCAGATGTTTGTCGGGGCGGTCAACGATTACCTGAAAAAGATGGAGGGCAGCGTGCTGGATGAGACCGGGGATAACTTTGTTGAAGTTGACCTGGAGGCGAACCGGGAGTACCTGAAAAGGCAGGGGATCGACACGGAGGAAATGACCGACACTCAGATACGGGAAGCAAATACGGGCTCGTATCTCTTCCTGACAGGAGCGTGCAGGTTTTTAGACGCGATGGAAGACCTGACCCTTAAGATGAATATGTAGGAGGAGCCATGCAGGAATTAAAGGGCAATAAGACGTTGAGCGGCACATGGGCAGAAATCTGGTACAACGGCTTTGAAATCGCCGAAGCGACCAAGATTGCCGCGAAAGTAACGGTAAATAGGGAAGACGTACAGATCGGGATGGATGTGGACACAAAGATCACAGGTCAGAAAGGGGAAGGAACCCTGACGCTGGTAAAGGCGTTCACCCGGTTTTGAGGATGTACGTAGAGATATCAGTAAAGGGAAAGACCCGAGAGGGACTATCATTACAAAACTGAAAGACCCGGATGCGACCGGGGGACAGACGGAGCGATACCAGATTGGGAATGTAGCGTTTTCTGAATTTGGTCTGGAATGGGAAAAGGGTGCAGTTGTCAAGCAGGAGTACCCTTTTGCATTTACCCCGTCGGATATGGTCCTGCTGGATGAGATCAGTGAACAGTAACGGAGGAAAAGAACATGGAAAAAAGAGAAGAATGTAATATTTGAGGCATTTGCGCGGAAGGCGGCAGAGCGGATCGAGGAGCGCAAGAAGCTCCGTACCATGCGCCTTATGGTCAAGTCGGTCGGCATGGAGGTTGAGATCCGGGGACTGACAGAGGAAGAGATCAGGGATTGTATGGATTTTTCCGACGAATCCATTGAAGTGGACAAATATACGATCTACATGGCTTCCCCAACACTGCAGAATGCGGCGAAGATCCTTGTGGAGGAAGGCACGTTGAAACAGCACTATAAGATCACGGAAATGTTTACCGGGTCAGAACGCACATTTATTGTGAACAAGGTGCTGGAGCTTTCCGGAATGACGGGGGATGCGAAGATTGAAGTGATCCGGGAGGATGAGGAGATAAAAAACTCTTAAAGCAGTCCCGTAAGATGTGGCTTGCAGGATATTGGATGGAGAGGGGATACCGGCCGGAAGAGATCTTTGCCATGCCCCGCATGGAGCAGGGCATCATGCAGGCGATCGCTGAACTGAACAGGGAGCAGTGCAAGGAAGATATGAGGGACGCCTTTTTGGAGGCGCTCTCTATTTTATTGCCCGGAAAATGAGGTGGATTGATTGAAGGAGGTTTTTGGTGCTGTCCTGTCAGTGAAGGATAACGTATCCGGCGTCATGAAACAGGCGAAGGAATCCACACGCGGTTACAGGGGCGAAGTTGAGAAGACAAAAAAAAAAGAACTTGAAAAAAGCTTGATAAAAAGAAGATCAGATCAGGGAAAAAGAGCTGAAGATCAAAAACTCCGAAGCCTATAAGGCGATCGAAGGGGTCAAAAAGAAGCTGCAGCCGCTGGCAAAAAAGACCATTGAGATACAGGCGAAGACGGAGCATGCGGTCGATAAGGTCAAAAAGGTAAAGAGCCAGCTGGATAAGATCAAATCGACCAAAGTGGTGCAGCTGGTCGTAAAGGGCGGCCAGAAGGCGATGAAAGCCATGGGTAAGGGCATGCTGACCGGAACGGCAGCGGCGCTTGGTGCCTTTACGATAGCGGCAGGTGCGGCAGGGACGCAGGCAGCGTCCTTCCAGAGCCAGATGCAAAATGTTGGCACGCTACTGGATGGGGATGTGCAGGGCAAGCTGCAGGGGATGTCGAAGCAACTCAAACAGGTATCCATTGATACCGGAGCAGCCACGTCAGACCTTACGGATGGCTTATATCAAGTGGTGTCGGCATTCGGGGAATCTGCGGAGTCCGTAAAGCAGCTGGAGATCGCCGCCAAAGCGGCAAAGGCCGGGAATGCAACGACAACAGATTCTGTCAACATGCTGTCAGCGGTCACGAAAGGATATGGAGATACCTCTGCAGCGGCGTTGCAGAAGGCGTCCGATCTGGCATTTTTGACGGTAAAACTGGGGCAGACAAGTTTCCCGGAGCTGGCAAGCAGCATGGGTCAGGTAGTCCCGCTGGCGGCGACCATGAAGGTCAGTCAGGAAGAGCTGTTTGGCGCGATGGCGACGCTGACCGGCGTTACCGGCGGCACTGCGGAAGTGACGACACAGCTGCGGGCAACGATGCAGGAATTTTTAAGCCCGTCCTCCCAGATGGAAAAAGCCCTCAAAAAGATGGGTTATACATCCGGGGCAGCAGCGCTGGAAAGCGAAGGGCTGGGCGGGATCCTGACGAAGCTGAAAGAATCCGTCAAAGGGGACGAGGTTGCCTTTGCAAACCTGTTTTCCAGCATTGAATCCAAAAATGCGGTGCTGGCGCTGACGGGGGCGCAGGCAGACGCCTTTGCAGAAAAAACGGCAGCAATGGGAGAAGCGGCCGGGGCGACGGACCGGGCATTTAATATCCAGACAAATTCGGTGTCCGCGATGGCGTCGAAGCTAAAGAACGCCGGAAGTGTGATGCTGACCAGCCTTGGCGAGAAGGCACTGCCGTATGTGCAGGATGCGATGCAGGGGCTGATCGACCGCATGCCGGCAATCACGGAGACGCTGGGCGGCGTGATCGAGCGTGCAGGACCCATGTTTGGCGTGATGGCGAGCGGTATATCGAATGCGGTATCTGCCTGTGCCCCTGTGGTCGGCAGGATCGGCAGCATGTTTTCGGGAGCTTTTGCGGCAGCACAGCCAGCGATCGCATCCCTGAGGGACTCTTTTTATGGCAGTCCTGCCGACATTGGAACCGGTGGTGCTTGCCATTTCGGAGGTTGCCACATCGGTAATTCCGCCCCTTGCGGCAGCATTTGCGGGGATCGGCAGCGTGGTGGCTGCTGTTATGCCAATCGTATCAGAAGTTGTATCTGGGGTTGGCTCCAAGATTGCTGAGATATTTGGCGTCATCGGGAGTAAGGCGGGGATCCTGCAGCAGGTGTTCGAGGCAGTCGCGCCGATCATATCGGGGCAGATCTCGGCGATCTGGACAGTGGCAGAACCGATCCTCGGGCTTGTGGTAGAGGGCGTCGGTCTGGTTGCGGATGCGATCGGATGGGCATTTCCATATATCCAGGGCGTGATCGAGCAGGTATGGGCAGTGGTTGGCCCGATCGTGCAGGGGCTTGCAGATGCATTCGGCGGGGCGGTCAAGGCTGTCAGCGGTGCTGTGAGTAAGGTGCGAGGCATATTTGGCGGCGGAAAGTCCAAGGAAACCCCGGCGACGAATGCCACAGGAACGTCATATTTTTCCGGCGGATGGACCACTGTAGGCGAGCACGGGCCGGAATTGGTAAACCTGCCTGGAGGCAGTAAGATATTGTCAAACCCTGTGACGCAGCAGGTTCAGGGCGGCAGCCGGAACATTAACGTGAACGTGGAGCATATGGAGGTCAGAAGCGAACAGGATATTGAACGGGTGGCAGAGGAGATCATCCGGAAAATCGAGGAAGCGGAGGATAACCAGTGATGGGAAAGACAAGGAGCGTGATGCTGGAAACGGATGACGGGCGGTGGGAACTGCCCGTCAACCCCAAGGAGATCAGCGTGACACAGGACAGCAAAGATAAAAACGATCGACCTACTGAATGTGGGTGAGTTTAATGTGCCGGGTAACCGTGGACTGATAAAAATATCGTTGTCCACCTTTTTACCGGACAGCAGCAGCCCGTTTTATAAAGGGGTTGACCCGGAACAGATCATATCCTCCGTAAAGAAAGCGAAAAACGGGAAGCGTCCGATCCGCATCATCATATCGGGGTCGGACGTCAATGCCCAGTTTACGGTATCTTCCGCGACTGAAACATACAAGGAAGGTCAGACGGACATTTATGTGTCGTGGAGCTTTGTGGAGAACCGTGACCTGAACACGCAGCCGGTATCAAGCTGGGTTAAGCGTTACACGGAAACAGGGATCTGCGAACGTAACACAAAAGCGAGTATCCCGAAGACGGTCATAGCAAAGGCGGGGGACTCCCTCTGGAACCTTGCGTGCCGGTATTATGGGGACGGCAGCCGCTGGAAGGAGATCGCGGCAGCCAATGGCATGACAGAAGATGACCTGACTGGCGGGGAAAGGCTGGTGATACCGGATTGAATGTGAGCATAAACGGGAGCAATGTATCAAAATATATCGAAAGCATCAGCTGGTCAGGGGACGAAAACCAGCTGGCGCGCAAGGTTACGATCAGTTACCTGTATGCGCCGCAGGATCCGAACGTCCACAACATATCCGTCAGGAAAGGGGACAGGCTGATCCTGGAGGATGGCATCATCCTGTTTGACGGGATCGTACTCACGGAGGAGCGTACAGAGAATGACATCAAAATGCAGTCAATGGCTTATGACTATGCCTGGTATCTGCGCGGGAAGGCATTTGGCGTATATAAGGGCAGCCCGGCGGCGGTAACGGCGGCAGTCTGCGCAGAAGCCGGTGTAGCATGCGGGACGCTGTATGACCCGGGTGGCGAGGTAGAAGTGATCAGCACAGGGGAAAAGTCTATCGCGCAGGTCATCCAGACGGCTTATGAGGGTAAGGATGCCCATTTGTACATGCAGGGGCAGACGGTGTGCGTGGAGAAATATGGCGAGCAGCTTGCTGGGACAGTGACCGGGGATGATGCGGTCATGGATGCCCAGTATAAGAGCAGCATCGAAAATCTGGTAAACCAGGTCGTGATCCTTGGGGCCTCTGACCAGCCCATCGGGGAGGTTTCCAACGGTCTCACAGGGTATGGCATCATCCGTGAGGCTTATAAACAGACCGGGGATGAAAAGGATGTGGCGGGGGAGGCGCGTAAATTGCTGAAAGGGATCGAGGATTCCGGAAAAGGTGGTTGTGCGCGGCAATCCCGCCTACCAGACCGGACGGGCGATCGTGGTGGAAAAGGTAAATTCCAAGATCCGCGGGCGCTTTACGATCATATCGGATGAGCATGCATGGACAGGGTCTGACTATCAGACGACGCTGGGATTGCGGTTTTTGGAGGTGGCATAAAATGGCGCAAGGAAAATCCCTACGCACGTTTTGTGGAGGTCATGAAACGGCAGGGGCGGGCAATGAATGAGCCCGCCATGACGGTTGGAATCGTAACAGGAGTGGATCCGGTCAGTATTTCGGTTGATGGCGTGCCGATCGCAGAGCATATCTACTGCAATCAGGTAACAAGTTCCAACAAGGATGAGGAGCTGGCGGCAATTTTGGAGCAGGAGGAATATGTATCCCCTGCCCTGAAGGGGTTTTTGAAAGAACTGTATGAAGGTATCCGGGTACAGCCTGGGGATTATGTACTGGTACAGCGGGTCGGAAATCAGTTTCTGATCTGTGGGAAGGTGGCGGCGTTATGAGTATTTTCCCCGTTTACACAGGACGTGCCGGAACTGGAGGAGCGTGCTGCGCAGGAGCTGCCGGTGTTCCGGGAACTGGCATACGACTATGAAAATAACTGCCTGAAACGTAAGGGAGGGAAAACACTATCTGGTCGAAAAGGATGAGGCTGTCCGAGTCTGGATTTACAAGGCATTGCTGACGCGCCGCTTTGTGTGGCCTGCCTATACCCATGCTTATGGAAGCGAGCTGGAGGCTGTTATAGGATATTCAAACAATAGGGACATCCTTGACAGTGAGGTAAAACGCTACATCACAGAAACCCTGATGGTAAATCCGTATATTCAGGAATTGTCAGGATTCCGCTTTGAACACAGGGGATCGGAGATGACGGTAGCGTTTGACGTCACGACAGTTTATGGGCGTTTTACCCATGAGACGGAGGTTTACAATGAGTGAAAACAGCTTTATAGCGATCTTAAACCGTATGAAAAGCCGGATAACAACGGAAGCGGACAGGCGGGAAGGCACATGGACGGCAGATAACCTGCAGGCGGTTGCAAATGAACTGGCAAGGGGGTTTATGCGGAGGACATCGAGGACATCCTGCCGCAGGCATTTGTTGCTACGGCGGTTGGGAAGAATCTGGACAGCGCCTGCAGTGATTATGGAATAACCCGCCGGGAGGCAACGAAGGCAGAGACGGTCGTGGAAGTGACCGGGGATCCCGGGAATTACAGTGGTGTGACAGGGTATGCCGGGGAGATCGCTTTTTTGCTGGATGATTTTGTGATCGAAGGTGCAGGCGCGGTACAGGTCCGGGCGGTCTGCATGACGGCAGGGGAGCAGGGAAACGTGGCTGCTGGAAGCATTACAGAGGCGGACAGCATCCACATCAGGAAGATCACAAATCCGGAGGATGCAGAGGGGGGATATGATCGGGAAAGCGATAACGTCCTGCGGCAGAGGGCGCTGGAGCATATCCGTACCCCAGCGATCAGCGGCAACATTGCCCACTATATCCAGTGGGCAAAGGAAATCCCCGGCGTACATAAGGTAAAGGTATTTGACCTTGTGCGGGGGAACGGGACGGTAGATGTGGTGCTGGTTGCAAATGACAACGAACCGGCGCCGGAAAGCCTGGTCACTGATGTGGCGGAATATATAGAGTCCCAGCGGCCGATCGGGGCGGATGTACTGGTAACAAGCGCGGAGGCGGTGGAGCTGCAGGTAGAGGCGGCGGCGCTGGTAAAGAGTGGATACACGGAATCCATGGTAACAGCACGTCTGCAGGAGCTGCTGGACAGATACTGTGAGGATACGGCATTTTTATCCACAGTGGTGTCTTATCTGGGGATTGTGGCGTTGGTTTTTGACTGTCCGGGGTGGTGGATGTGGAAAATGCCAGAATTAACGGGCAGGAAAAAGAGCCTGATCCTGACAGCAAGACAGTTTCCGGTAGCGCTGCCCGTGCGGATCAGCGTAAAGGAGGTTGCAGATGCTTAAAAAAAGTGTGCCGCCCTTTGTCGCCCAGATGCGGGAGATGGCAGAACTGTTTGGGGCAGAGCAGCCGGAAATGGACAGGCTGGAGGGGATCCTAACAGAGCTTTTAGCCCAGTTTTATATCAAAACGGCAACGTACAGTCTGAACCAGTGGGAACAGGATTTTGGGATTGCTGAGAACCCAGAGCTTACGCAGGAGCAGCGCCGCGCCCAGGTACTGGCAAAGCTCAATATGCGGATGTCCGCCACGGTAAAAATGCTCGAAAATCTGGTACGCCAGACGGTGGGTGCAGAAAACGTCTGGATCGAGGAGCATCCGGCGGAATATGCATTTACGGTGGATGTGCAGGAGGATAAGTTGTCGGACTTTTTGGGGATTGCCCGCAGGGCGGTGCATGAGGCCCGTCCCGCCCATCTGAATTATAAATTTATTGAGCGCCTGATCCGGAATGCCCGGCTTGACTTGTATGGGGCAGGGTATGGGCGGATCATTCACATGTCGGAGTCGGAGGTGGACATCAGCGGGCTGTTTTCGGTGCTGCATGCAGGAGGCTACGGGACATTCATTTCGGTGCGGCAGGAGGAGGTGAGTATGGTATGAAATATGTATTAACGGCATCAGGGGAAAGATACCTGGCCCGCGTCAATGCCCAGATGATACGGATGCATCTAGTCAGGGTAGAAGTGGGGAGCGGCGTGTCGGCTGCACCCGAAAAGCTGGAAGCCCTGCTGGATGTAAAGCAGCGCTTACAGATTGAATCCGTGGAGCAGGATGTGAATGAGGCAATCATCCATTGTATGCTGACAAATCTGGAGCTGCATGAAGGGTATCTTTTGCAGCAGTCCGGCGTATATGCGCATGATTCAGTCGCAAAACCGCGATGTCCTGATCTTTGTGGGACAGGATGCAGAAGGCGAATGGATTCCGCCTATTGAAGAAAGAGAAGTGCAATATCTGCATAACATTGCAGTCCGGGTCAGCTCCACGGATAAAATCACCTTTGATGTGAGTGTCAGCGATTTTGTGCGGAAGGACTATCTGGATCAGAAGCTAGAAAGAGCATATGCGGCATTCTGGGCATATTTTTGTGGGAGCAGCCGATACGGAAATCCGGGAAGGTGATGTGCTGCTTATCATGGACATAGGTGGGGAGCCTCCGGTTCCAGATGGGGACTTTGTGGTGGCAGCTCCTACGAATCTGGTAATTTCAGACCAGCCCCCGACAGATGGGGATAACTGGGGAATAGTAGAAGGTAAGATGACTGTAGGTAGTACCCCGGAGGAGGACACGACCTTTTCGGGAAGATATAAATGTTAAGGAGGACTAAGAAATGGCAAACGAAAGAGTAACAATGTCGCGCAACACGGCACCAAAGGGAGAAGCACCGAAGTGGGAGAGATACTGCCCCAAAACAGTTGTGGATGCCATCCTTGCGAGTGACAGGGAAGGCGAAGATAAGACAGTCATGGATCTGGTTAATGAGCGGATTCAGGGCAGTAGTAGGCAGTGCGCCGGAAAATTTTGATACTTTGCAGGAGATTGCAGCCTACATCGAAAGTCACAAGGAAGTGGCAGATGCCTTACAGGCGGCAGTAGGAAATAAGGCAAACAAAGATGAGGTTGTTTATAAAAAAAAACAAGACGGCGAGTACCGTGGCGGTTGGAGGTATCCCGAAGGGATATGTACCTCCAACATCGGGGATCAGTGCTGCGGAGCTTTTAGATAAGATGCTCCATGCTTATGTTGCACCGACGGTATCTGCCAGCGCAAAGCCGGTGAACGGAGGCGTTTTTGAAATCGGGAAATCGCAGTCCGTGACGGCGGTGGATGTGAACATCACAATGGGGTCTGCAGGGGTAAAAAAAGGTAGAGGTATTTGATGTTGATACATCCCTGGGGGTACTTACCTCTGGGATCAAGGCGGGTGTCAATACGATGACGCTCACGAAGGCTTTAACTGTGACGGCAGCCAAGCAGCTTACTGTTAAGGTAACCGACAATGAGGATAAGGTGGTAACGGCAAAGACAGGATCCTTTAGTTTTGTATCCCCGTATTACTGGGGTGCGCTGGCAGCAGGTGTGACAGCAACAGAGAGTGTGATCAAGGCAGCTACTAAGGTCGTGCAGGGCAAGGGTAACAAGTCCTTTGTATATAACTGCAACAATCAGCGGATGCTGATCGCTTATCCCAAGAGTTACGGCGCGGTAGCAAAGATTCTGGACGCAAATAGCTTTGACGTGACAGGTACCTTTGTGCAGACGACGGTGCAGGTAGATGGCGTGGATTACTACGCATATCTTAACGACCCGTCTACAGTAGCGGCATTTAAGATGAGCTTTAACTATTGATTAACCACGTTTTAAGGAGGATTTAACCATGGGATTTAAGGATAAAAAAGGTATAACAGTAGCGAGCGGGTTTAAGCTGCAGGCAGCAGCTTTGCTGGATGCGCGCGGTCAGGTAAAAACCATCGCAGAGAGGGATGAGCTGGTAACCCCTCAATGCGGTAACGCCTGGTTTGCGGGTTTACGTTGAAGAAACGAAGACATCTTATGTATATAATGGTTCGGGCTGGGATGAGCTGACCAAGGGTGCCGGATATACCCATCCGAACACGCCGGGTAACAAGCATATCCCGGCGGGCGGAGTATCTGGGCAGGTGCTTGGTTGGTCTGCAGACGGTCAGGCAAAGTGGGTAGAGGATAAGGACACTACATACAATCCTGCCACAACAGGCACGAACGGCCTGATGAGTGCTGCAGATAAGACAAAACTGGATGGTATTGCTGAGGGGGCAAATAATTACTCCCATCCCAAGACTCATGCAGCAACGATGATTGTGCAGGATGCAGAGCACCGTTTTGTCAGTGATGTGGACAAGCAGGGCTGGTCAGACAAGTACACCAAAAATGAAGTGGACAACAAGCTTTCAGCGCTGGAAACAAAGCTTGACTGGAAAGAAGCGGTAAAAACCTTTGCGGATATTGCCAAAACCCTATCCGAACCCGGAGGATGGGTGGACGGTAAACGTCAAGGATGATGATGTGACCTACCGCTATACCGGGAATAAGTGGGTGGCGATCTCAGCCAACAGCATCCCGCTGGCAACAAAAGACTTAGATGGCCGTATGAGCAAATCGGATAAAGCAAAGCTGGACGGTATTGCGGCAGGGGCAAACAACTATACGCATCCCGACACGTCCGGAAATAAGCATATCCCGGCGGGCGGTGCATCGGGACAGGTGTTGGGATGGTCTGCAGACGGGCAGGCAAAGTGGGTAGAGGATAAGGACACTACCTATAGTCCTGCCACAACAGCCACGAATGGTCTGATGAGTGCTGCAGATAAGGCAAAACTGGATGGGGTAGCTGAGGGGGCAAATAACTATACCCATCCGGAACATCACCCTGCGACGGTTATTACAGAGGATGACAACCATCAATTTGTGACAAAGGCGCAAAAAAGAAGCGATTGACAATATGCCATCTATCGGATTTTGGCAGAGAATATCCGCAGGAGGCAGCACCGAATTCCCTGTTCTTCTTGATTGGATAAAGGAGGACGATATGAATCTTTTAACTCAGATTAAGCACAAAACACAGAAAGGTGAGGAAGTTATTATGGACATCGGGGCGAAAGCCTCGAATGTCCTGCCGGAAAATTTTGTAGAACAGAAGGAACGGAGCAACCTTGCTGCTAAAGATAAATTGCCAGTTATTTTTGGTAAGTTGTCAAAGTGGTATGCGGACTTGAGACCGGTGGCGTGGTCCGGAAGCTATTCGGATCTGACGAATAAGCCTACTATCCCAGAGGGGTCTGCGGCAAATTATCAGGTGGCGAACAATGACACCACAGAGGCTGAGGGGTTTGTGGCGGATGCTCGGATCGTGAGGACACATGGGCTGGAGATTGATGGACTAAGTAGGGATTTAAGCGCCATGAACGACAATGGCGCAATTACTGGCATGGATGCCAGGGAGGATGGCGTGTACATCACAACATATGTACCTGCAGATGGTGCTGATTCAGTAGCAAAAAAAATTGGGTAACGAACCTCAACTGCTCGGAACGCTAACTGGCAACGGAACTTTTGATTGTAAAAAAAATTGCAAACTATAAACAGCTTACAAAAAAAGATAATTTTTTTATAATTCCCAAAACAGTCAGAGCCAGATTCAACGCACCTAGGGGAACGGATTCCAGCAATATGGGATGGAATAGTACAAAAGAATTAAAAAGCATCGAATACAATGCGGATACAGGTATTCTTTCGTTTTATCTAACTACTTCTGATAGCTATTCGTATGGCAGCTATTGGACAAAATCATATTCAATAGATATTACAGGTGATTTATATTGCGTTTTTTAAATATAATGAACACGAACTGTTCTTTGCTTTAATCCAGTACCGTATTGTATTAAAACGCACTCCGTATGGCGCGATGATATGGAAAGAATTCCTTTATCAGCATCATAATTCCAGTCATATCCGACTCCTGTTCTTAACATGGAAGTGTTCCAGTTTGCCATATCAAGATCTGAAAGCATTCGTGTTGGAACAGAGTTTCCCATAAAATCAAATCCTTGTAGTTAGGTATATCAGATATATCTATCGACATTGAGCCAGAGTTTGCAGTGGGGGTTACAGTAAAATCTCTATATGTGAGAGACCCTAATTTTACCTTCATTCCATCGGCTGTAGTTCCCCAAAAGTTAGTGCCGTCCCACTGAAGTCCCGTCCCGTCTGGAAAACGCTGGTTCAAATCCCTACTTAATTGAGTAAGGGGGACAAAAACTATGTCAATAAGATTCCGAAAGGGGTCTTAATTTTTTACCCGGAAAACCGGGAGAAAGGAAAAATACATGAAAGAAAAAAATTATCTTAGGAAACAAAGTGGAGCTGCCTTATGACAGCATCGGATTTGGAACTGGTACTCTTGCAATCAGCTTTAAAGCTGGCGATATTACCACACTGGAAAAGTCTTTTTTAGAGACGCCGGTCAGAACAACTTAGAACTGATCCAGCAGTGCGATGCAGAAGGCCATGTGCAGGCGACACATGAGCGTTATGACATCTTTCGTGAGATTACAAAGACAATCGGGGCAACTCCGGAGGAGGATGTTGTTACAGTGACATTAGAGCAGGAGAGTCTGATTGAAATGAGACTGCGTCATCTGGAAGCTGGTCAGGGTATTCAGGATGGCGCGATCCAGGATCTGGGGGATGTCGTGTCCGGAATGGCAGAAGCACAGGGCGTAAGCCTTTGCCATTGAGAAAGAGAGGAAAAATAATGGTAAAATTTTATGTCAACAGAATCAAAAACGGTGGAATGACGATTGATGAAGTGCCGAGCCTCTGGAAGAAAAAAAAAGTAGAGGCTGAACTGGCAAAAGAAAACAACTGAATAATGTATCTTACCCCTGCCGTCTGATAACATGGCGGCAGGAGGTGAATGTCCATGAAAGACGAAATTGTAATGGCAATCCTACAGGCGATGACGCCTGTTTTGGACCAAGAGCAACTTGCGCGCTTAAAAAGTGTTGTCCGGGTGCAATTATGCGGCTATGACATCAGCAAAAAAAAAGACAGGGCTAATGCGTGTTGATCAGAATGGTCAAAATTATCTGCGGGTATTTTTAGATGCGTTCCGGCAGAACGGGAAATCTGAGGGCACGATCGAACAGTATCAGCTGCATTTAAGCCGCATGCTGTCGTATGTCGGAAAAAATGTGGAAGATATAGAGGATGATGATCTGATCGAGTATATGGAAAAATATAAGTCGATTCGGAAGGTGTCAAACAGATACATGAATAATATCCGTCTTGTGTTTAACAGCTTTTTCCGCTGGCTGCAGCGCAAAAAGTGATTATGCGAAATCCTGTGGATGGGCTGGAACCAATCAAGTACAAGCAGGCTGTAAAAAAGCCATTGTCTCCGGAGGAGTTGGAAAAGGTACGTTGTGCCTGCGAGCAGGAGCGCGATCTGGCCATAGTTGAAAGTTTTTGTCTTCCAGTGCCGTGCGCGTTTCGGAATTGTGTAGATTAAACCGGGACGACATATGCTGGGAGTCAGATGATGTCATGGTGCTGGGGAAAGGCAATAAGGAACGGGAAGTGTACCTTAATGCGCGAGCACACCTGCACCTAAAGCAGTATCTGGAAAGCAGGGCGGACGATAATCCTGCCTTGTTTGTGGGGACTCGAGCGCCGCACAAGCGCCTGACGAAATCTGGTATCAGGAACATCTTAAAAAAGGTCGGGAACGCGGCGGGGGTAAGCAAGGTACACCCACATCGCTTTCGGCGGACGTCGGCCACGGATCTGCTACGCATGGGAATGCCGATCGAGCAGGTACAGGAGCTGCTGGGGCACGTTAAAATCGAGACCACGCGGATATACTGCACGGTTACAAAGGAGCAGGTAAGGGCATCGCATCGTCGCTTTATGGCGGCGTGATTTGAGCGTATTATATGGAATTTTTTAAGGCCGCCGCAAGACGACGGTCTAAGAGAGGTTATGGGGACAAGTTGCACCGGTGCAACGATGCCGGAGAGGCAGCGAGAGTATTAAGTAGGGATTTGGGCGGCTTCTCATTCCATTCAAACGAAAACGGTCATTATCTGCAGAAAGGAGACGAAATGTATCTACTAAAAAATAAACCGCTGGAAATATCCACATGGTAATATCAGGCGAATGGAGGAAAAACCGAATTTATCCTCGACTCATCTGAGTACAAAAATATTGTCCATCGGGCAAGTTGATGGCAATGGAGGTTCGATGTCCGTTTTGGGAATGGCATCTTCCGCTATTACGTTATCAAAAAGAGTCTGATGGATACTATGATGTTACCGCATATGATCAGGTTGTAATCCGTATATCTGCTAGCACATATGTAAAAGGAACCGTCAGTAACATTCGGTTATGGTAACTATCCCAGCGTGATGTTTGAGACTGTAATAGTCGCCCATGTTCCATAGTGAGGATTTCCGTTTGTGCCATTCACAAGAAAGTGGCAACGATAGTTGCACTATCAGCATTTTTGACATCAAAAGTGCGACCTCCTTCACCCACTGCCGTTTTTATTCCATTGATTGTAACGCTGAGTGCAACGCAATCGCGTGGATTCCATGACGGCATGGGCACCATCGCCTTCTATTGTGTAACTTCCAATAGTAAGGACATCGTAGTTCTTTGTATCAAAAACGAACTCTGACTTTCCGCTACGTCCTTGGTTGCCAGATGAAGAACCGTTTCCGGAAGTACTTACACTAAAATTGAAAATGTAATTTGAAATGGAAACAACTCCACTACCCAATTTTTTTAGTACTGGATCAGCACCTCGCGTAAAGTAAAAGCTATATAAGCTTCCGGGATCATTGTCAGCATTGCGCTGCTGGATGTGCCCCCCCATGCAGTTGTGCCGCCATCTGTGTACATAATGCCACTATAGAAATATAGACTATTAACAATTACTGAAAAGCTGATTTCATGCGATTGATGTATTAAAATATTTCTATGTCTAAAATCAGATATTTTAAAACACTTGATTCATTTACATCACTTAAAGTAGCAGCACCGTAATATTTATCCATTTTATTTTGCAAATCCCAAATCTACTTAATATAGAAGCAAAGGAGAAAATAGATATGAAAAAAATTGATTGGATGAGAAAACTAACCAGTAGAAAACTTTGGTTAAGTGTAGCATCATTTGTGACTTTAATGGTTGTTGCGTGCGGCGGCACGGAAAAATGAAGCTGCACAGATCTCTGCGCTTATTATGGCCGGTGCTACTGTTATCGGCTATGTAATCGGGGAAGGGATGACAGATGCAGCGGCAATTGAAGCGAAACAGGCAGAGCAGGAAGGATAAGGTGATCCGATTATCTCCCGGCGCGGGGTTAAGCGTGATGTAATCGAAGATTATACGGAGGATTGAAAGTATGGGAAGCAAAGAGTTTTTGGAGAAATGCAAGCAGATTGTCATGGTGTGGACGCTTAAAAAAATGGGAGAATTTTGTGGTGAGGTAATGATTATGTGGAAAGGAATAGACGTATCAGATAATCAGGGCGCAATCAACTGGGCGCAGATCCACAAGAATGTAGATTTTGCAATCCTGCGCAGCGTGCGCCGGTCGGGCAAGGCAGACCATCAGTTTTCCGCAAATTTGGAGGGCTGCCGGAAGCGTAATATCCCGATGTCGGTCTACAAATACACCTATGCCGCCACGCCGGAGGCAGCGCGACAGGAAGCACAGCAGGTCGTAGTGTTGCTACAGTCTTATGGACTGACTGGTACAATGGTCTGGTGGGATGTGGAGGATAAGGACGTGCTGCGACCGCTTGGCGCTGCAAAGCTGACGGAGTGCATCCGCGCGGCGCAGGAGGTTATTACGGCAGCAGGGTACAGCTTTGACTGTACGTTGGGTTGTACGTGTACAATGAGTGCTGGTTTGACTTTAATGCATTTTCTGGAACACGGTTGTGGGTGGCTCGATACTACAAAAGGCTATCGCACGATGTTGTTTGCCGATGAGCCGGATCAGAGCTATAAGCCACCGGTTGATCGATGGCTTACGGTATGGCAGTATACGAGCTGTGGCGAGATTGCAGGCATCAAAGGCGATGTTGATCTAAATATTAGCTACGAAGATCCGGCAGCGTGGACACAGCATGTGGCGGAGTCTGGAGTAATCTATACAGTATCGGTGGCGGATGTCTGGACACGCGATCAGGCAGAGGCTATTCAGCAGCAACTTGCGCCTCTGGGAGTTTGCGGCGTGGTGCACAAAGTACAAATATTGGAGTAAAAAAGAGACCGGGCGTTTTAAGGCGCACCGGTCTCTTTTTGATGAAGCTGTAGGTTTTTCTTTAACATATTTTAAAATAGTGTTTATTGAGAAATAAACGGATGAGAAAAAATCAACAAAATTAAAGATTTTTCGACGTAAAAAAGAAGTGTCATTTTAAGTGTATTAAAACGTCATTCTTTGCGGCAGCATACA
>VOFJ01000921.1_pt1 | contig 75199 bp, 109 predicted proteins | sample 5384081 | NCBI WGS metagenome assembly VOFJ01 (sample SAMN12384729, study PRJNA508395) | human gut metagenome | isolation source: healthy gut I | host: Homo sapiens | reverse complement strand
AAAACGCGTCAGTTCACCATCCTGCCCGTAGCGTTCGGGGTGCTATCGTATCCGTCAGCAGATAAAGCGGGACAGACTGGTATCGTTCTACCCCCAAGCGTATCCGCTACCCGTCCGTAGGCATTTCTTTTGAAAGTTTTTTTCACCAATGGAGCTTCACCGTTTCTGTTTTTGTAATTCTGGAGGAATTGCCCAAGTGGGAAGGCTGCAACTGTATATTTTCAAGCAAAGCCAGCCGTTCTTTGATTTTGTCCCATTGAAACTGCCGGGTAGTGTCTTTATAAGGATAGGTGTCTTCCAATGTATATTGGTCATACAATAAATCTTTGGTGATTTGTATCTGTTCTGCTGTGAGTTTCTTTTCAACAGGTTTAACCTCGGGTTGAGTTATTGTATCTTGCGACAGCGAATCTGTCTGTTGTTGTTCATGTACAGGAGAAATCTCCCCTGTACGCGAAGTGCAGGAGTAGAAGACGCAAGAGGCAATGATGAGGCGGATGCTATTCTATTCATATTATTTATACAGTGCATTTGATGGTTCGTTTACGAATATACATCATTATAAGGAATAATCCTTTTGTTTTGTTTAAAAAGTAGGTGACAAATATACTTTTTTTGCCATACAGTGCAAGTTGTCAGTCATTTTGTCAGTCAATTTCTGCCAAAGAATCACTAAACTGCTTTGGCACACTTTTCGCAATGTTTTTAACGCGTTCCGCCTGAAAATGACGGGTAACATCTAAAATTAAATGTATAACTAAAATATAACAAGTAACTATGAACATTAAACCATTAGCAGACAGAGTGCTTATCCTCCCTGCACCTGCAGAAGAAAAAACAATTGGTGGTATCATTATTCCTGATACAGCAAAAGAAAAACCTTTGAAAGGTGAAGTTGTGGCAGTAGGTCACGGTACGAAAGATGAAGAAATGGTATTGAAAGTAGGCGATACAGTTCTTTATGGTAAATATGCCGGAACAGAACTTGACGTTGAAGGTACTAAATATCTTATCATGCGTCAGAGCGATGTTCTCGCTGTTTTGGGTTAATTAATATAGTAAATAGTCAATCTTTAAATAGTAAATATCATTATGGCAAAAGAAATATTATTCAATATTGACGCCCGTGACCAATTGAAAAAAGGTGTCGATTCTTTGGCAAATGCAGTAAAAGTAACTCTGGGCCCGAAAGGACGTAACGTTATCATTGAGAAAGAAATTCGGTGCTCCGCACATCACAAAAGACGGTGTGACAGTAGCAAAAAAGAAATCGAATTGGCAGACGCTTACCAGAATACAGGTGCACAACTAGTGAAGGAAGTTGCTTCCAAGACTGGTGATGATGCAGGTGACGGTACAACAACTGCAACCGTTCTCGCTCAGGCTATCGTAGCTGAAGGATTGAAGAACGTGACTGCCGGTGCTAGCCCAATGGATATCAAACGTGGTATCGACAAGGCTGTTGCCAAAGTGGTAGAATCAATCAAATCGCAAGCAGAAACAGTAGGTGACAACTACGACAAGATTGAACAAGTGGCTACCATATCTGCAAACAATGATCCGGTGATCGGTAAATTGATTGCTGATGCAATGCGTAAGGTTTCTAAAGACGGTGTTATCACTATCGAAGAAGCAAAAGGTACTGACACTACAATCGGTGTAGTAGAAGGTATGCAGTTCGACCGTGGTTATCTGTCAGCTTACTTTGTGACAAATACAGAGAAGATGGAATGTGAAATGGAGAAACCTTACATTCTGATCTACGACAAGAAGATTTCTAACCTGAAAGATTTCTTGCCTATCCTCGAACCGGCTGTACAAACTGGTCGTCCACTGTTAGTTATTGCAGAAGATGTAGATAGCGAAGCATTGACTACTTTGGTAGTAAACCGTCTGCGTTCTCAATTGAAGATCTGTGCTGTGAAGGCTCCGGGCTTTGGCGATCGTCGTAAAGAAATGTTGGAAGATATCGCTATCCTGACAGGTGGTGTGGTTATCAGCGAAGAAAAAAAGGATTGAAACTGGAACAAGCTACTATCGAAATGTTGGGTACTGCTGACAAAGTTACAGTTACTAAAGACTATACTACTGTTGTAAACGGTGCAGGTGCAAAAAGACAGCATCAAGGAACGTTGCGACCAGATCAAAAAGCTCAAATCGTTGCTACTAAATCAGACTACGACCGTGAAAAAATTGCAGGAACGTCTGGCTAAGAATTGTCAGGTGGTGTAGCTGTTCTTTACGTAGGTGCTGCTTCAGAAGTAGAAATGAAAGAAAAGAAAAAGACCGTGTAGATGATGCTTTGCGTGCAACTCGTGCTGCTATCGAAGAAGGTATCATCCCGGGTGGTGGCGTAGCTTATATCCGTGCAATTGATGCTATCGATGGCATGAAGGGTGACAATGCTGATGAGACAACAGGTATCGGTATCATCAAACGCGCCATCGAGGAACCGCTTCGTGAGATTGTAGCTAATGCCGGTAAAGAAGGTGCTGTAGTTGTTCAGAAAGTACGTGAAGGAAAAGGTGACTTCGGGTACAATGCCCGTACGGATGTTTACGAAAACCTGCACGCTGCCGGTGTAGTAGATCCTGCTAAGGTTGCTCGTGTAGCTTTGGAAAATGCAGCTTCTATCGCTGGTATGTTCCTGACTACTGAATGTGTAATTGTAGAAAAGAAGGAAGACAAACCTGAGATGCCGATGGGCGCTCCCGGAATGGGAGGCATGGGTGGAATGATGTAATTCCGGTTTCCTATTAGAAATATAAAGAAAGAAGAACCGCTTTCCCTGATAAAGGGAAGGTGGTTCTTTTTTTTGTTTCCCAAAACATCTCATTCCTCCGATTTGTTCGGTTATTGGAATACTTGTATATTTATTGTCTAATTTATTAATAAAATCGTGAGATGTTGAAAGTAGTAACATTTATGAAGCAAGTAGCCACGGGGCTACAGGTGGAGGGAAACTTCGGTACTGCACACGTTTATCGTAGCAGTCTGAATGCCATCATTGCTTATTGTGGGAAAGCGGACTTCACCTTTGAAGAAGTGAGTCCGGAGTGGTTAAAAGGATTTGAAGTACATCTTCGTAGTCGTGGTTGTAGTTGGAACACCGTCTCCACTTATCTGCGCACGTTTCGTGCGGTTTACAATCGTGCTGTCGATCTTCGGAAAGCTCCTTATGTACCTCACTCTGTTTCCGTTCTGTTTATACCGGTACTTCCTCGTACCGATCATAAACGTGCGTTAGGTGAGGAGGATATAAAGAAAGTATTTGCCAGGTTATCACAGGCTTTTGTCGGTTCTCCGTCATTACGCAAGGCACAGGAATTATTTATCCTTATGTTTTTATTGCGCGGTTTGCCTTTTGTCGATCTCGCCTATTTGCGTAAAAGTGATTTACGTGACAATGTGATTAACATATCGCAGACGTAAGAACAGGCCGCACCTTGTCGGTGACTCTAACTGCAGAAGCGATAATTCTGGTAAAGAGATATATGAACCGTGACAGTTCTTCTCCTTATCTGTTTTTCTTTTGTTAAAGAGTCGTGAAGGGACTCCGGAGGCGTATCGCGAATATCAGTTGGCATTGCGCACTTTTAATCAACAGTTGATGTTGCTAGGTGAATTATTGGGGTTGGGCGATAAATTGAGCTCGTATACCGCCCGCCATACCTGGGCTACAACAGCTTATTATTGTGAGATTCATCCGGGTATTATTTCCGAAAGCAATGGGACATTCTTCCATCACTGTAACCGAAACGTATCTGAAGCCTTTTAGAATAAGAAAATAGATGAAGCTAATAGACAGGTCGTTGATTTTGTGAAGCGTACTATTAGTGGATTAATCGCTTGATAAATAGTCTGTTACTTTGTAGGTAACGGAATAAATATCGGTGCAAATATGAGCATATTTCTTAAAACAACCAAACGAAATCATACATTTTTTCTAATAAACTACTCAAAAGAGGAATTAAACAAATAAAACACACGGATTCTTTGTATTAGGACTTTGTTAACTTCTAAATTTTGCACAAGATTTCCCTTCCCCCTACTGCCTTTCAGAAGCAGGGGTAAAAATGTTTCGTAGCATATCTCTTATTTCCCAGTATTGACTACTCCCGAAGAGCAGGACAAAGGTTCTTCCGTTACCTACAAAGTAACGGGCATGCTATTATTGAAACTTAGTGTTTAATAATATATTATTAATGTAATTTTTAAGTAGTTATGAAAAGAAAATTTGTAAAAAGTGATGTTCTTCGGGGGGCGTTGTCGCTTGCGGTTAGCACAGCAGTGACAAGTTGTAAGGACTACGATGATGATGTTAAAAATTTGCAGGAGCAAATTGATAAGATTACATCTACAAGTCCGGTCAGGCTCGGAAGAATTGAAGGCAGCTGTTGATAAAGCTAAAAGTGAATTGACAGAACTGTTGAACAAGAAAGCTTGATATCACAGAAACTTTGGAAAAAAAATTCAAGATTTGAAAGATGCCTTGGCTAAAGGGGGGAGATGAAGCTTTATTGGCAGATCTTGCAAAACAGTTGGCAGACAAGACTAATTTGTTAACATGGGAAAATCTTAAAACTGATGAAACCATTGCTAAATTAAAAACGGATATTGATGCTTTAAATAAAGTATCATCAACTTTGGATGCTTTGGTAAAAGCAGAGCAAAAATATAAAGAATCAGGTGATTTAAGTGGATTTGACAACACAAGCGTTCGATGCATTAATCAATAATAGCATTAAAGAGCCAATAGCAAAAGACGGTGATATTGCCGCATATGTTCAAGGTGTAGTACAGAAAGCTACTTTAGCTGATTTTAAAGCTATCAATAATGAAGTTTCTACTTTGACAGGTGGTGTTTGGAAATCTATGGAAGCATTTATTACAGATTGCTATACTTTTTTATATGATAAAGAAGATGGTATTCTGGCTAGATTGACAGAACTGGAAAAGTTGCAAGAAGACTGTAGATGCTTTCATTAAAGAAAATGATAGTTACGAGAAGTATGCTGATATTCTAAATCAAATTGAAGCATCCAGACAGGCTTTGACTGCATTGAGTTTTCCTGCAGGTAGTACAAATCTTACAGAAGCAATTGAAGCTATAATAAGAGAGCAATTAAAAAGAAGAAGATTCGTCACTTGCTAATTTGAAGAAAAAGAACTTCAAGATGAGATCAATGCTATCAAGAAGATGGTGCAAAGCGTATCATTTGTTCCTAAGACATCTGATAGAATAGTAAACTTTACTACGTTATATGCTAAATCAAAAGCGGCAGATGCCAATTATGGAACAATTACTCTTGACGGTGCTTCTACTCAAGAAGTTATGTTCCGTATTTCTCCTGCTGATGCTGCTGAATCATTTGTTGACAATTATGATGTGACTTTCAGTGCAGATAGAGAAATGACAAGAGCAGTGCAGGTAGATCAGTTTGTGGTCGTTGATAAGCCAGTTGTAGATGGTGGCTTAGTAACTTATACAATTAAGTCTAATGCTACAAAAAAGTTTTGCTGTATGTATGCACGTGGTTACTAAAAGGATAAAGTAGATGAACTGGGTAAAACAGATATTACTTCTGACTATTTTTGCTGCTATTGTAGGTAAGAAATATTTAGTAGATGCATATTATAAAGTAAATGCTGATGTAAATCTGGAAATTCCTTACGATGTTAAAGATGGCAAGGCAGAATATAACGGTAAAGGTCGTGTTGTATTATCTGTATCTAATAGTCCAGATGGAACTACTCCGTCAGAGGTTGAATTGTCTGAATATCCGGGCTTTGATCCAAAATCTTTGACTACAACATTTAGTGTAGTTAATGACACTTACTTCAAGGTTAGTGGTACTGCTGTAATGCTGAATGCCTATGAGACTCCAAGTTATATTGGTAAAGTTACAGATGTTAATGCAAAAGTGACAGCTACAGGCTTCTATACTCCTGCTGCTGATAAGAAGATTGGTACAGTGACCGTTACTAAGACGACTAAAAAGCGGCTATTGATTATGGTAAGATTGAACCTGCAACTTGGAGTAATGACGCACAAACTATTGCAGCTTCCGGAATTCCCATTGAATAAGATTTATGATGCTGAAGACGTGAAGCTGACGCTTTCTGAATTCCAAAGCTTTGACAGGTGAAGTAGTGAAAGAAGCAAATGATAAAGTTTATTTTGCAGTTTCTGCAGCCCCTTCTTCTAAAAATGAATTAACAGCTTGTCATTGAAGCACAAACTCCTGCTGGTGTTTATCCAATTAAGGCTAAATTTACTTCTGATGGTAGAGAAATTACAGTAACTGCTACTATTACAGTACAAAACCCTGAAATTGCAGAGTTGACAGTAGATAAATATCTTTGGGGTGGAACAGCAACAGCTGGTAAAGTTGGATTTACTCCGACACTGGATCAGGAAGAAAAGCCATCTTCTATCACTTTGAGCTATGACTTGTCTAAGTTGTTCACGAACTATTCAGCGGTACAGACAGCTGTTGCTGGTATTGCAGGTGCTACTTTGAAAATTGATGTTCCCTAATTGGAATAAGATTAAAGGTATTAGCTATAGTGAACCGACATTGACATTTAAGAAGGATGAATATACAGGTAAGACTACAGACGGAAAAGATGCGAAAGTACAAATTGTTGCTACAGTGTCTTTAGCGGGTACGACTGTACCTCTTCAGAAATTAACAGGCGATGTAAATATCAATGATATTAGTGGTTCTTGGGTTGCTGGTAAGAAAGCAGTAGAACTGAACAGCAAGGCTGGTGTTTATCCTTTGGCTGATGGATTTAGTTGGAATGATATGAGAGGTAAGGCTATGTGGAAAGATGGTAGTCAGGTAAATGATAAAGTTGAATTTGATACAGATTCTCCGCTCTCTATTTATGGTCTGGCTGCTCCTTCATTCAAATTTGTAGATGCTGAAGGTAAAGATACAACTTGTCCATACTTTAACAGTTGGTAATGATGGTAAGTTGTCATTCACAGCTACTGGTAAAGGATATAATTTCCAAACTGATTATACCGCTTACGTAATGATTGTTGCTAGCTCACAATGGGGTACAATTACTAATTATGCAAATAATAATGTAATAACAGTAACTATACCTGCTAATGTGAAGTAAAAACAGATAAAACCCTTCTTCACCTTGTGTGAAGAATACGCCGAGAAGAAACAGAGTGAAGGATTTGGCTTGTGAAAGTCAATCCTTCCAATTCCTTGTTCTTTCTTATAGAAAGGGATACCTCCCTTATTTCCCACAGGTATCCCTTTTCTTTATTTCATAATGTCTCCTTATTTGCACTAGAAACCAATTTGCTAGTCCCTTATTTCCCTATAGATTAAGGGAGACGTTTTGAGAATATAGAAAACCCGGGCTTGCGAAAGTCCGGGTTTTCTTATTAGTCTTTATTTATCAGATTGAATACGATGAAAGTCCTTATCATACAGTCCTACAAGTAAATTTGTCCTTTTATCATCTACTTTCAGTCCGCCATACATGGCTTTTTGATAAAGGGTGTCTTGACCTTCTTCGAAGAAGAAAGATTCGGCGCCGAGGAAGAGGCGTCTATTTATTATTTTATATTTGATGACTAGCTCATTGTCGTTTACAGGTTCCAACGTGTTTTTGTAATCGCACAATTTCTCCTACCTGATTACTGTCCGTTCGAAGTATGGCATAACCGCGTGTGTCGGTTTGCTTTCATCTGGCAGATCTGATGAGGCTTCTTTGTAGTTAAGTCTCATATAGTCTCCTTGCATAAGAGAGCGGGGATCGACAGGAACTAACTGTAACAAAACCAACCGTCCGTCTTTCAAGATTTGCTCTTTCTTATAAACCGACCAGTTGAAATACCCTAGTAACAGTATCAGGTTTACGATAATTAATATTCGGCTATACTTTTTCATGTCTTGTTCTTTTTTTGAGTGAAGAAATACCAGGCTGTAATACATGCAATTCCGATGAAGAAAAGCGTTATGGATTTGGTAAGCAGGCTCAAATTCAAATCATAATAATATTTGGAAACAGCATAGATAAAGAGAAGGAGCGAGGCAGCACACTCCGCTTTGTAACCATAATGGAAACATATTAAAATCAGTAGCAAACTACCGGATAAATAAGGAGCAAACACGGTGGGCAGACAGATAACAATACAAAGAATGTAGATACCAACCTGATTCACCGGATGATCCACTTTCATGACCTGCATGATTCGTTGAACCATGATAAGAATTCCGATCCATATACAAACAGACAGTATGCAGGACACAAGCCAACTATTTGTTTCTGATATCATGTAATTGATTGATAATCCTCCCAGTGAGACGATACCGGATACGAATAATACCGAAATGAAATGGTTTGTATTTGAAAAAATAATTCTCTGTTCCTATACACTCAAACAACTTGTTTTCAAAGATGTTGGTAAATAGAAAACACTCCAAGGATAGGACTACGGCTATTTGTAAGGGGATAAAACGAAGAAAAGACATGGGCGGCTTCTCCGAAGAAAGATATATTAAATAGAATGACTGAAAGAAAGGGGAGAATAAACCCTCTTGATAGCAAGAATGTGAGAATACTGATTCCCATAAGTGTAATGAAGAGGAGATTAATGCTGGCATTTATACCAAAGCCAATCAATACACATCCGGCGATGTACAGAGTGATATTCATTGCATCCAGAAAAGACCGGATCACCATGCGGCTGATTGTTAGCGTAGTGAGAATTAATAAACTTCCGGCAATCAGGCAAGAAATATCGGAGCGGAGGATTCTGGCAAGTGCCAGAAATCCCAAAAAGAAAATAGCCGTCAGGATTCCCCGATAATGGATACGACTTGAATAGTGAGGTTATGCTTCTGTGCCATACCACTGCTTTTTAGATGAAGAATGATGTAAATGAGCAAAGTTGTTCCGGTGATGACAATAACTCCTCCATAGAAGAATATCTGAACATCCCTAAGATTGCTTTTGATATGAATGTAGTCAATAGAATCATCAATGTGGCAAACGGAATGATAGCCAGATAGAACAAGCTCTTTTTTACTTTCCATCCATACCAAAGTCCTGCAGAGAATAGAAGGACGGTGCTTATGAGGGGAACAGACAATATAGGTTCTCTTCGCAGATTGCCATCATTAACAGAAAAACTGGTGTGTATAATGGTAGCCAGTGAAAGAAGACTGACAAACCAACGATTGTGTTTCTGTCCAAATGACCTTTTTGTGCTCATCCATTCCGTGATGATCGTCGCCAAGGCGCATATCCAGGTTACTGCATTGCCCAACAAAGTCATTTCCCAAGAGTTGGTATTAGCTATTTGTATATTGTACAACCATATCGTAGTGCAAAGTAATCCGATGAACGTCAGCCATAACGGAGCGAAACGGATAGCAACCGCCCAGAGAATGGTGAAAAAGAGTCCATCCCAGGAAAAGATCGTAAGCATCGGCTCCCGTTTGGTAGATTTGTCCGAAGACGGCGAAAAAGCGTACCTGTCAGAAAGGTTGCTCCGGTAAGGAGAACCTGTTTGACGAGCGTTATTCCAACGGGTGAATACGGCGAGCAGGACAGAAGCTATTAATAACACCTCTACTATTCCTAACTTTGCAAATTTAGGTAATTCATCCCAGTTGTAGGCAAAAAAAAGAAGATAATGCCTGCCACTGTAAAACCAACGCCCACTGCCAATAAAAAACAGAAAGGGAATTGATTCCATTGTTTTTTATCAGCGTACAGTGCTTGTCGGGATAAAGGCGAAGAGTCGGTCTTTTCCATGTGTTTTTACTTTTTGATGATTACAAACATAAGAAAATAAAATGATTATCACCTCAAGATAGACTATAAAAAGGTATGACTTACCTTATTGTAATAGACAATAATAGTAAGTCATACTTTGAGAGAGGTAATGAAAATATTAAAAATAGAATAACTTAAAATACCTCCCGTATATGTTTATAGTTAGAATTGATTGTGTCAATAACTTCTTGCGAACGCCCAGTTGATTAATAACTTATACATTGACTGGGCAAAGCCTACCATTTGTCCGAACTCAATTTTGGGAGGCATGGCGAGTGCGTTCGGGTCGGTCATAATATTAACAAGTACCGGACCATCCAACTCGAATGCATTCAATAAAGTAGTCAACACTTCTTCCGGATCGCTGACATTAAACCCGGTCATTCCCATTGCTTCGGTACCACTTGGGCAAAGTCAGGATTCAGCATATTCGTCTGCCAGTCCGGTAATCCCTCTACTTCCATTTCTAACTTCACCATTCCCAGCGAACGATTGTTGAATACGATAATTTTAATCGGCAACTTATATTGTACAACGGTTTCCAAGTCTCCTAAGGTCATCGATAATCCGCCATCTCCACAAAGCGCAACCACCTGACGATCCGGATAAGCCAACGCGGCACCGATAGCTTGCGGCAACGCATTTGCCATCGAACCATGATTGAAGGAACCCAGCATGTGGCGTTTGCCCGTTGCTTGCAGATAACGTGCTCCCCCATACACAAGTCATTCCCCGTATCTACCGTAAACACAGCATCGTCCGAACTTAGTTTGTCTATTTCAGACATCACATATTCGGGATGAATCTTATTTACGCCCCCTTTATCTTCTGTGTAAGCGGCCAAATCCTTCTTTACTCCCTCGTATCTTTTGAGTTGTTTCAGTAAGAAAGAATCATCCGTTTTCGGATTCAGCATACGCAATAAAGACTGGATGCTAAGTTTGACGTCTCCGCAAAGTCCGATATCCACCTTTGCACGACGTCCCAGGCGTTCGGGCTTTATATCTATCTGGGCTATCTTTGATATCATCGGGCAGGAAAGCAGAGTAAGGAAAATCCGTGCCGAGCATGAGAAGTACTTCCGCTTCGTGCATACTGTAATATCCTGAAGGCATTCCCAATAATCCGGTCATTCCTACCTCGTACGGATTTTCGTATTGTATTTCCATTTTTCCTTTAGAAAGTATATGCTACCGGGGCATTCAGTTTCTCGGAAAGGGCAATCACTTCTTCGTGCGCCCCACGGCAACCGATGCCACAGAAAAGAGTGATACGTGTATGTTTGTTTAACAAGTCGGTCCAATTGAGCCAAATCTTCTTCCGACGGGCAAACTTCCGGTGGGGCAGGATAATTCCGACCGACGAGTCGACAGCAACGGCAGAAGCCTTTGCCAAGTCTCCCGGTAGCCCGATGACGGACACCCCTTTACGGGTGACAGCTGTTTGTATGGCCGACTGGAGCATACGCGGAAATTGTGCGGGAGTAGTGGCTACTTCATTATAATAACTGCAATCATTGAAAAGCTTGATTGTATTCGTCTCCTGAAAATATTCCGTACCGAATTCTCCGGTAGGAATCGTAGAGGCGATGGCGATTACCGGTGCCCCCGACCGTTGCGCGTCATACAAACCGTTGATCAGATGCATGTGTCCCGGACCGCTGCTACCGGGACAACATCCCGGACGTCCTGTCAGTTGCGCTTCTGCTGCGGCGGCATACGCTCCCGTTTCTTCATGGCGCACATGTATCCATTTTATTTGATTATTCTTTCTGACAGCTTCGTTTACCTCATTCAGACTATCGCCTGTCACGGCGTAAATACGTTCCACTCCCGATTCTGCCAAAGTGTCTATTAGTTGTTCTGCTATTTTCTTTTGCCATAGCTGTAATTGGTTTAGGGATTGATTCTCTGATAATAACAGATGTCTGCAAGGAAAAAGTTCTAATTTAACATATGCTAATAACGCCTTTGTGTCGGGACACATCACCGCTTTTATGTTAAAAATAAATTAGTAACAGGTTTTTGGTAAAGTAGCATAAACAAATGTAATGTCCTTTTTGTTATCTTTATAGGCGAAATCTTAACCTAATGTATTAAACCTCTTAATTACTCTAGAAAAATGAACAGAAATGAAATCGGTGTAAATGCCGGTAAGGTTTGGCAGCTGCTTAGCAATAACGAGAAGTGGAGCTACGGACCTCTGAAAAGGAAATCCGGGCTGAAAGATAAAGAGCTGGGTGCCGCTTTAGGGCTGGTTATCAAGAGAGAATAAGATAGAGTTTGACCAATGTGATGAAGAACTCTATGTATATCTCTGTGTAAATGTTTACATCGGCTAAAGGAGTTTGGTACTTGCTGAAAACAAAGAAATTCCCGGAGTGGTAACGTGTAGTTAGTGCCCGTCGTCGGGGGATTTTTGTTCCTTTTAGATATATCTTCGTGCTACTTGATTTTTTGAAAATAAATCTGTTACTTTGCCATCCAATTTAAAATGTAAGGAAACAATGAGAAGTTTTGCCTCTGATAATAATTCCGGTGTGCATCCGTTGGTAATGGCAGCGTTGAACCGGCAAACACAGACCATGCATTAGGCTATGGAGACGATAAATGGACGGAAGAAGCCGTTGCAAAAATAAAAGAGACTTTTACACAAGACTGTGTGCCGTTGTTTGTATTCAACGGAACGGGTAGCAATGTGGTGGCGTTGCAGTTAATGACGCGTCCGTATCATTCTATTTTCTGTGCCGAAACAGCCCATATTTATGTTGACGAATGCGGCTCTCCCGTGAAGATGACAGGTTGTCAGATTCGTCCGATTGCTACCCCGATGGTAAACTGACTCCCGAGCTGATGCGACCTTTACTTGCATGGTTTCGGTGACCAGCATCATTCTCAACCGAGAGCCCTCTACATCTCCCAATGTACGGAAATGGGAACTATCTATACGCCCGAGGAACTGAAACGTCTGACGGACTTTTGCTCACTTGAACGGTATGTATGTCCACATGGACGGAGCTAGAATTGCCAATGCCTGTGCCGCCCTCCGGCTTTCTTTTTAAAGGCGCTGACGGTGGATTGCGGAGTCGATATTCTTAGTTTCGGCGGAACGAAGAACGGACTGATGATGGGAGAGTGCGTGATTGTATTTAATAAGGACTTGCAGAAAGAAGCCCGTTTTGTCCGTAAGCAGTCTGCCCAACTGGCTTCGAAGATGCGCTATCTCTCTTTGCCAGTTCACCGCTTATCTGACGGATGAACTTTGGTTGAAGAATGCCACGCATGCCAACGTAATGGCAGCTAAGCTTTACAAAGAGTTAAAGAAACTCCCGGAAGTAACTTTTACTCAAAAGGTAGAAAGTAACCAGTTGTTCCTTACAATGCCCCGTCCTATTATTGATAGAATGTTGGAATCTTATTTCTTTTATTTTTGGAATGAAGATAAGGATGAAATTCGCTTGGTAACTTCTTTTGATACAACAGAAGAAGATGTTGATGAATTCATTCGACTTTTAAAACGTTAAAAGGGAAAAAAGGGGACAACAAAAGCCCACATAACGCTGTTGTAATAAGAAGTTTGAAACTAACTTTGTCTCTAGAGTTTTCAACTTCTTATTATATATGAATACTAGACAGAACAGGCTAATCATATTCGCACTATTATTATTGACACAAACCTTTATTAGTGCGCAGACGCATTCTACTAAAATAGAACTGCCGGAAGACTCTATATCTGTTGCGGCCGTTAACGATTCTGTTCCGGCAAAGCGCAGCTTCTTTAAAAAGTTTCTTGATTACTTCAATGACGCCAATAAGGAGAAAAAAAGAATAAAAAGTTTGATTTCAGTGTGATAGGTGGTCCTCACTACTCTAGTGATACCAAGTTTGGGCTCGGGCTGGTGGCGGCAGGCTTGTATCGTACCGATTCTGCTGATACGATTCTTCCTCCCTCAAATGTTTCTCTTTATGGAGATGTGTCGACTGTCGGCTTCTATTTGTTGGGAGTTCGTGGAAATCATTTGTTTCCGCAGGATAAATACCGGTTGAATTACAATCTGTATTTCTATTCTTTCCCCAGCCTGTATTGGGGACGGGGATATGACAATGGAGTCAACTCTGATAATGAAAGCGACTATAAACGTTTTCAAGCACAGGTGAAAGTCGATTTTATGTTCCGGCTGGCAAAGAACTTCTATATCGGTCCAATGGCCGTATTCGACTATATTGACGGACGGGATTTAGAAAAACCGGAGCTTTGGGAAGGAATGGCGGCACGGACAACGAATACGAGTCTCGGCCTTTCCCTTCTTTATGATTCACGTGATTTCCTGACCAATGCTTATCGTGGCTATTATCTGAGGATAGACCAACGATTCAGTCCCGCATTCCTCGGTAATAAATATGCTTTCAGCAGCACAGAACTGACTACCAGCTATTATCACCCTATATGGAAGGGAGGGATATTGGCCGGACAGTTTCACACTCTGCTGACTTATGGAGATACCCCTTGGGGATTAATGGCAACATTGGGAAGTTCTTATTCCATGCGTGGTTATTACGAAGGGCGTTACCGTGATAAAGTGCGCCATGGATGCGCAGATAGAGCTTCGTCAGCATGTCTGGAAGCGAAATGGGGTAGCTGTATGGGCAGGGGCAGGAACAATCTTCCCGGAATTTTCTGCGTTTACTCCGAAACATATTCTTCCTAATTATGGTTTTGGTTATCGTTGGGAGTTCAAAAAGAGAGTAAATGTACGTTTGGATTTAGGTTTTGGTAAACACCAGACCGGATTTATATTCAACATCAATGAAGCTTTTTAAGAACATAAAGAAATGGTTGGAGGATCAGGAACATCTGTTTTACTTGTTTCTGTTCATCCTGATTGTACCTAATATTGTGCTCTGTTTTTTACGGAGCCGCTGTCGTTTATAGCAAAGGTCTGCAATGTCCTGTTACCTTTTGTATGTTATTACCTGCTAATGACACTATCGAGAAATTGCGGTAAAATGCTTTGGATTTTGTTCCTGTTTCTCTTTTTCGGAGCGTTCCAGATTGTGTTGCTCTATCTGTTCGGGCAGTCCATTATTGCTGTCGATATGTTTCTGAACCTGGTGACCACCAATTCGAGCGAAGCTATGGAACTGCTTGGCAATCTGACGCCTGCCATTGTCGTTGTGGTGATACTGTATATACCGGCTTTGGTGTTGGCTACCATTTCAATCGTCCGAAAACGAATGTTATCGGCAGCGTTTATCCGCAGAGAACGTAAAAGGGCTTTCGTCGTCTTCGGAGTCTCCCTTCTCAGCCTTGCCGGGGCATACGTACAGGATCCCGGCTATGAACTGAAATCGGACTTATACCCTTTGAATGTCTGTTATAACGTAGGGCTTGCTTTTCAGCGGACTGCCTTGACGCAGAACTATCACCACACTTCCAAAGACTTTACCTTCCATGCCCAAGCTACGCATCCGGAGGAGAAAAAAGAGGTGTACGTGATGGTAGTGGGCGAAACCTCCCGTGCATTAAACTGGCAACTGTATGGCTATGAACGGGAAACGAATCCGTTGCTTGTCCAGCAGTCGGGATTGGTTGCTTTCCCGAAAGTGCTGACAGAATCGAATACCACGCATAAAAGTGTGCCTATGTTATTGTCTGACGTTACTGCTTGCAGTTATGACTCTATTTACCATCGGAAAGGAATCATTACTGCCTTTAAAGAAGCGGGCTTCCGGACAGCTTTTTTCTCTAACCAACGTTTTAATCATTCTTTCATCGACTTTTTCGGAAGGGAAGCCGATACCTTTGATTTTATAAAAGAGGATTCGTTGGATTTTTCCTATAATCCTTCTGACAATGAACTCTTGAAATTGGTAGAGCAGGAACTGGCCAAAGGTGCAAAAAAACAATTTTATCGTCCTTCACACCTATGGTTCTCATTTCAACTATCGGGAACGTTATCCGTCGGGAGACGCTTTCTTTACACCGGACTATCCGGTTGAGGCGGAAAGGAAATTTCGGGATAATCTGGTAAATGCATACGATAACTCTGTCCGTTACACGGACAGCTTATTGGCACGCCTTATCGGTATGTTGGAGAATCAAGGTACAGATGCAGCCTTGATTTATACATCCGATCACGGAGAAGATATTTTTGACGATCCCCGTCATCTTTTCCTCCATGCCTCACCTGTACCGTCCTATTATCAGCTTCATATTCCGTTTCTTATCTGATGTCCGACAGTTATCGGGAAACCTATCCCGAACACTGGGAAGCTGTGACGGCTAATAAAGAAAAGAATATTTCCTCCAGCAGTTCCTTCTTTCCGACGATGCTGGACTTGGGAGGAATAAAAACTCCTTACCGGGATGATTCGCAATCTGTGGCAACCCCTCTTTATAAAGTGAGGCCGAGAGTCTATCTGAACGACCATAACGAACCTCGTCCGTTGGATGATTTAGGGATGAAGAAACAGGACTTCCATATGTTGGAAAAACAGGAAATCAACACCTAAACTTAATACTTGCTAAAATTTTCATCCAAAAGACAGATTGGCGTGTTATTTGCAATATGATGTATGAACGATTAAATTCATAAAACATGGCCTATATAGATTATTACAAGATTCTTGGAGTAGACAAAAGTGCTTCTCAGGATGATATCAAAAAGGCTTTTCGTAAGTTGGCCCGGAAATATCACCCTGATTTGAATCCTAATGACCCTAGTGCAAAGGATAAATTTCAGGAAATCAACGAAGCCAATGAAGTACTAAGTGATCCAGAGAAACGTAAAAAAAGTATGATGACTACGGAGAACATTGGAAGCATGCCGATGAATTCGAAGCGCAGAAACGTGCACAGCAACAAGCCGGAGGCTTTGGCGGTGCGGGCGGCTTTGGCGGATTCGGTGGCGGAGGACAAGGTTTTTCCGATGGTAACGGAACATATTGGTATAGCTCCGATGGAGAAGGCTTTTCCGGAGGTAACGCCAGTGGCTTCTCTGACTTCTTCGAGTCGATGTTCGGCCACAGGGGAGGCAAGGGACAAGGTGCTGCGGGATTCCGTGGACAGGACTTTAATGCGGAGCTTCATCTTTCCCTTCGTGATGCTGCTCAAACGCATAAGCAGATATTGACTGTAAATGGTAAACAGGTACGTATCACTATCCCTGCCGGTGTAGCCGACGGACAGGTTATTAAACTGAAGGGCTACGGAGCCGAAGGTATCAACGGGGGACCTGCAGGCGACTTGTACATTACATTTGTCATTGCCGAAGATCCTGTTTTCAAACGCCTGGGCGACGATCTGTACATAGATGTGGAGGTAGATCTTTACTCTGCCGTATTGGGAGGCGAGAAAGTAGTCGACACGCTGGACGGTAAAGTGAAACTGAAGATAAAACCGGAAAACGCAGAACGGTACGAAAGTACGTTTGAAAGGAAAAAGGATTCCCGGTTTATAAGAAGGAAGGACAATTCGGTGACCTGATTGTTACCTATTCCGTTAAGATTCCTACGAATTTGACGGATGCACAGAAGGAAATTGTTCCGTCAATTACAGAGTATGAACTAAAATGAATGAGTACTATGCAGACCGAATTAATAATTGTCAGTGAATACTGTCACAAATGTCATATTGAGCCTTCATTCATCGAAATGTTGGAAGAAGGCGGTTTGATTAACGTGCATACCGAAGGTAGTGAACATTATCTGCTCGTGTCCGAACTTCCGGAAGTGGAACGTTACAGTCGTATGTATTATGACTTGTCCATTAATATGGAAGGCATTGACGCCATTCATCACTTGTTGGAAAGAATGGAGGAGATGAAACGCGAAATGGACTCACTCCGTAAGCAGCTTACGCTATACCGCAAACGGGAAATAGAAGATACTGACTGGTAGAAAAATAGGAGCTTCTGTTTGTACTAAACAGAGGCTTCATTTATAGTAAACAGAGGCTCTGATTCACTCAATCAGAGCCTCTGTTTTAATAAGACTGTTCCGGGAGAATATGACTATCGGAGATATGTACAGATTTCTTCCAGATAGTGCGCATCAATATCATCGAAACTATCCAATGAATCACTGTCAATATCCAGCACTCCGATCACGTTCCCTTCTTTCATCATCGGTACAACTATTTCCGATTTCGAGTCCGAACTACAGGCTATGTGTCCGGGAAACTGCTCTACATCAGGAACAATCAGTGTGCGGGCTTCTTTCCAAGCGGTTCCGCAAACTCCTCTGCCAAAGCGGATGCGAGTGCAGGCAATGGGGCCTTGAAACGGACCTAGCACAAGCTCATCCCCTTTCACCAGATAAAAGCCTACCCAGAAGAAATTGAAAGTCTGCTTTAATGCGGCGGAAAGATTCGCAAGATTGGCTATGAAATCCGTTTCCGTACTTATTAATGCGTATAATTGCGGGAGTAGTTCACGATACTTTTCCTCCTTGCTTCCCGCGTTGATTGATAAATTTTCTGCCATATCGGTTGTTACTTGATTTGATTTAATATACTTGGATCTTTTATCTTATCGTCTTCTGCAAAGAAGATAATCTTAGTCAGTATCTCGGCAGTCTTCGGATCTTCATCTACGAAAGGCAGGAACAGGCGTCCGCGATTTTGCGAATGTACCGGAAGAACGGTTATCTGTGCACCACCTTCCTGATGAATCACACCGCTTCCCAAGTGAATGTTGTACTTGCCCAGCTTGCCCTCGATACGGACAAAGTTGCCTTCCACCTTCACATTGTTGAAATGGAACAACGGCATTGTCAGTTCCACCAATACGCTGCGCATCTCGATGGTAGAGTGACTGGTTTCCGGATCTACACTTCCGGCGTGCGCCACGCTTACGGCAAGGTCTACATCCCTCATTACTTCGGAGAACACAACGGGAGGAATTCTCCGAAATCTTCATGGGCTTATAATCCTTTCGGTTGTAGAAACAAACATATTCTAATGTCGGAGCTTCGATGTCGGCAGGAGAGAACCAGTCTGCCATCGCATAGATGGTGGCGATGATGTTCTCTTTGTAATAGATCTTTTGGAGACCGTCTTCATAGTCGGCTACCCAGCGACGGCCTTTCAGTACGGCAACCGTTTTCTGCGGTTGGATCTGGTTGCCGGCATAGCGGCGGGATTGAGTGGCTTCTATTCTTCCGGAGTCGGAACGTAAAGTTCGCGGAATACCTGTTTGAAAGGTTGGCGGATTGATTTATCGAACAGGAATTTTTGATAAGCATGCCAGTCTCCGCTTGTGTACAGGTCTGTGGGGTGCGCGATGCGTAACTCGTCTTTCGGTTTTAACGGGAGGCAAACGGCATTTACTGTAATCAGCAATCCATCGGTGTAGAAGCCCGTCTGTCCGTTGCAGATGAAGACGAGATGTTTCAGCAACGGCCAGATAACAGGATTCTGCATCAGCTTGCGCAATTCGTTTTCTTCAAAACGGGTACAGTCTTCCATCGCCTGTTCCAGCATGATGCGCGAACGGGTGTACTGGTCTTTCAGCTTCTTATGCACCGCTTTCAGTTCTTCTACATACGGATGTTTTTTTTCAGTTTGGCGGGCATACTGTTGAGCTCTTTTTGCCCGCTTTGATCTGCTTGATCTCTGGCTTGCCTTCTTCGCTGACTTGCACGTATACTTCCACACCGTCTATCTCTTTGGGAGTCAGGTAAGGGAGCAGTTCTTTAATCAGCTCCGTTTCCATGCTCCATGTCAGGCGGGTGACGTCTCCGTAACCGGAGTTGCGTGCCAGGTTTTGCAGAGCGATGTTTACCGCTTTCTTTTCGCTTTCCTGTCTTTGAGCACCGAATTCCTTGCTCTCTTTCAAGAACTTTTGCAGGTATTGGTAACGTTCCAGCAATTCCTTGTCTGCTTTGCGTCCCAATGGGATTCAGTCCGTAACTCATCAACAAATCCTTGTTCCGTTTGGCAATGATTTCCTTCTTTACATCTGCCGCCTTTTACCGTGCCGCTGGTTGCATCGGCAAACTTGCGGGCACGGGTGTGGCTGTTGCTGCATGAAATATATTTGGCGGCATTGTAGACTACTTCAAAGCGTTGTTTGCCGATAGTCTTGAATGCATCTTTGAACCAGTCAATATCAAATGCGCCTTCCCGGAGGTCTTCCACATCAATCGGGGTATAGCGGGCGATAATCGCTTTTGTCATCGCAGGTCTCATTGGTATGGGCATGGAAATAATAAGCTGCGCTTGTCAGTCCCTTCCAATTGATCGCCTTCGGTAAGTTCCAGCCATTGCGGGGCGAACATGGCAGCTTCCACCAGTCGTTCATTGCTGATTTCAGCCTGTTTTGCAAGCTTTTTCAGTTGGGCACTGGTGTCTGTCGGCAGTGGATAGCAGGCGTGGAGCAGGCTGCTCAATACTCCGCGTTTCGTATTGTTCCAGTTATAGCTGTCGCGAATGAAGGTATCTTTGCCGAATGCCTGCAGGATGCCGATGAACGTTTTGGCTCCGTAGACATAAGACAATTCTTCGGCAAGACTGGTTACCTGCGTTTCGGAATCTCCCCGCTGCAATTCTATTTCCAGAATCCTGTCGACCACCTTTTGTGCCAGTGAACGGAACAGAGAAAGTCGATTCCTTTGATATCGGCATACCTTTCTTTCTCTTTATTGAAACGGAAATTGTCATTCAATACTTTTTGTGATAGCCTCTACGCGGCTGGGGGAGTTGACACGTCCCATCAGTTCCCGGTATATTTCTTCGGTAGGAATCAGTCCCAGCATCCATGCTCGGGCGAAGTCCGTAGCCTGGAGGTAAGAGTCCGTTTCTTCCAGTTCGGGAGTATGCTCCATATAGTTGGTGAGCTTGTAGAGCTGGTACCGGACGGTGAAGTAGCGGACGAACAGATCATCGCTGATCGGCTTCTGAGGTATTTCGAGCCAGAAGTTCACAAACTTGTTGTTGTGTATCGGGTAAACGATTTGTTTCTTTCCGTATTCCATTTTATCCCTGAGCCATGTATGCTTATTGGTATATTGACGGAAAATGTTTTCTGTATTCAGCAATGGCAATAATTGAGAAGCATATTGACGGATAACTGTTGATAGGCAGCTTCATCCCTGTATTCATGAGCCAGTGCTTCGATGATATCGTTAATCTGATCGTAATATGTCAGCTTGCGGAGTTCTTTTTGCAGCCCGCGATAGACGACACCTGTATACATCCGGTTGATAAGCGGATCGAAGCTATTGGCCGATTTCTGGTCTGCTTTTCTATCTTCCTCATCTTCCTCGTCATAATCGTCTTCATCCTGGGGAGTTCCTGTCGATGCAAGCATGAAGCTCATCATCAGTAATTTGTCATAACTGCCTATCTCTTCTTCATAGAAGGCTTTCCAAAGTTCCGGACGTCCGAGTCCGCTTCAATCCTCCGTAGTTACTCCAGTTTATCAAGACACTATTGCCTATCAAGCACGCTTCCCCGTAGCTATTCTTAAACTCCGCGTTCTTATATGTTTCAATGTATTTATTCAGCTTCTTGAAGATGAGCTTTGCCCTTCCGAAGCAGATAAGTTCAAATGTTTTTCTCACATTGAATCCTTTGTCCGGAGTGATTTCCGGCAGGTTGACTTCCAGGGCAGGGTCGTACAGTCCGAAACCGTTCTCTTTCGTGTAGTGCTGTGTGACTGTCTTTTCCGTTCCGTCGCCAATCAGAGACTCTATCAATACCTTTTCCTTGGCGTTCGGTTTTCGGATTTCTTTGACAACAGGAAGAAGTTCCTGATAGATATCCTGTAGAAATTCTATGTTGTGGATAGTCTTCATCATATCCAATCCGGCTAGACGGCGTTCCAATACCTTGTCTGTTAGTAAGCGGCGGATACTGCCTGACAGTTGTGCTTCCGGCTGTTTCATCAGCAGATTGATGGCATTGATACGCATCTCGCTATATTTGAATCGTAACAATTCCTCTACCTTCAGGTTCTGTTCGGGTGATAAAGTCATATCGGACAATACTTTATAAGCTTCGTCGCGTACATCTACCGAACGGTCACCGAGTGATTGAAGTACGTATTCTTCTTGTAATTGGCTGGTGGGGAGGATTCAGTACAATGCCGATATATCCTGCTCTCATATAAGTTTCCAGAGTAGGCAGATAAGCACAGAGATCGTCCCTTAATGCCGAGTCATGCAGCATCCAGGTGATGTATGCCATTTTGAGTACAATGTCCGAACGGGTGAGGAATGCACTTTCCCAGAAGAATATGTACGGAGAGTAAGTCTCTTTGGCAGAGATTGACTGATAGACTTGTTTCAGGTATTCATAGTGGCGGACCGCTTCTTCTTTTGTTTCGAAGTAGTCGATAAGTTGCGGACCTTCTTGATAATTGCCGTACCGGCTGAGATGGATCCCGTTCATATAGAGAGGAAGAATGGATGCAACCACCGAAGGTTCGTTGTGCCATACTTCCAGCGCTTCTTTGCTGATGCGATGGTTCATCCCTGTATATTGCGTGCAACGCAGGAAATAGAGGAGAGTTTCTACCTGATATTTAGCACCTTCTTTGATGATTTGCGGTATAAGTGCCTGGATTTCTTCCGTATTGTAGAATCCGATACTCCATAATGCCAGGTAAAGCTTGGTTGTGTCTTTGCTTTGGAGAGCCTCGCGGGCGTCCTCTTGATTATTCAGGAAATGCCGGATGAGTTCTACATATTTGTTGGTGATACGCTCGCTGCTGTCTTGTTCGCCAATACCCGTACAGACTGCAATGCCGCGTTTCACGGAGGCAAAACGTTGCAGGCCGTTGTTGTAGATGATGGAGAACAGGTAGAGGTAACTTTCGGGACATCCTTCGTCCATCGTTTCCACGATGGCTTGCCGGAGTCCTTCTTGCAGTTTGGCAGCCAACAATAACTTCCTTCCAGTTCGAGCAACGGACGGTATCCGCTGGCAGCGATAGCTTGAAGGTGTCCCTGATTCAGACGGTTGGCATTGTTTTCGCTGGTCAGCACGTTTTGCAAGTACTCAATGACGGTGGCATTTCCTTCCGCTATTTGGGCAGCCATCCAACTCTGGCAACTCATAGCGTCTTTGATTGTTTCTATTTCTTCCGGTGTTCTTCCTCCGTTGAGTATGGCCTGTTCGTTAAACCCGGTTGCACGTAGTTTCAGAAACTGGGTCAGTGCATCTGTCACATGGTTGAGATGCAGGGGGTCGGGTCAACCGAACGTTGTGAACGTCGTGAATACCCACAAGTATACGGGCAACGGGCCTTGATTTTCAAGTAAGTATGAAACAGCCCGGCATATTCGTCCCCCAATAAGTAGAGAAGTAGTTTATTTAGTTTTCCGTCAAAAAGATGGGCGACATTCCTGATACTTTCCTCTCGGATGATTTCGGTGATACAAGGCTCAATTGCTCGCCATACGTCCCGTAACGGGTATCCATATCAAGATATTGAATGAATACATCGAAGAGAAACAGCCGTTTCTTTATCCAGCTTTTTTATTCTTTATTAATTTGTCCACATACGGGATGATTCGTTTATTCAAATCTTCATTGTAAATGATTCTCATGATTATCTGTTTTTTTGGGTTATTATAGATACTTACCATAATCTTCCCGATAGCATAGTCAGTCGGATAAAGGTCAGTGTAGTTTCTTCTTTTAATACAACAGGAGAAGAAAGCCCGCCTGCTTCCGTGTCATCTATAAAGATACGGAAGATTCCGTCTTCATAAGATTGCAAGGCATTGATGATGTCTTCGGCTTCCGCAGCCGGTCTGCCGTTATAGTTTGCTTCGAAGCCTACTTTGCCGGCGGCAGCCTTGTCCTCAACTTCTTCCCGAGTGAGATATTGCAATACTTCACTCTGTTGCATGCGATCGTTATATTCGCTTACTTGCCAGCTGACAGATACTTGCAATCAACTCCTGCACATTGGTGGGAGGAACAGAAAAGTCGACGGGCAGCTTTTCAATGCAGCACTTTCGCTTTCCCAGTTGTTTTACTTGAATGTATACTCTCATTGTTTACTTTATTTGGTTATTTGAATGCTTGATACAATAGCTTCCAAGTCTGCTTGTGCTTCCTTGTCGTAGACAAGCATTACTATGGAAAAGACTCTTAGTTGATCTTCCTGGAAATAACGTAATGCAATTTGCTGTACGTCATGCCCTGGCTCATCGGGAGCTCCGATATGCAATGGATTCGAGGTCTGTGTCATAGACAGGCCGTTGATCGTTACGTTGCTTTGTTTATAATCCTCCGAAGGCTCTCCATTTGCATTTCTCGGGAGCAGGAGTGTCAGTTCTTTTACGCGTTCAAACTCTTTCCGTGTGTCATAGGTAAGCGCGACGGCAGTTAATTGGTTTCCTCCATTGACGAGCATTAGAAAAGGAGGTTCCGCAGTGGGGAGTCAGTCCTCGCGCACCTGTTATCTTATGCCAGTTTGTAGGATATTGGCAACTGAAACTTGTTGTTGCATCATAGAAAGAAAGCCATGTGTCATTGTTGCCGACAGGGGTATAAGGTGGCATTTGCAGGGTGGACGACTTGCTTGGCGTATTCGTTGCAGGCTGGTTGTCATTTTCCTCTTCCAGTTCACCGTTAAGATAAGCTTCCACGATTCCGCTTTCCCATTCCTTACGTATTTCCCGATATGTTGAAGGGATGTTCTGGCAAAGTCCGAGGAAACTGAACAGGAAGATTCCGAAGATCCCCAGTTCCCCTACAATAGAAATAGTTCTTTGTGCATCCTTCTTCTCAAATCTGTAACTGATTACATAAATGATTCCCAAAAAGAAAACCACTGAGCAATCCACCGATATGTGCGGCATTATCGATTCCTGCTTTCATGCCATATACCAGATTGTAGCCTACGAAAAGAAGGATACTAATTAATAATGCTTTCCGTTGTGCTCTCGGGATGTGGTGAAAAAAGGAGGAAAGCCAGAAAGATGCCGTAAAGTCCGAAGATCGATCCGGAAGCTCCGGCACTGATCGTTTCCGCATGCATATAGAGGCTGAAGACAGCCGAACAAACCCCGGTGAGCAGATAGGAGATGAACATACGCCGCGTTCCTATCAGGTCCTCCAACCAAAGTCCGATATACATGAAAGCATACATATTCATCAGCAAGTGGAAAGCGCCGATATGTATGAAGTTGCAGGTTATGGCGCGCCACCAATCTCCGGTAAGGGTTAGCGGTCCAAAATCAGCCCCCCATTTCAGTAAGGCCAGTGTGGAAGGTTCCAGGATTCCCCACTCCGAAAGCCACCATTAAGATAAAGATCAGAAGATTAAGGTCCATTAGGATAGGAGTCGCTATAAATCCTTTCCGGGGAATGAAGAAACTGATAAAGGATGATTTCTTTTCTATTTCTTTGAGATATGCTTCTTCTTCCTCGGTCCAACGGCCGGTTAAAATCATCTTCCAGTTTTTTGGCTTTTTGCTCTAATTCTTCCGGAGAAAGAGTTGATTTTATTTCTTCCATTGCCTTCTGCAAACTTTGGATGTTTTTTCTGTTCTTGCCATAGTCTACCAGTTGCATGGCAATGCTTTGACTGCGAACAGATATTTCTCCGTCACTTCCTTCCTGAATAGAGACTGTAATTTCCTCTCCATGGGATTTTATACTCATAGGGACATCAAAACGGACACCTTCAAGAGTGAGTTCTTCAATATTCCATTCTAACTTTTGAGAAGCTTCAAGGGCTAAAATCAGAATTTGTGTGTTTGATAAGCCAGCAAATTGTAGTGTGTCCTCATGTAAAGGCCTGAGTCTAAATGCCATATTATTCTCTTTTAATTGTTGTAAATGATTGCCTATTTCCTGACAGACAAATGTATGGAATAATAATGAGAAAAAGTAGAAATAAGTGGGGTATATTTTTATAGATATAGAGAAACTTAATTGGGTGAGACATAGCCGGTTCGAACAGAAGGGGGGGATATCAAACAGAAAGGGCCGGATTTGCCCGCCCGAATACGTAAAGATTATCATATTCGGGCAGGCAAAATCCAGCCCTTGCGTTGTATAATATTCTGTTACTTCTTATAGAAAGCCAAGTCTTCTTTATCGAAGTTGCTGATAAAGTTAGCATGTTTTTCTACTTCCGCTTCTGCAAAGTTCAAATATACATGTGCAGATTTGGAGAACAGTTCGGAAGACTTGCTGGCGTCTTGAATCAGCAGGTGGCACATGATGATATCGGCAGCCATTTCCACCAGTTTGCGAGCGGTGAAGTCAAGCAATTCCTGATCCTGTGCTTCTTTAACGGCATTGGTGCTGGCTTCGAATAGGTCAGCCATCTTTTCAGACGTGACATCAGCGGTTCCATTTCCGGTGAACAAGGAACGGTTTCAAACTCGCGGATCGTAGCAATGTAAGAACCGTTGGTTACATAGCGGATAGCGGCTACTGTCTGCAACTGGGTAGTACCTTCGTAGATGCTGGTGATACGTGCGTCGCGATAGATGCGCTGGCAGGCATATTCCATCATGAAGCCCGAACCTCCGTGAATCTGTATACAGTCGTAAGCGTTCTGATTCGCATATTCAGAGTTCATACCTTTAGCCAGCGGAGTAAAGCTGTCTGCTAGTTTAGCATATTTCTTTGTTCCTGGCGTTCTTCCGGAGTCAGTTTACGTTCGCGGGCGATGTCGTCCAATGCTTTGTAGATGTCTACGTAGCGAGATGTTTGATACAGTAAAGCACGTCCGGCATCCAGTTTGCCTTTCATGATAGCCAGCATGTCATACACAGCCGGGAATTCTATGATGGCTTTTCCGAACTGCTTACGGTCTTTGGCGTATGCCAAACCTTCATTGTAAGCTGCCTGGCTCAATCCTACAGATTGTGCGGCAATCCCCAGACGGGCACCGTTCATCAGAGCCATTACATATTTAATCAAACCGAGTTTGCGGTCACCGCAAAGTTCAGCTTTTGCATTCTTATATACCAATTCGCAGGTAGGAGAACCGTGGATACCGAGTTTGTTTTCGATACGACGTACGTTCACGCCCCCTGACGCTTGTCATAGATGAACATGGACAAACCACGACCGTCTCTTGTTCCTTCTTCCGAACGTGCCAGTACGAGGTGAATATCCGCGTCACCGTTTGTGATGAAGCGTTTCACACCGTTCAGTAACCAGCATCCGTCTTTTTCGCTGTAAGTAGCTTTCAGCATAACAGATTGAAGGTCGGAGCCAGCATCCGGTTCTGTCAAGTCCATTGACATCGTTTCACCTTGGCAGATGCGTGGGATAAAGCGGCTGTGTTGGTCGGCATTACCGAATTCGTATAATGTTTCGATACAGTCCTGCAATGACCAGATGTTTCCGAAACCTGCGTCGGCAGCAGCCACGATTTCTGCACACATGGTGTACGGGGTGATCGGGAAGTTCAAACCGCCGAATTTACGTGGCATGGTCATACCGTTCAAGCCGGCTTTTACCATTGCGTCCAGGTTCTGTTTGGTTCCTGATGCATATTCTACACGACCATTGGCACAGTGAGGGCCTTCTTCGTCTACACCTTCTGCGTTGGCAGCAATGATTTCTCCTGTGATTTCTCCTGTGATCTCCAACACTTTGTCGTAAGAGTCTACGGCATCTTCGAAGTCCAGCGGAGCATAATCGAATTCATCTTTATCTCTGTAATTGCGTTCTTTCAGTTCGCAAATACGTTTCATCATCGGATTGTTCAAGTGATACTTGAGTTCCGGTATGTCTGTATAATAATTTGCCATCTCTTTACTTGCTATTTTGTTTATAATACTTAATCATCTTCGGCACAACTTCTTCGATAGTTCCGTTGATTACATAATCGGCAATGGTGTTGATGGGGGCGTTGTGGTCGTTGTTGATGGAGATGATGATCGAGCTGTCCTTCATGCCGGCGATGTGCTGGATCTGTCCGGAGATACCGCAGGCGATGTAGAGTTTGGGACGCACGGTCACACCTGTCTGTCCGATCTGACGGTCGTGCTCTGCATAACCTGCATCCACAGCGGCACGGCTGGCACCTACTTCAGCATGAAGTTCTTTAGCGAGGTCGAACAACAGGTCGAAGTTCTCTTTCGAGCCTACACCGTATCCGCCGGCTACGATAATCGGAGAACCTTTCAGGTTGTTCTTTGCCTTTTCTACGTGGCGTTCGATTACTTTCACTACATAGTCCGTATCGGCTACGTATTTCTTCACATCGTGGCGGATCACTTCTCCCTGATAGTTCGGAGAGAGGATTTCTTTCTTCATCACACCTTCGCGAACGGTTGCCATCTGCGGGCGGTGTTCCGGGTTCACAATCGTAGCAACGATGTTACCGCCGAAAGCCGGACGGATCTGATACAACAGGTTTTTATAGACTTTGCCTTCTTTCTTGTCTTCGTGGTCACCGATTTTCCAGAGAAGTACAGTCGGCAGTCAGTCCGCTGGTCAAAGCGGAAGAAACACGCGGGCCGAGGTCGCGACCGATAACGGTGGCACCCATGAGGCAGATTTGTGGTTGTTCTTCTTTGAAAAGGTTCACCAGGATAGCGGTGTGAGGGAGTGAAGTATAAGGGTAAAGTCCTTTACCATCAAATATGTGGAGTTTATCTACTCCGTATGGCAGGATTTGTTTTTCAATATCTTTGAGACCGGTTCCGGCAACTACAGCTTCGAGCTGACAGTTCAACTGGTTGGCTAACGAACGACCTTTGGTCAGAAGTTCAAGGCTAACGTCTGCTACGTTACCTTCTTCTATTTCGCAATATACAAATAAGTTATTCATGATTATCCGATAGTATGGTTAGCTAACAGTTCAACAATCAGGTCTTCCACGTCACGGTCGCTGCCGCTAATGGTTTTGCTCTCTTTAGCCTGGAACACGATGTTCTGAATGGCTTTCACTTTTGTCGGTGCGAACCGGACAGACCACATTGTGCGAGGTCACCGTTTACGTCGGCTACGCTCCATTCTACCAGATTCAGGTAGTCGCGTTTGTCATACAGGTCAGTATAATCAAGGTTACCTTGCTGTTTTTCGGTAACAGTTTTGGCATGTTTGTACTTCTGCACCAGTTTCGCGTTGCGCGGACGGCAAGGGAGCTGCCGAGCCGTTGACAGTAATCACGATAGGCAACGGGCCCTCTACGGTTTCAACACCACCGTCGATGTGGCGTTTCACTGTAATCTTGTCTTTACCTACTTCCAGAATTTCTTCTGCGTATGTGATTTGGGTCAATCCCAACTTTTCTGCTACCTGCGGACCTACTTGCGCCGTATCCCCGTCGATAGCCTGACGACCACCAATAATAATGTCACAGTTACCTATTTTGCGGATAGCAGTAGCCAGCGCGTAAGAAGTAGCCAGTGTATCTGCACCGGCGAAAGCACGGTCGGTCAGCAAGTAACCGTTATCTCGCACCACGGAAAAGTCCTTCACGAATAATGTCGGCAGCACGACCCGGTCCCATTGTCAGAATGGTAACGGTAGAGCCTGGATGGGCATCTTTCAGTCGAAGAGCTTGCTCGAGAGCATTCAAGTCTTCGGGATTGAAGATAGCGGGGAGTGCCGCACGGTTAATGGTTCCGTCGGCTTTCATGGCATCCTTCCCAACATTACGTGTGTCGGGAACTTGTTTTGCCAATACAACAATTTTCAAACTCATGTTATTAATTTTTAGTATTAGTATTTCTACAAGTAGGTAGTAGCCAGTAGTCAAGTAGTAATCTCTTGCTATTCAAACTATCCGGTTAACTATCAGCGTGCAAATTTACGCAAACACTTGGTTCTGACAAGAAATCCGAGTAAAAAATGCACAGGTTTAAGGATTTTGAGCAAAAGAAGAAGGATTTTTATAGATTTGGTTGGGGGTGAAAGTATATTTATTGAATTTGTTCTTGCTCGATATTACTACTGCTTTTTTTTCTGGCAAGTTGCTTATTTGCAGAGTGGTTAAGCAGGACTTTATAGGAAAGGAAACCGGTATAGTACTGTCGGGATGCCGGTATAGTACTGTTAGAGTGCCTTCATCTTTAGTTTGTCACGGCCGTGGTAACTTCTTTCCACAGCCGTGGCGAGGTAACTATATCGGTATCCCGACAGAACAATACTTATTGGTTAACAGAAGTATAGCGGTTGTATAACGTATGTTTAAAGGGGGGCTTGTCACGGAAGGTAAGTAAAGCCGGACGGACAGTAACTATGAGGGAGTAATAAAATCATAGGCTGACAATAAAATGTATAAGATAATATTGCCAGCCTATTGTCAGGGCTTATCGTCAGTGTCTAATGGAAATCAATATGCTAAGAATAGAAATGATGGTCTGACAATAAGAACTGCTAAAATTTGTATGTAAGTATAAAATTCTTTTTTTTATGTTATTGTATACCGATCTCGGCCAATCCTAATGGTTCTCCGTCATGTATCATCCTCGTTGCTTTCAGCTGGACATAGCGGGCTTTGAGTGGGGGTGAAGTAGACAGATTGCAGGATCGGGTTATTCTTTATATTAGAAAATTCGTCTTTTGCTACCACTTGATTGACAGCATTGCTATCCATACCGACAGATATTTCGTATGCGGCGATTACACCTTTATTATATTCGCTTTGGTCGGGAAGATAATGGAATGAAGTAATCGTACGTTCTTCTCCCAAGTCGATTAACAGTGTGTTTCCATTGACGAAACAGGCCGTTTGGTCATTCTTGTCCATGCATTTTTGTGCTTCTTCTGTGTCTACTCCGCTGAGAGTGAACGGGAAACTCTTCAGTTCTTCCGCTTTTGTAGAGTATGTATCGGAAGTTGCTCCTGCGTAGAATGCTTCGATGTTATTGATGCAGAGACATGCACGTGAATCCGTGAAACGGACACGGAGCTTATCGGTCGTGATCGTTTCGAAACGGAGGAGACGTTTGTAACCAAAACGGTTGTTGTCTCTTCATTGAGCTTCACGGGAAGCCATTCACCTTCCTGGTTATATTCTACTACGAATGATTTCACACGTTGTCCCAGAGGGATATATTCCTGTAACATCATTCTATTGATCTTCTCCGGTTGAGGCAAGTCAAATTCAATAGTGGCGGAAGTTACATCATCGTTGGTAGCCCAATAAGTATCATAGTCGTTGTCTGTGACAGCTTTAGCGGAGAATGCTTTTCCCCGTTCGTCCGATGCTTTGGGGAAAGGCCGGCCAGCAGATTCTTTTCTAATTGTTTCTGTATGTTCTTATGGAAGTTAACGGCGTTGGCGGAGTCTGTCGGATGAATGAGTCCGTCACGGTCTACGGGGAAGTTCAGCAATAACGTTGCGTTATGTCCTACGCTACGGTAATACAAGTCGGTCAGTTCGTCCACTGTTTTCACACGGCCGTCTTCCTCCGGATGATAGAACCACCCCGGACGAATGGAAACATCACACTCTGCTGCCACCCATTGATTACCGTCAGCATGACCGTATTGCAATTCTCTATATTTAGGATAACCGGGATAAACCTCTCCGGCACGCAAGAATGACCAGTTAGTGGCTCCTGCAAATCCGTTCTCGTTTCCCACCCAACGGCAACCGGGTCCCCCATCGGAGAAAATAACTGCTTGCGGTTGCAGTTCGTCAATCATTTTATAGGCTCGCGGATAGTTGTAATATGTTTTGCGGTCGATAGTACGTGAATCTTTCGCACCACCATACCAACCATCACCGCCATTGGCTCCGTCGAACCAAATTTCAAAGACATCACCATAATTAGTCAGCAGTTCATGCAGTTGTTTATAGAAATAGTCTACATATTCGGGAGTTCCGTAGTTGGCTTGATGTCTGTCCCACGGTGAAAGATATACGGCAAATTTGATACCATATTTTTTGCAGGCGTCCGATAACTCGCGCACAATGTCTCCTTGTCCATTCTTATAGGGAGTGTTACGGATACAATACTCTGTCAGTTGGGTAGGCCACAGGCAGAAACCGTCGTGATGTTTGGCAGTGAGGATTACTCCTTTCATGCCCGATTCTACAAAGGTCTTTACCCATTGCTCACAGTCGAGCTTCGCAGGATTAAATGTTTTGGGATCTGAATCTCCGTATCCCCATTCACGGTCATTAAAAGTGTTAAGTCCGAAATGTACAAAAGCGTAGGTTTCCATTTTCTGCCATTCCACTTGTTTGGCTTCGGGAACGGGTAAGATTGCTTCCGGAGCTTTTACCGGATTGCAGGCACTCAATAAAAAGAGAAGTAATTCCTGCGCAAAGAATCAAGGGGTGTTTTTTCATGGGGGTAATTATTAGTGATTTATTAATAAATATGTCTTGCTATAAACTAAGTCCGAAAACGAAATAGACTTGTTCTTCGTAGGGATTGGCTATCAGTTTTCCGAAAATAGGAAGGGAGAAGCCGGAAGTGATCTTTAACTCTTTGGTTGCGGATAATCCCGATGTTGACAACATTGAACTTGTTAGAGTAGAAACCTTCCCACGGTGTGAAGCCGGCTTCAATACTCATATCGACATCTTTCACACTAAAGGGATAGCTTAGCTCGCAATAACTGGACCAGGCGCGTTTATCGTTTTCCCGGTAATCATTGCCGGCAAACGCTGTATACCAGCTGACGGAAAGCGGGAACTTTTCACTAAATATATCTCCGGCTCCGACTTCGAAAGTATGTCCGGTGGAGTGTGAACTGTAATTGAAATATTTGAAAGGTTCTTCTTCTGTCTGGGTAAAATAGTTGTTAGCATAAAGGGTTAGATTCTTGTATTCATATTCTAGCGACAAGTCAATCTCATTGTTTTTGTTGCGAAACTCTGTTGAACCCCAGGCATAAACTGTCAGTCCCTTCCAATTAAGACCTAGTGTTGGCTGGATACAGGCATTGCCCGAGTCTATTCCCCCGCCAAATGTAACTACTGACAAAATCGGCATTTACAAAAACTTCTTGTGCTTGTGCAAAGGCTGTACAACATAAGATTGCAATAAGTACGATTTGCTTTTTCATTTTATCGAGTTGTTCTTCCTGATTTACGGGTGACAAATATACGGAATATATGGCTGATTAGTAACAAATGAAACAAAAAAACGGCTGCATTGAGCAGCCGTTCCTTTATTAATGTGTAAATAATAAGAGTTATTTAGAATGTGACGTCCATTTTCAGCACAAAAAAGTACGGGGAGCAGCTACTGCCATTGGGCGGTAACTGTATTCTTTATTAAACAAGTTGTTTACCATAAACTGGAAAGCAACTTCTTTCGTTGCTTTTTACACCGAAACGGAAGTCAACGGTTGCATAATCTGTGTTATGCTTCTTCCAGTAGGTAGCGAGTGTTTCTCCTTTTGAATAACCGAAAAGGATACCGCGTACATAATCCATTAAGTCGTTTTGTGTTTTAGAACGCTCGTCCAGCATCAGATAATCCACTGCAAGGATTTTGCTTTTCCATGCCACATTGGCACCCACATTGATGCGTTTCCACTGGAAGTCTACCGTTGTTTTGAAACTATGTTTCGGACGATATTTCAGATACTTACCCGTATTTGATTTCTCTTTCATCTGAAGCGGGTCGGTATACAGTCCTTCTACAGCATTGCGTTCCTGGTAATCCGCGTCACGCGGTTCGGTATATACATATCCCAGATTATAGAATAATTTTGTGTTCTTGTTGAAGTTATATACACCGTTTGTTGAAATCTCCACTCCATAGATCTGTGCTTTCGATACATTATGGAATTGTGCTCCGATACCGAAGCCCTTGCCGTCTGTCAACATCTGAAATACATCGCCAATACTATTTATCATCGTATTGTTTGCATTATTGAATAGGCCGAACTGGAATTCTACCATATCTTTATATTGAGTATAGAATCCGGCAATATCGACAAATCCCTGGAAGTTACCGATCTTGTATCCTTGCTTGAATCCTAATTCCGCATTAAATCCCTTTTCCGGTTTGATGTCCAGATTAGGATAGATACCGACTCCACCGATATCTTTACGCAGGTATTTTTCATTGATAGACGGGTTGCGGTATCCCTGTCCGAAGCTGGCACGGATAAAACTGTAATCAGCCAATTGGTAATTTAATCCGGCACGGAAAACGGGGCGGAACGGAATTTTTGTTCCGAATACCTTTGTTTCTGCTTCGCGGCGGTGGTTGTTTACGCGGTAGTATTCGGCACGTACGCCTGCGGATACACTCAAACGATCCCAAAAACGTTGGTCATATTGGAAGAAGAGGGCTGCATTATCACTTTTGTACACTTCATCCATTACAGCAGAGTCATAACGGATGTGTTCGAAAGTCATTCCCGTAGTGATCTGTGCGCCACCGTTCCATTTCTTGTTGAACTGATAGTCGAGATAATAGTCAAAGTTCTTGTCTGTTTGAGTTTTCGGGTTGAGTCGAGACGGATTGATAACATTAGACAGCCACGGTACGAGATCGCTTGGCAATTGTCCGTTCTGTATTCCGCTAAGATCATGCAGCCCGTTATCCATAACCCATGAGATAAGGTCGCAATAATCGGCAGTTGTTGCATTGGGAAAGATGTTTCCCAGTGAAGTGAATGCACCGTTCATGGCATCATCCAGATTGCCGTTGATAATTCCCGAACCGATACCGACCAATGCGGGGTATAGTGAGCTGTAATCGCCGTTTACGATATTTTTAATCGTATTCGCATCGGTTCCCATGTTTCCCAGAATATCTGTGATAGATGAACCTTCGGTTGGGCGGACGATATTGTCTGCGCTATAATAAAAACGTCCTTTGATTTTATGTGAAGTTCCGTTTTCCGGGTTTACATAATTGATAAACGGATCGATATGGAAGTTGTTTTCTTCGCGTCCCATATTGGTGAAAGGAGAAGGCTTGTATACTTCGGTCGGTGAACGCCAGATAAAGAAGTCCCCGTATTGATTGGAAAGGAAGTCTACCATTAAAACCATAATTCAGAATTTTCAGTCCCATATCCGGTTGGTGATAGGTCAAACTGCCACCCATGCGGAAACGTTTGTTGTATCCTTGTTCGCGATATCCTTCGTCGGTGAAGAGATTAATACCTCCGCTAACGTCGAAATTACCGATACGGCGGGAGTGGGAAAGGTCGAATCCTTCGTAAATAGGATTCCGTACACCACTAAGAAGGCTTCCACGCAAGATAGGTTTCACTGCGTATTTATCTTCTTTCCAAAAGCTCTTGTCGCTCCATTGATATTCATCATTTTCTGCATCACCGTATATGCCTACGTATGCGCTGAATCGTGTCTTGGGCGTTAAACCCGGGCGTGCGGTACGAATATTGATAATACCGTTCAATGCTGAGGAACCGTATAGCACAGAAGAAGCTCCTTTGATAACTTCCACCTGCTCCACATTTTCCAAAGGTACGGTGTTCCAGTTGATTTCTCCTGTTTTCGGGTTCAGTGTACTCATATTCCGTCTACCAGAATCTGGCTACGTGCACCTACACCGTAAGTCCACCCGCTGCCACCACGCATGGAAGGCTGCTTGTCTACAATGTCAACCCCCGGCAGGGTACGGAGGGTAGAGGAGATATCTGTCGGTGCTTGGCGGGCAATATCTCCTGATTTGACTACATCCATAGAAACTGTTACATCACTTAGCTTCTGTTCGAAGCGTCCAGCACTCACTACCACTTCTTCCAGCAGTTTAGTGCTCTCTTTCATATAGACGTCTTTGGTGACTACTTCGCGTTTATTGATAACGATAGGCATCAGTACATCATCATAGCCTACATAACTGAATACGAGGTCAACTCCTCCTTCTGGAAGTTTGATTTCATATTCTCCGTTGATGTTGGATACTACTCCCTGATTGCCGTGAAGCTTATAAGTGACGGCTGCTCCTACCAATGGTTCATTGGTCTTGGCGTCTATATATGTCCTTTCAGTGTTTGGGCAAAGCTTGTCCCAAAACAAGTAAGGCAGATTAATAAAGTTAGTATATATATTTTTCTTCATTGTTTCTTACGTTTTATTTATTCGGAATAAGTTCTAAACCAAACTCTATTCTCTCAGGAGATAGAAAAGCTTCTGAAATACCATTTAAGAATGCTGAAATTATAAATCCTAGCCCTTGCATATCCTCCGGAAGCATACTAACTATTAGCGGACTAAGATCTGGTAGTAATTTAGCTATGGGAGTAAATCCTTCTTTATCTAAGTAAATATAAGTATGTCCTTCTTTTGAAGTAACCTGCATCGGGATTCCGGTAGTTAACCAATTGAAAATAGCGTTGAAGGAAGTGTCGTTGACATTGACCAAGAATCCAAGTGTTTCATTGTTTAAACTTTGATTAAGTGTGGTTAGCAATTCTTTCACTTTCATGGCATCCATTTGAGATACAGCATCAATGATAGCATTGATTATGTTCACATCCATATATGTATCGCTGCTGCTGGCTATTGAGGAAATGATATTAGCTAAGTTTAATTTTAATATTAACTTACCGTCTTTTTTGAAACCAAGTAGCAAACCCTTTTGGAGAAGGGATATACTTACGGTCAGCAATGTTGGGAGTAATCATCTCCTGTGTTAATGGAGTTTCTAGAAATCCAAAAATAACGTCTATATCTACTCCTGACAACGGATCATTTGAATAGGAAGCCGTTACATTTCCGTCTGCTCCTAAAGTGATGTCTTGCAGAACTTGTGGCAAAATGTAACTTACTATATTTTTGGATTCCATTACCCCATGTTTGGGTTGTAGCTCCGCTTTCTGTAGCTTCTACATCTGCATGGAAATAGCATGACGCATTTAATACTTGGCCATCAACCTCCTGCCATGTATATTCATTTCCCCAAGTGTCACCAACTAATATTTTTTTTACGCCGTTAACGACTTCGGGTAACTTATAAGTATTTGCCCACAAATCGGCATTACCCATTTGGATATTGGATATGTTTAAGGTGAGTTTTCCTTTTGTTACACGTCCTTCGTATCTAAAAGTAGTCAATGTTTCATTTCCCATACCATTACCGGAAAAAGAGTATCCTTCTGTATCTCCGGAAAGGGGAATGGATGTAATCTTTATTGCCTTTTCTCCCGGAAGAATATCGTAGAGAGTAATGATAGCAGTTTCTCCTGTAACAGTACTGAAATCAACAGATTTCCCGTTCATTGCATCACCGTTGTATGTAAGAACTAAATTGGGATTAGGATTCGAAATCTTGTTTGAATAATTGGCTGTCACGTCTACTGGAGCCGGTCCATAGTGGTCTTCGTCACAAGATGTTAAGAATGCGGATATTACGGTAAGGAAGCTTATGAATAAGATAGATAATTTTTTCATCGTTTTTTATTTTAAAATGATTTATTTTTGGATAGTAAGGTCTACGCCGATTTCCATTTTGTCGAATAATGCTACAACCTCATCTAAGTTTGTTTTTTAATAAAATATCAATGATATTGATAAATGGAGTTAGTGTCTCTTTTTTTAAATAGATATAAGTATGATCTTTTGTAGCCTGACTAATACCCATTGGAATACCATTTCTCATCCATGAAAGTAAAGTTACAAAAGTGTTATCATCCATTTTTAAAATATAGGTGATTATCTCATTGTTTAAAATCATGTTGAGCGTACTTAATGCTAGCTTCAATCGGGCAGGGTCCGATTTTAAAAAGAGCTTCGCTGATACCTGCAATAAGTTGGGGATCAATTTGCTGACCGTTATTCTCGGCGATGAGTGAAATAATGGCTGGTATGTTCAATTGTACTACAAATGCCTTATCACCCGTCTGATTCCAGTAGGCCAAACCTTTCGGGGAAGAAACATAAGTACGTTGGCCGATTAATCCACGGAATTCTGCATCCGTCTTACCTGCATTAGCCACCTCCATGATCTCTTTCATGTCTATGGGACTTGTGGTGTAGTTGGCAGTAACAATACCATCTTTTTTCTAATGTAAATATTCTTTAGTACATACGGAAAGAGTACATCTAATATATTAGTTGCCATTTGCTGCATTTGCAAAACGATAGGAGCAATGGATTCGGCTCCTTCTTTCGTTGTAATATTCACATAGCTTGCTCCACTATTACGAATGGTTGCTTCTTCATTTGTAGTATGTGAATATGCAGGAAATGCATAAGTATGAGCCAGATTATTGGCATGAGCCATTGTGACATCCAGTGAGAGTTTCATTGCTTTTGGAGTAATGATTCCATTATACTTCACCGTTACTCCCCCATCGTGATATTCGTTCCGCTAAAGGTATAGGCATCTTTTTCTCCGTTTTCATTAAGCTTGATGCGACTGATAGGAGTAGTAACTTCTCCCGGGATAATTCCGTTTAGTGTCAGTGTTCCCGTTTCACTATCTTCCGTTTTGAAACTGGCAGTCTTTCCGATTAGTTTCTCGCCGCTGTAAGTTAAATCCAGTGTATACGGCTTGATGTACGAGCCATATTCCTGGCTGATTTCTCCCGGCCAAAATAACTTGTCGTTATAGGTTTCTTCACATGATGTAAAGAAAAAAATACTGCGCAAGCTACACAAAATAGTTTTCGTAAGTTTTTCATTCTTTTTTGTTTTTATTGCGTAATTAATAAAACTTTGCAAAGTTCGGCTAACATCTATTAATTTACAAGGTCTGTTTTTATGAATTAATGTTCTATTTTTAATTATACGGAGAAAAATGATATAAAAGCATTTGAATTAATGTTCTATTTTTAATGTAATATGTTCTTCTTTTAAGAAACATAGTGAAGAATGGAATAAGATAGAACAAGACAAGGTATATGTATATAAAAAGAACGGCGTCCCACACATTTCGCGTGTAAGAAACCGTTCTTATTTTTTTTTCCTACTTCTAACTAAGAAAAAGAGCCTTTTTAGAATATCACATCCATTTTAAGGTTTATTTAGATTCTCTACATGTATTTACAGGCAACTTTGTAAGTTGTGAAATTCGTCACTGATTGATGTACTGTCGTTGAAATATGTCCTTTGGTCGATTGTTTTTGTATGAAAGGAGTGTCGGTTTTATCTTTGTTTCTGCTAACATGGAACAATGAGGCATGGAAAGAGTGCGCAAGCAACAATTATTGGAACAAAGCATTTACGGAGTAATCTGGAGTGTTATTTTCTTTCTTCCGTTGATCGGAGAATATTTTTTGCCGTAAGTGGTGGACTTGAGAAAGAAGAAGTTCGCACGCTTGTACGTGACTCCTGGTTGGGAATTCTTCCTTTTTTATGCTTTTTCTGTTGAATAACTATGTGCTGGTTCCTTATTTCCTTTTTAAAAAAAAAATATTGGCAATATACACTTTCTTTAGTTTTTGCAATAGGTGTTATTTTTTTGATTGTTCCGTTTCCGATGAAAGGGCGTTTCCCGAAAGAATTCAGACAGGAGCCTGTGTATCATTCAGCAAAGGAAAGCCGACGGAATCAGATTATTGAAATGAGAGAAAAGGCGCGGAAGAAAGAGAGCGGCTAATTGGGAACTACCGGACCAGGTGAAATATCCCGTGGAAAAGTTTCAACGTCCGGAGGCTCTCCTTTAAACCTGTTCCGTTTCCTTATCCTCCTATCACAGTTCGCTATCTTATTCATTTTATGATTGCCTTTCTTATGGTAGGATTTAATATAGCCATTAAACTTTTCTTCAAGTCTTTTCGCGATGAAGAAATGTTGAAGGAACTGGAACACCAGCGCTTGCAGTCCGAATTGCAATATCTGAAGTATCAGATAAACCCGCATTTTTTTTTATGAATACGCTGAATAATATCCACGCATTGGTAGATATTGATACGGGGAAGGCGAAAAGTACGATTGTAGAGCTTTCCAAACTGATGCGTTATGTGCTGTATGAGGCTAGTAACAAAACAATTCTTCTTAAACGGGAGGTTCAGTTTCTGGAGAATTATATTGCCATAATGGGATTGCGCTATACTGATAAAGTCTCCATTGAAATGAAGTTTCCCATCGAAGTTCCTGAAGTACAGATACCTCCTTTGCTTTTTATTTCTTTTTGTGGAGAACGCTTTCAAGCATGGAGTCAGTTACCGGAATGATTCTTTCGTCCGTGTCATTGTGCAGCAAGAGGAGGGAAACCGATTGACTTTTCGCTGTACGAATAGCAATAACGGAAGGGCTGACGAACAACACCACGGCATCGGGCTGGATAATATCCGTAAGCGGCTAAGACTTCTGTTCGGTAATGATTATACGCTTTCTATCACACAGGATAAGAATAAATTTGATGTATTACTTATTATACCTTTATTATAATGAAATGTTTAGCAATTGACGACGAACCGTTGGCATTGGCACAGTTATCGGATTATATATCCCGCGTCCCTTTCCTGTCGTTAGTGAAACCTTGTCAGGATGCGTTTGAGGCAATGAAGGTATTGTCCGACGAAGATGTCGACCTGATATTTGTAGATATCAATATGCCCGATTTTTTGAACGGGCTGGATTTTATCCGTTCTTTGATAAGTCCTCCGCTGGTGATTTTCACTACCGCTTATTCCGAATATGCGGTGGACGGCTTCAAGTTGGATGCGGTGGATTATCTGTTGAAACCATTTGAGTTTCAGGACTTACTGAAGGCGGCGGATAAGGCCCGCAAACAGTTTGAATATAAATTGTTGGAGCAACAGAGTGAACTGGGAAATGCTTCGCAGGTAAAAGGCGATTCGTTGTTTGTGAAAAAGCGATTGCAGGGTAGTCCGCATCGATATTAATAATATCCGCTATATAGAAGGTATGAGCGAATACGTCCGTATTTTTGTGGAGGGGGTGAGAACAAGCCTGTCATCACACTTGCCAGTCTTCAGAAAATGGAAGAACGGCTTCCCGCACATTTCATGCGTGTGCATCGTTCTTATATTGTCAACTTGCGTAAGATTACCGAAATCTCCCTGTCTCCGTATTATCTTCGATAAGAATACGTACATCCCTGTGGGTGATAATTACAAAAAAGAACGGTTTACGGAATTTATCAGTAAGCTAAGCTTCTCTTAAACATTGGTCATGCTTTATCCGATGCGGTATGTTGTCCGGAAAATAACTACTTTTAAAAATAAAAGCCTCAGAAGCTATTTATAGCTAATGAGACTTTTATTTTAAGAAGTGGAGATACTCCTTTTATTTGATTCCCAGTTTTTTAGCAATTTCTTTAGGCAGTGCGTCTTTGTGTACAAGGATATTCATCGTTTTTGTAAGCGACGAATGCTTTGGAAGCATACCATATACCGTTGTATTTACCTGATTTACCCCAAGAATTTTTTACCATGAAATATTCTTTTCCGTTCTGGTCTTTAGCGATACCGTAAATCACCATTCCGTGGTCGTCGGTAGTTTCCCAGTTGTCGAATGCCACCTGGCGCATTTCCTGAGTGACGTTAATTTCTGGATGTGGTTTGGTTGTCATTATTTGACGTTTGTTGGCAGTGGTCAGGCCAGTCCAACGGGCCATATCCGAACCGGAAAGTTCAGATTCTTTGTTTATATCCGGCATTACGGCAATACCATCACGTGTAAACCCCTTGTTCACTGACGTCACTACCCCATGCAAAAGTATATCCCTTCTTCACTGCATTATCCATTACAGCCATAAACTCGTCGATAGGCAAGTTGTAGGAGAGGCCATTGCGCCAGTTGTCCTGAATCTCGATAGCAAATTGAGAATAGAACGGGTGATGTGTATAGGAAGTCAATGAAACATAGTCGTCCGGATTCAGTCCCAGTGATTCGGCAAAAGTTTTCGGTGTATATTCCTTTCCTTTATAAGTGAAGTTTTCAGGACATTTTCCTAAGTATGTGTCATAAATGGCTGCCAGACCGTTCTTCCATACCGGAGTCAGTTTACTTAGTTTACCTTTAGCGATAGCATTAATGTAGCCGGAAGCAACAGCGTCCAATTCGTTGTGTACCGGCAGAGTATCGCCGTACATGATTCCCGGCATTACTTCCTGTGGAACGATACCGTAATTTTTGATGCAGTACATCACATCATAGAAACTTCCTCCCGGCGAGAAAGAACTGTCACCGTGATAACGTACATAATTGGCTCCACGGTCTTGCATCGTTTTGTGTACCACAAACATTTCAGCCAGATCATATTCGCCTTTGCCTAAACGTAGCAATTCTGACTCTACGAATCCAAGAGTAGAGAAACTCCAGCAGGTGCTCGAACGGTTCTGGTTCTTAACGGAAGTAATCGGATTTTCTTTCACTGTCGTGAAAACGAAGCCCTCTTCGGGTTTTGTGTCTTGTGCCATTGTGCTCAGGCTGAATAGGCCTAGAGCAGCGATAAGGATACTCTTTTTCATTCTTATGACATTAATATTAAATTTGTTTTGGTTACAAAGATAGAGAATCCTTGGGGTAATTCCATATTCCTGTATACAATTTGCATAAAAAAAAGAATAAAAAATAGTGTATATTCTATTTTTTCATGAACCAAAAAAGCGGAAAGAGAATTATTTTCAATTCACTTTCCGCTTTTTATTTATTTTATTTTAATTCCGAGATTCTCTAAATCATGACGGGTAACAGTATAGTTTTCTCCGGTTTTCATGCGTCTCATGACTAATTTCCCTACCTTTTTGGCATCCTCTTTTTTCCATGAAAGGCTTTTTTCCCCGAAATGGCGGGAATAAAAGGCTGGAATATGGTTATATGGTTGTTGTAGGATATTTGATAACCGTATCCTCCGTTTACTTCGATTATTTCGATCGAATAATGCGTGTCGGAGGTGGCTGCTACGGAAAACGCCAGGCAAATGGCAGCTGTTAATATTCCTGCAACAAAGAGCCGGCTGCTGTTTTTCTTAGTCATCTTCTTCCCATTCATACGGATGTAATTCCCAAGTATCGTCATAATAGTATCCACTGCTTCCTCCGGTAGTTATAATACCCCGTTTGCCGGTAGAGAAACAAATCGCTTTTGTGCGTGCACTTCCTTCGAAAGGGGTATAGTCAAAATCATCTTCCGTGTCACTACTACGCCATAAATCTGTGTTGGGGTCATATATCCAGTAGTTATTTCGTAGGCTTGAACCGGATGTCTGCCCTAAAGTGATATAAGCCTGGCCGTCTATAACAAAAAAAGCGCAGCCGTATGTCCGGGTGATTGAATTATAATCATCATCATAATCATCACTGCTGTCATCCTTGATTTCGCGGAGACGGGTCCATTTATTTTCTTCACTCTTGCTGGGATCGAATTTCCAGAAGTCGGTAACATCCTGACCGTTGTTGGTTCCTCCTACGATGTAAGCTACATTGTCGATGATAAAGGATAAGCAGCCGGCTCTTTTTCTGACCGCCGAATCCGTTTACAATGCTCCACTGGCTACCTGAAGGGGCTGTCGGGTCGAAACGATAAAAATCCTTTGTCTGTTTATCGTCTTTGGATTGTCCGGTTCCCACATAACCGTAGTTACCGATAGTGAAGGCTATTGCATTGATTCGCGCATCTCCGGGATAATCATCCATTTGTCTCCATTCATTTGTTGCCGGGTCATATTCCCATGTGTCTTTTAGATATGCGTATCCTCCGGTATGCATCGGATCATCATCTTTATATACGGTGTATCCGGTGGTCACATATCCTTTCGAGCCTACTGCGAATCCGGCAGCGCCATTCCGGGCTGTTGCATCGTCGGGCATATCTTTGCATTGTGTCCACCAGTCATTATCAATATTGTATTCCCAACAGTCTTTTTTCCCGTTGGTCTTTTCCCCGATATCCTCCGCATAAGTACCCTCGGTTTACCTATCACAAATCCGGCTGCATCCTCTCTTGCCCTTCCATCGAAGTCGGAACGGCGATACCACACTCCTAATGTGTCATCATCATCATCCGAACATGAGAAAATTGATAGCATAGCTACCGACACTAATAATAGTTGTAGTTTTTTCATTATTTCCATTCGTTTTATTACATTTTAAACTTGGCGCAAATGTAGCTATCAATGTGTTTTGAGAAAAAAGTTATCGACAAACAGCTTTATTTCCTCTATCTAAAAAATGCGAGTCTATAAATAGCGGGTAATAGTCGATAAATTTTGGGGGATATTTTCCTAAAGGGGTTCCTTTGCAACTCAAAAATAAGATTCGTTATGAGACTATTTATTACACTTTTTTATTCTTTACTGTTGTTTTGTATCCTATTCTCTTGCAGGGATGAATCCTCTTCCATTGGGGCTAAATGGGTGGATAGTTCTTTTATGAATGCTGTAACAGATACGTGTACAGTAACGTTAAGTACTTTGCTAAGTGACTCTTTGGCAACTTCGGGAGATACGGTTTGCCAGATCGGGCGATATAAAGACAATCTATATGGAGAAATTAAGACTTCGTTTTATGCGGAATATGAAGTACCTTCTCATTCTCTTAATGAAACAACTGAATATCAGTTTGACTCTATTACCTTCAAATGGTATTCTTCAGGGAATTATCTGGGCGATACACTGGTTTATCATCGTATTGAGTTATTTAGTCTGTCACAAGGAATCTCATTGGAAGATGATGGTTACCTTTTTTAATAAGACCAATGTTAATTATAACCGGAATAATCTTCTTGCTACTCTTTCTATACGTCCTACTCCCGGACACCGTAACGAGATGCATGAATTACGTCTGCCTGACGAATGGGGAAAAAAATGGTTTAATCTGATGTTGGAAGATGAAGAGTGTATGGAATCGCAGGAGCGTTTCCGCGCTTTTTTAAAGGAATAGCTTTTATACCCGATGAAAATGGGACGCATTAACGGCTTTCAGGTGAATGATTCCAGTTTTTGTCTGACTCTTTATTATCATGAACTCAAAGAAAAGCCTACGGAACAGACTTTAGTGTTTAAGGCCAGCAGTTCATTGAATTATACAAAAGGTGGAACACGACCGTACCGGTACTCCCATAGAATCTCTCAGAGCCGGTACTGATTATAATCTTTTTTTCTTCTGAAAGTGATCATCAGGTGTATCTGCAAGGATTGACCGGTATGTATATCAATCTCGAATTTCCGCATCTGAATAATCTGAACCAGAAAGGGAGACTTGTCTCCATTGAAAGTGCGGTACTTAAACTCTATCCTATAAAAGGTACTTATAACGGAAAATATCCGTTGCCGAAATCATTGACTCTCTATACGGCAGACCAGAATAATTCAACCCAAAGTGTCATAACGGACCTTTCCGGAAATTCCGTACAAACAGGAAATCTGGTAGAAGACAATGTCTATTATGAGGATACTCATTATTCATTTGATATTACCTCGTTCATTCAGAATAATCTGGGGGACGGCAGGACAGAGCCGCGAAAAATTACAGTTGTTTCTCTCCGACAATGATTTTTTTATAACACAGTTCAGGGAGTCATTTTCGGAGATAGTAAACACCCCGTGAATGACCATAATAATAATGTATCTCTCACTATTTATTACAAGACATATACGAAATGAAAAGAAAAGTTTTATCTATTTTCATATTAAGTGCAAACTTATTGAATCTTACTGCTCAAAACATGACGAACTCTCCGGCTTCTATGTTCGGACTGGGTGAATTGTCTACCGGAGAAGGAGGAATCTATTCCGGTATGGGGGAGTTGGTATCGCATTGCGGGGAGAAAAATGCTTATAATAGTGCGAACCCGGCTTCTTTGACGGGATTGATGCCGCAGTATTTTTTCTTCGATTTGGGAGTTAGCGGAGCGTATGAAAAAAGTATTCACAGTCCGGTGCAAACAATCATTCTTTTAATGGTAATCTTAATAATTTGGGTGCCGGGTTTCGTATTGCTCCCCGGTGGTATGGGGCTATTTTTATGGCTCCTGTCAGTAGTGTGGGGTATGCCATATCGCTCGAGCAGGATGTAGCGGGTACAAATGGCGAGACTGTGACTTCACTTTTTCAAGGGGAAGGCGGATTATCCAAAGTTGGAATCAGCGTTGCTCATCAGTTGTGGAAAGGGCTTTCGCTGGGAGCTAACTTTTTCTTATGTGGGTGGTACTATTACGCAATCGGAGAGTCAGGGAAGTGCTACGGAAACAAACAGTTCGTATAAACATACAGTGTATGTTGATTTTGGATTACAGTATACTTATGAGATAGAGCGTGACCGTTCGTTGGTAGCGGGTGCTGTATATGGATATTCCCAGGATTTGCTTCAAGACAACGATCATTCGGTAAGTAGTAGCAGTAGTAGTGGGGAGTATTACAGAAAAAGGTAAGAAGTATCGTACCTGCTTACCGCAGTTTTTTCGGAGTAGGGGTATCTTATAATACGTTGCGTTGGATGGCTTCCGCCGATTATAAGTTTGTTGACTGGAGTCGGTTGGAGTCTTCTCGTTCTAGTGTTAGTTTTTCATAACCAGCACCGTTTGATGTTGGGAGGGAGTTATACATTAGGGGAATCCCTATCGGAAACCTGTACGTCTGTTACTCGGGGCCGGGAATAGGGAATTCGTATCTTTCTATTCAGAATAAGACGACAACTAATTATTATCTCAGTACCGGAATTAATTTTGAATACCGTAGCCGCAGTACGCTTTCGTTAGGGGGTAAAATATACAGATCAATTTAAGGTAAGTTCAGGGAGGTTTCAAGGACAGAAACTGGCTTTCTTCCTGAATATCACTTTCTCGGAAAAAGACTTACAGAGCTAAATTAAAATAAAATAGATAATAGTATAAGGGTATCCTTTGGGGATACCCTCTTCTTCATTATTTATTGTCTTTAGGTGTTACTACGTAATCTTCTTTAATAAATTCGTCGTATACACGCTTCGGATGATCAAATGCTGCTGTTCCGTTTCTCTGTTCATTGAAGTTTTCCCGTCGGAATTGTTTCAGTTTCAGATTGTCTTCAGCATATTCTCTTAATTTTTTATGTTCACGTCCATAGAGTGAACTTTCGGTTACGTCAGAATCAAGCAAGCTTTCCTTAGGGGTAATGGATGGTAAGAGTACTTGTTCCAGTAGGCCACGATAAGCCCCGTTATATTCACACCATACAATATCGTTAGCGACAAATATACGGTAGGAGTACTTTGACCATGCGGTTTTAATCTCAATGGATTTGGCATAGATTTCAATGGTTGCTTCTGAGCCATACGCTTGGTCACGGATCACAACGGTCGTCCGACCGCTAAGTTCTTCTTTCACGGAAGTTTGCCATTTTCCGGAATTCATGATTTCTTCAATAATTTCCGGCAACTTTTCTTTAATCTCAAACTGTATTCTCATGGTGCTTGCCTGCGGGCAGGACTTTTTTATAATTTCCTCCTTAAAACAATTAAACTAGCCTAAAGTTACGTAGATTGAAGCAAAAAAGCAAGGTTTTGTTTAAATATTTGCTATTTTTGCCAAATGTTCTGCCTTTTTTGTTTGTTTTTATAATATATATGCAACAAACAGTAATAAAACGGGGTATGTAAAGAGAGTGATAAATATAAAATTGGGAAGATTAAGATGAAGGACTTGAAAATTGATGAATCTACGGGATTAGTGTTGGAAGGCGGGGGGAATGCGCGGAGTATTTACTTGCGGTGTGCTTGATTATTTTATGGATCATGATATCCGGTTTCCTTATGCGATAGGAGTTTCTGCCGGTGCGTGCAACGGGCTGTCCTATGCATCGCGCCAACGAGGACGTGCTAAATACAGTAATATTGACTTGTTGGAGAAATACAATTATATCGGTCTGAAACATCTGCTTAAAAAACGGAATATTCTCGATTTCGATCTGTTGTTCAATGAGTTTCCGGAACATATTCTTCCTTATGATTACGAAACTTATTTTGCTTCTTCGGAACGTTTCGTTATGGTAACTACCAATTGTATCACAGGGGAAGCTAACTATTTTGAAGAAAAAGAAAGATAAACGCCGGGTGATAGACATTGTCCGTGCGTCTAGTAGTCTGCCTTTTGTATGTCCTGTTACTTATGTAGCGATAATATTCCCATGCTTGATGGGGGAATTGTAGATTCTATTCCTTTGCAAAGAGCGATTGCTGATGGTTATACGAGAAATGTCGTAGTACTTACCCGCAACCGGGGATACCGGAAAGATTCAAAAGATATTCGTGTCCCTTCGTTTGTATACCGGAAATATCCTAAACTCCGTGAAGCACTCAGCCGCCGTTGTGCTGTCTACAATGAACAGTTGGAAATGGTTGAGAAAATGGAGGATGAAGGAAAGATTTTCGTTATCCGTCCGCAGAATCCTGTGATGGTAGATCGTATTGAACGGGATGTGCAGAAACTGACAGAATTTTATGAGGAAGGGTACGAATGTGCAAGAAATTTGGTCGAAAAATAAACAGATTCTTACATCTCTATAGCTCTATTTTTTAGATGAAAGAAGTAAGTTACTTATACTGTTCGGCAGCCGCTACTTTGAAGCTCACTATTTCTGCTTTGCTTCCGGAATTTTTAGTTACTCTTACCAGAGATCATCGAAGAAAGTATTCTATTAGCTGGCATAAGCAGAAGAATAAAGCTTTGTCTCAAAAGTAGGAAAATAAATTCAGGTATGCAAAGAGAGGGATAGCTTCATTGCGATGTGACAGGCAAAAAAGAAAATGTTCAGGACTTGCATCAAAAGTGATACCCTTTTGAAACAAAGTTGATAGACGGAGGTGAAGATATGACCTATTTTTTTGCCTCCGTCAATTTTGATTAGATACTTGTATAAAACAGAATACTTTGTTACCATGAAAACAACCTCTTGGATGAAATTATGTAAAGGTGCGGTACTTGCATTGGCGGTCTCTTACGGACTGATTTATTGCCATACGAATAAAAGCAAATTTATGTTGGAACAGAAAGGAGACAGCCTGACTCTCATTCACATCACCAATCCTACTAATTATATATTGCTTCCGATCGAAGAGGCAGCGGAAGAAAGCCGGGTTCGTCTGGACATAGGAGATGCAGCGGATACTGATATGGATATTCGGCTTGCACAGACTAAAGTAGACTATTGGGTTCCGTTTGTCCTACCTGCTGATGCTAAAACTGTAACAGTACGTGTGCAAAAGAGCCTTGGAGATGCTCTTTGCTGGAAAGAAATGAAATTATCCGATACATTCGATCCGTCCCATACAGATAAGTTTCGCCCTGTATATCACCATGCTCCCTTTATGGTTGGATGAATAATGCGAACGGGCTGGTTTATGAAGATGAAGAATATCATTTATATTATCAGTATAATCCTTATGGTTCTAAATGGGGGAATATGCATTGGGGGCATTCGATAAGCAAAGATTTGATGCATTGGGAACATTTGGCACCTGCTATAGTTCGTGATACGTTGGGACATATATTTTCCGGCAGTTCTATTGTTGATCAGGAAAATGTGGCAGGTTACGGTACAGGTACCATATTAGCTTTTATACTTCTGCCAGCGATAAAAACGGGCAGATTCAATGTCTCGCTTATAGCAATGATAACGGTCGCACATTTACCAAATATGATAAGAATCCGATTTTGCGTTCTTCCGATAGAAGGAAAGATTTTCGTGATCCGAAGGTATTCTGGTATGCTCCGGGAAATAAATGGATAATGATTGTTGCTGCCGATAAAGAGATGCGTTTCTATGATTCAGAAGATCTGAAAGACTGGAATTATATGAGTAGCTTTGGTGAAGGTTATGGCGTACAGCCTTGTCAGTTTGAGTGTCCGGATATGGTAGAGTTACCGGTAGACGGTGATACGGAACATAAGAAATGGGCATTGATTGTCAATGTAAATCCCGGCTGTTATTTCGGAGGCAGTGCGACCCAATATTTCATAGGTGATTTTGACGGAACAAGATTTATTTGTGATAGCAAACCGGATGTTACGAAATGGTTGGACTGGGGAAAAGACCATTATGCGACAGTTTCCTTTTCGAATATGGGAAGACGTGTGATTGTAGTGCCTTGGATGAGTAACTGGCAATATTGTAATACAATGTCCCGACCAAACCGTTTCGTGGCGTCAACGCCTTGCCGCGTGAACTGGGACTTTATACGCAAAGCGGTGACATTTATCTTTCTGCAGCTCCGGTAGCGGAAGTGAAAAATCTAAGGAAAGAGACAAAAGGAAATTCCTGCTTTTACCGTTGCAAATGATTATCATATTGAATCTTTATTACCGGATAATGAAGGTGCTTACGAACTTTCATTGGACATTACGGCAGAAAAAAGCTGAAATTATTGGATTCAGCCTGTTCAATGATAAAGGTGAGAAGGTGGATATTTACTTTAATCTTCCTGAAAGGAAACTGGTAATGGATCGTACAAAGAGCGGTATCGTAGATTTTGGCAAAAACAGTGTGACACATGAGATAGAGGTGCACGACCGTCGGAAAACGACTTCTATCAATTACATTGATGATTTTGCATTAGCTACATGGGCACCTGTCCGAAAAGAGAATAAGTACCGACTGGATATTTTCGTAGATAAATGTTCGGTAGAGATCTTTTGAACGAAGGAAAGATAGCGATGAGCAATCTTGTTTTCCCGACAGAGCCATACAATCGTATGTGTTTTTACAGCAAGGGCGGGACATTCAAAGTCGATACTTTTAAAGTACATAGATTAAGCCTATGACAAGGAGAAACACCTCTGAAATCCCATAAAATAAGGAGGTATGCAACAAATATTACAGCCTTTGAAACATTTTTTTTTAGTCGATTGACATAAATCAACCGTAATTTGCAACAGCGATAAAGAGAATATTCGTACTTTTAAATTAATAACATTAAACTAATGCTCAGTATTATGAAGAACAAAAAAAAATTCTTTGTAGTGTTTGTTTCCTGTTTGCTTTCGTGTCAGTCCTTTGGGGGCAAAACATAACGGTAAAGGGAAATGTGACTTCCAAGACGGACGGGCAACCGATTATCGGTGCTTCCGTGGTGCAAAACGATTCGAAATCAACAGGGACTATTACAGACTTGGACGGTAACTTTACTATTAGTGTACCGAAGAATGCATCATTGGCAATTTCTTATATAGGATATAAAGAAGTAATTATTGCCGCTAAACCTTCATTGAAGATAGTGATGGAAGAGGATGCTAAGATGATTGACGAAGTGGTTGTGACAGGTTATATGGCTGAGAAAAGAAAGCCAGCCTGACAGGTTCGGTAGCCGTGGTGAAGATGAAAGAAGTGGCTGATATTCCCACAGGTAATGTGATGTCGGGCTTGCAGGGTCGGGTAGCCGGTATGAATGTAACAACCGATGGTAAACCCGGAGGTGGAACACAGATACTAAGTTACGTGGTATTACTACCATCAACAATTCTTCTCCTCTTTATGTGATAGATGGCATTCAGACACATGACAATGTCGCTTCAATTATTTCTTCCAATGATGTTGAATCCATTCAGGTGTTGAAAGATGCAGCTTCGGCTGCCATTTATGGTGCGCAAGCTGCCAATGGTGTCATTATTATCACCACAAAAGCGTGCTAAGGAAGGCGATGTAAAAGTAAGTTTTGATATGTCACTCACTGCCCAGACTTTTGCCGGTGGTGTTGATATGCTCGATGCTTACCAATGGGGAGATGTTTATTGGCAAGCCTATATAAAAACACTTACGGAACTCATCCGAACAGTGTAGTATATGGAAATGGAGAAAAGGCCCAACTGCAAGAATATTATTTTGACCAGAATGGAGTGAAAATAAAGTCGGGCAACACTGATTGGGCAAAGGAAATATTTGGTACGGCTTTAATGCAAAATTATAATCTTTCTCTCTCAAGGGATTCAAAGACGGTAATGTAGCTCTTACTATAAACTATATGAATCAGGATGGTCTTTGCCGTAATACAGACTACGAACGTTTTAATTCGCGTTTAGCCTCTAATTTTCGCTTTGTAGATGGTAAAGTGCGTGTGGGTGAAAGTATTTCGGTGAACCACTGGTTGGAACATCTCAATCCGTCCGGTATAGAAGAACTTGTTTGATTGCTCAGCATCCTGCTATTCCTGTGTATGATGAAAACGGAGGATATGCCGGTGGTTACGTAGACATATTGGGGGATAAGCCGAATGCCGTTCGCTTGACAGATAACGAAGCTGATAACCGTCATAAAAAGCTGGCGTATCTTTGGCAATGTGCTTATTTGGAAGTAGAGCCAATTAAAAAACTGGTATTGAAGAGTCAGTTTGGATTGAACTATACTACCGGTTTCAACTCAACCTTCGTCCCGAAGTGGAGCGACGCCGATCGTAAGGTCGATATAAATGAGCTGACTGTGCGGCAGGATAATAGCGTGCAGTGGGTATGGTCGAATACCGCCAATTATAGCATAGAATTAGGAAAGAACAATATCAGTGCTGTGATAGGAACCGAGGCCAAGAAAGAAAACGGTGAACATTTGCAGGGGTATGGTCGCGGATTGGTGATAGAAGACCTCGACTATCGCTATCTGGACACTGTAACTGAAGGAAAAAGTGTGAGTAACAATGCGTCTACCTATGCTATGGTCTCTTACTTTGGTAAGGTGAACTATGCGTTCGATGATAAGTACCTGATATCAGGAACGGTACGCCGTGATGCTTCCTCACGTTTCGGTAAAGGTAACAATTCAGCAATCTTTCCTTCGGTATCAGCCGGCTGGAGAGTTTCACGCGAGAAATTTATGGAACGTACACAAAGTTGGCTGTCAGACCTTAAACTGCGTGCATCATGGGGTATTAATGGTAACGACCAGATTGACAATAATGCTACATACAATCTCTATTACACCAATATGTCCAATGGTTCCTACAATTTCAACGGCGACGGGGCGACGGTGGTACCCGGCGTACAGAAAGACCGTTCGGGCAACAACGATTTGAAGTGGGAGGAAACTAAACAATTGAATTTCGGTATTGATGCAGCCTTCTTCGACGCTCGTTTGGGGGTGACTCTGGACTATTTTCAGAAGAAAACCACTGATATGTTAATTCAGAAACCATATATCGGTGTGATCGGTGAAGGTGGTTATAAATGGTATAATGCAGCCAGTATGGATAATAACGGTGTAGAAGCGACTTTGACCTGGAGGGACGAAATAAAGGATTTCAAGTATGATATCTCATTCAACCTCTCTTATTACAAAAATAAGATAACCGAACTTCCGGATGTCATCAAATACACTTGGGGAGGTGGTAATGGTGTGGATAAAACCATTGTAGGACAGCCTTTCGGTTCATGGATGTCATATAAAGCCGATGGCATATTCAAGACCAAGCAAGAGGTATATGAATACCTGAGCAAGTATGATGTACAGATTGGTGCTCCCGGTGTAGGACGTATTCGCTATAAGGATCTTAATGGCGACAACATCATCAATACTGCCGATATGGACTGGCAAGGCAGTGACCAGCCTAAGTTTATCGGTGGTCTGAACATAGGTGCATCCTACAAAGGGTTTGATCTTTCCGTATTCTTCAACGGTATGATTCGCGATGCATTGGAATAACTCAAAGTTCTATACGGATCTTTTCAAGGCTGGACGGGCAATCACTCTACGCGTCTGATTGATGCAATGAATGCTTGGAATGTGTATGAGCAAACCGGAGTCTATAATTGTGATATCCCTGCATTGACTGTGGTTGATAATAATGTAGAAACACGCAGTTCCACTTTCTTTATTGAAGATGGTTCTTATGTGAAGTTGAAAACTCTAACTGTGGGTTATACTTTCCCGGATAAGTGGATTAAGAAAGCGCATCTTTCCAATTTGCGTTTATATCTGCAAGCACAGAACGTTTTCACGCTGACTAATTATACTGGTGCCGACCCGGAAGGATTGGGCTATCCATATCCTCAGCCTCGTACCTACACATTCGGTCTATCACTTGGTTTTTAATTTTTATCCTAAATACAGAACATTATGAAATTGAAATATATCCTTTGCAGTAGGTGTTGATGGCACTATTGGCAAGTTGCGATGAGAGTCGTTTTCTAGATACTAAACCTCAGGGTACACTCAATGACGATTTGTTGTCGTCGGCTGAAGGTGTGGAACTCCTGGTCACTTCGGCTTACGCCGGGCTGAAAGGTCCCAATCGTGATATGCACTGGGTGCCGATGACCAATTGGACGTATGGTGAAGTACGTTCGGACAATGCCTATAAAGGTGGCGGTGGTGTAAACGATGGAGACTTTTGTACACTGCTTGAAACCTTTAAGATAGATGCTACATGGGCTAATGCCGATGAAAAATGGTTTCAACTTTATTGTTGCTTGCAACGTTGCAACAGTGCATTGAGAGTCATGAATACACTTGATGAGAATGCTTTGCCGATGATTAAGAGTCGTAAAGCCGAAATGAAAGTGATTCGTGCACACTTCTTCTTTGAACTGGTTCGCCTTTTCAAGCAAGTACCTTATTTTGACGAAAATGTGGAAAATGATGACTATAAGTACATCCCCAACAATCAGTTTACCCGCGAAGAACTTCTTGGCAAGATTGCGCAGGAGTTTCTTGATGCTGCTAACGATTTGCCTGATACTCAATCTCAAGTAGGGCGTATCACCAAGAACATAGCATACGCATATGCTGCCAAAGCCAAACTTTATCAGGCTTACCAACAAGATGATAATAATCAGGTCATTGCTGTCGACAAACAGTTGCTTGCTGAAGTAGCGGCTCTTTGTGATAAAGTAGGTGCGCAGGGGAAGGCGTATGATCTTTTTGAACGACTTTCAGAAGCTCGACCAACTGGAATATGAAAATGGGGTAGAGTCTGTGTTTGCCGTACAATATTCGATGGATGATGAAACCGATGGTGCCGGAAACATAAATTGGAGCAACCTGCTCAATGCCCCCAAAGGTCCTTACGGTGGTGACGGATTCTTCCTGCCCAGTCAGAATCTGATAAACGCGTATAAGACAGATAACTATGGACTGCCTTTTGTTTGATACCTTCAACAACAGTGATTATGGAACGTACGAAGGGAATGAGGCTCACTAACGTTGAGGTAACAGTAGATCCCCGTCTGGATTTCGTTACCGGTCGTCCTGGTATCACTTGGAAAACATATACAGTTGAGCCTTGCAAAGCAAACTGGATACGTAACAGTGGCGAATATGGCTTTAACTGCACCAAAGCGCTTTTACATCTCGCCTGAAAGTGAAGATATGTTCCAAGGTTGGCCTTGGGGAGCTTCTCATCTCAACTGGCAGATAATCCGCTATGCTGATGTATTGTTATGGAAGGCTGAAGCCTTGATAGAGATTGGCGAAGCTACCGGACTGGAAGAGGCTCGCAAAATTATTAACCGTATTCGTCTGCGTGCCAAGAATAGTCCTTATGTAAAAGACTTTAAACATTCCGAACAGGATGCGGCTAATTATCTGATAGGCGAATATCCTGCTGAAGGTCTGGAGTCAGGACTTTGCCCGCAAGGCATTACGTTGGGAACGCCGTATGGAGTTTGCTATGGAAGGTGACCGTTTCTTCGACTTGGTACGTTGGGGGATTGCTGCGGAAACCATGAACAGTTACATTAGTGTGGAGCAGAATAAGCGCGTTTATTATCGTGGTGCTCGCTTTCGGTGGTAGAGATGAATATTTGCCTATTCCCAATGCACAATATAACTTCTCTGAAGGCACTTATGTGCAGAATCCCGGATATGGTAAGTTTAACTAGTATAAACTCCTTAAATATAAATATGATGAAAATAAAAAGATATTTGCTTAGCACTTTCTGTCTGTGTATGTTCACGGCTTGCGATAGTGATGATAATCTGTTGTGTTATGGCACTCATACTGAAATCGAAGGCGATGTTACCACATTCGGAGCTGTTGGCGATGGAAAGACGGATTGTTCGAAAGCTATTAATAGTGCTATTGCTTCCTGGCCTGCCGAAGGGGGAGTAGTGATTATTCCTGAAGGTGATTTTGTGCTTGACGCTCCCATTGTGATCAATAAGCATAATGTGACGATCCAAAGGGATTGGAATCCCGGTATGCGTAGCAATATTGATGTGAATGGAATAAATGAGTTGTTGGGTCCTGGTGGCGGAAGTAAATTGGTGGCGCGTAATGCCGAGGCTGCCATAAAAGTGGAGACGGGCATGAAAGGCGTAAAGATTATGAACCTGATGGTGTCAGGCGGCACGGAAGCTAAGAACATCGGCATACACTTTGCCGGTACGAGTGATGATGGAATGCTTTCTAATATTATTGGTATAAATTTGCATACAGGCGTCAAGATAGAACAAGCGAAAAACAATATGCAGATAATCAATTGCTGGGTATGCGAACTCCCTAATAGTATCGAGTTGATTGGCGGTGAAAATATTGTTGTGAAGAACTGCCAATTGGGTGCTCAACCTACAGGGGATTACTTGCAAGGTGCAGGAAGTGAACAAACTTTCGTTCATCAATAATCAGGTTTATCCCGACGGACGTGAAAATCTGGTACTTGACGCTTGTAATAATTGTGTGATTGAGGGCAACAATTTCAAGAGCTACTATAATGGTATTCTGGTGTTGAACGGTAATGATAATACGGTGAATAAGAACATCTTCTGGCTTACGGGAGCTGTTCAGAACCAGCTGCTCGACCACGGCGACGACTTTGGCATCATCAACGTAAAGGGCAACAATAATATGGTTGCATCCAATAGCTTGTCGTGCGAATGGGCTTATGCCGGCGCTGTGACTGTAAATGCCGTTCAGGGAACCGGTAACGTGTTCAAGAATTGCTTTGTTGACAACTTGGAGAGCTATCGGGTATTTCTGGTGAACGCACAAACCGAAGTCTCCAATTGTGTAGCATCCGATAAGGTGAGCATAGTAGAATAACCTCCTCAACATACACCATTATTAATATAATAACACCATGAAGATAAATAAATTCTTAATAAGCGGAATGCTCTTGATGTTGGGCACATCTTGCAGTGATGACGATAACTATACGCTTTGTGATGAATGTAACGGTCAGAAGATAATAGAATATAACCCAGTTCGGGCTTCCGACCGACGGCTCTACCGATTGTGCCGACCTCATCAATGCCATAATAGCCGATCTTCCGCCCGAGGGAGGTACGATACTTATTCCCGAAGGTACTTTTCGTTTGGATAGTCCCATTCAGCTCACCCGCAATTTCGTGACGCTGAAAGGCGTGAATGACGACGTCGCTGCTACTGCTGCCGATGCCCGGGAAAGTCGTCCTGATACTGGGAAATGCCGAATATGCATTACACGTTGCCCCTGTTGCCGATATAGACGGACGCAAAACCGCATTAGCGGTGTGGAGGTAAACGGACTTACACTTGTGGGAAAGGCCGATCATCAGGGAACCGGAATCTTTGTCGAGCACGATAACGATCGCCTGCACTTCTTCAACATCAGAATGGAGAATATGTACCAGGGCATTAAACTCCAAGGGTGTGACGCCATAACATTAGCTCGGATAGATGCAACCGATGTGGTGAATGGCATTGATATGAAGAACGGCGGCATACAGAATATGGTGACCAACTCCCTCTTCGGATCAGCGCAGGGCGGTGTGGCGGCACGTATTTCCGGAGAAAGTAATCTGATATTTTCTCACAACAAACTAACGGCAAATGATGATCGCTGTGCCAGTTTTATAGGTTGCAACCGGGTGAATATCTCGGATAATGAATTTACAGGAAACAAAATGACTTTCTTTTTTGATATAAGCGGACAAAACAATCTGATAAGCGATAACTTGTTCACTGTAAACAGAAGCGAAAATCAACTCAATGGCAAAGAGGCAGACTATGGAGTGATTCATGTGAAAGGAGAATATAATCATTTCACATCGAACACCATTCAGGTGTCTTGGAGTGACAATATAGAAAACCCTGTGACTGTAAATGCTGCGGAAGGGGAAAATAACCGTTTCGCAAGTTTCACGATAGAAAATACGAACAGCAATCAAGTCTTTTATGTCAGCGAATCGTCTGAAGTGATAGATTGCGGAGTGACAGAAGAAAATATAAAGGTGAAACCGTCTGAAGCGCAGGACTTGACGAACGCAGCTTATGTGATAACGTATGATACTCCCGAAGAGATAGAAGATGATGATGAAAAAGGCTTCCTATGCGTGGTTCAAGAAGCAGTTTGTAAATGGCAAAGTCATTACTGCCGCTGCATTGGCTGGCGAGGATCTTTCTGCTTATGATGTTATTTGGGTACATATAGACCGTGTGGGCATTGGAGCCGGATGGGACAAATTACCTTTGTCTGCCGATGCGGTTGCCGCGTTGACAACCTATTATAAGAATGGCGGAAACCTGTTCCTGAGCAATCATGCGACTCAGTTGGTTGTACCTTTTGGACGTACCGAACGGGCTCCCAGGAATATTTGGAGACGGTGAAGGCGGATCAGGTGCAGACATTTGGACGATTAATGCCAATATCGGAATGGAGTATGACCATCGGGCTCGCATCCTGCTTTTTGCCGGTATGGTTACTTCCGACCAATTCTCTCACGAAACATTCCCGTTGATCGGTCCCGGACAGCGTGAAGACCATAACTGTATGTGGGATTTGAATTCTTATGGTTTCCCCGGCCTTTACCCCAATGCAGGAAATGTGGTGAAAGCGTTTGAAGAAGAAAATAAAGCTACCGTTTTGGCGACTTGGGGACACGTAACGGATTATTGTTGTGCCGGAATGGTAGAGTTTGCTCCGACAGCGGAATATCAAGGTACATGTATAGCTCTCGGTCTGGCTGCTTACGAATGGAATCAGAATAGTAATATAAACGTTTATCAGGATAATATTGTGCTCATGACGAAGAATATATTACATTATCTAAGCGCTAAGAAATAGATCGGTAACATTTTTTTTATCTTTTGAAACAAAAGTGATAGGTGTAGCTATCCGTTACGCCTATCTTTGCATTGTGACAAATGAAAGGCTATGAATACTAATAATTAATCTAATACCATATTGATATGAATGTATTATTCTCGTTTAAACAAGTTACAGACCTTTTTGACTATTCTGGTTATGATGATTTTCTCATTTCCGGACGCTGTTGCCGACGCACCTTCCTTGATAATCAAGGACCTGGGCGAAGGGCATTGTCTGGTACAGATAAATACAAATCAACGTTATTTGCTTTTACCTGTAGAGGAGGTAATGCCTGATGTACGTGTCAGCATGATCGTTAATAATAAAGAGGTGAATGTTGCGGATGTTCGTCTGGCAGTGAACAGAGTGGACTATTTTGTTCCGCTGGACCTTTCGGGCTATACCGGCAAAAACGTACTATTGAAGTTTAAGTTGGGCTCGAACGACCCTGTACGGGGCAAACTTTCTGCTGTTTGCTGCAAGGAGATGAAGTTGGCCGACACCTTCGATACCGGCAACCGCGAAAAGTTCCGTCCCACCTATCACTTCTCACCTCTTTACGGTTGGATGAACGACCCCAATGGAATGGTATACAAGAGATGATGCGAATACCACCTTTTCTACCAATACAACCCTTACGGCTCCAAATGGGGAAATATGAGCTGGGGACATGCTATCAGCAAAGACCTCGTAAACTGGCAACATCTCCCCGTAGCCATTGCGCCCGATGCATTGGGAACTATTTTCAGTGGTTCGGCAGTTGTCGATACCGATAACACTGCCGGTTTCGGTGCGGGAGCTATCATCGCCATTTATACGCAAAACAGCGACCGGCAAGTACAAAGCATTGCTTACAGTACTGACAACGGACGCACTTTCACCTGCTATGAGAACAATCCCGTACTGACATCCGATGCACGTGACTTCCGCGACCCGAAAGTCTTTTGGCATAAAGAAACCCGGCGCTGGATTATGATATTGGCAGTAGGACAGGAGATGCAGATTTTTTCTTCTCCCAATCTGAAAGACTGGACGTACGAAAGCAGTTTCGGAGAAGGCCAGGGCGCACATGGTGGCGTATGGGGGAATGTCCCGATTTGTTTGAACTTCCAGTAGAAGGTACCAATGAAAAGAAGTGGGTGCTGCTTTGTAATTTGAATCCCGGAGGTCCTTTCGGAGGAAGTGCTACTCAATATTTTGTAGGCTCCTTCAACGGAAAAGAGTTTGTAAACGAATCACCCTCCAAAACCAAATGGATGGACTGGGGAAAAGACCATTATGCCACCGTGACTTGGAGTAATGCTCCCGACAACCGCCGCATCGCTATCGCATGGATGAGCAACTGGCAATATGCCAACGATGTTCCGACTTCCCAATACCGCAGTCCGAACTCCGTTCCCCGCGATTTGGGTCTCTTTACCGTCGGCGGTGAGACTTATCTTCAATCTGCCCCATCTCCCGAATTGCAGAAACTGCGTGACATCTCAAAGAAACGTTCGTTCAAAGTGAACGGAACACGTACGGTAAAAAGAAATAATTCCGGTCAACGAAGGCGCTTACGAAATAGAACTGTCTATCAAGAACCTGCATGCGGACGTTATCGGCTTCCGTCTTTACAATGACAAGGGCGAAGAAGTGGATATGCAATATGATATGAAAGAGAATAGATTCTCTATGGACCGTCGTAAAAGTGGTGATGTCGGCTTCAACGAGAATTTCCCGGCACTGACGTGGACAGCTGTTGAAAGCGGTAAGAATGAGCTGAAGCTTCATTTGTTTGTAGATAAATCAAGCGTGGAAGCATTTGGTGACGGCGGGCGTTTCGCAATGACCAATCAGGTCTTCCCTTCGGAACCCTTACAATCACATCGATTTTTACAGCAAAGGCGGAGCCTACAAGGTAGACTCGTTTATCGTCTACCGGTTGAAGCAATAAGCTTCTGCCATTTAATCTATGCGCTCTTTTCCTGATTCCCTACGGCAGAGTATGTCTACCCCTACGGATTAGTACACTGAAGGCAACGGTATACTTCTGTCAGGCTTACGGTATTAATACCTCACCACGGCCGTGGTAACTTCTCTCCACAGCCATGAAGAGATCTCTCACAGCCATGGAAAGAATTCGTCACGGCCGTGGCGAATCAACATTACCGTAGCTTTCATCCTATTATATCAGTATGAAACATCAACTGTATAAGCGGTAAACGGGTTTATTCCCTGTAGGGGGCGGACCGGTTAAGCCATAAGGACACAGAATTTATAAAATAATAGATATAACAATGGAAAACAGTAAAAACTCTTCCCTTTCCAAACTAATCCCGGTGATGCTTTGCTTCTTCGCCATGGGATTTGTTGACCTGGTAGGCATTGCCTCCAATTATGTAAAGGCAGACCTCGGTTTGTCGGACTCGCAGGCGAATATCTTCCCTTCACTCGTCTTTTTTTTTTGGTTCCTGATTTTTCTCCGTACCGACAGGGATGTTGATGAGCCGTATCGGTCAGAAGAAAACCGTATTGCTCAGTTTGCTCGTGACATTCGCTTCATTATTGTTGCCGGTTTTTGGTGACAGTTATATGCTGATGTTGATTTCCTTCTCCCTTTTGGGAATCGGAAATGCGTTGATGCAGACTTCCCTGAATCCGTTGCTTTCTAACATCGTACGTGGCGACCGTTTGGCAAGCAGCCTGACTTTCGGACAATTCGTAAAGGCGATTGCTTCTTTCCTGGCACCATACATTGCCATGTGGGGAGCAACGCAAGCTATTCCGTCTTTCGATTTGGGCTGGCGGATTCTTTTCCCGGTTTATATGATAGTGGCCGTTGTCGCCATTCTTCTGCTCAACGCCACGCAGATTGAAGAAGAAAAAGAAGAAGGCAAACCGTCTACTTTCGGACAATGTCTCGCTTTGCTTGGCAAACCGTTTATCCTGCTTTTGCTTTTTCGGTATCATGTGTCATGTCGGTATCGACGTGGGCACAAACACTACCGCCCCGAAGATTTTAATGGAGCGCATCGGAATGGGATTGGATGATGCAGCTTTTTGCAACAAGCCTTTATTTTATCTTTCGTACGGCAGGCTGCTTCCTCGGTTCTTTCATTTTACGTAAGATGTCAGCGAAGTCTTTCTTCGCTGTCAGTGTTATTATGATGTTGGCAGCCATGATTGGCTTGTTTATCTTCCACGAAAAGGCAATCATTTATGTTTGTATCGCTTTGATAGGTTTTGGCAACTCGAATGTGTTCTCCGTTATCTTCTCGCAGGCATTGCTTTATTTGCCGGGTAAGAAAAACGAAGTTTCCGGTCTGATGATTATGGGACTTTTCGGCGGAACGGTGTTCCCGCTGGCTATGGGAGTGGCTTCGGACACTTCAATGGGGCAGAACGGCGCAATTGCCGTCATGACTGTCGGTGTACTTTATTTGCTGTTTTATACGTTCCGTATCAGAAAATAATTTTATATTTGAGAATCAATTAAACTCTGTTTATCATGAATAATATAATAGTAGGAATGGGTGAAGCGCTTTGGGACGTGTTGCCCGAAGGAAAGAAAAATAGGCGGTGCTCCGGCAAACTTCGCTTATCATGTTTCACAATTCGGCTTTGACAGCCGTGTGGGTCAGTGCAGTGGGCAATGACGAACTGGGTGACGAGATCATGTCGGTATTCAAGGAAAAAGAAACTGAATACTCAGATTGAACGGGTAGATTATCCTACGGGTACAGTACAAGTGACACTGGACGCTGAAGGGGTGCCTTGCTATGAAATTAAGGAAGGTGTCGCCTGGGATAACATTCCTTTCACGGACGAACTGAAACGTTTGGCGCTGAACACACGTGCCGTTTGTTTCGGATCACTGGCACAGCGCAACGAAGCAAGCCGTGCCACTATCAATCGTTTCTTGGATACAATGCCCGAGATAGATGGACAATTAAAGATATTTGACATCAATCTCCGTCAGGACTTCTACACCAAAGAAGTGTTGCGTGACTCTTTCCAACGTTGTAATGTCTTGAAGATAAACGATGAAGAGCTGGTGACTATCAGTCGTATGTTCGGTTATCCGGGCATTGACTTGCAGGATAAGTGCTGGATTCTGTTAGCTAAATACAACCTGAAAAAATGCTGATTCTGACTTGCGGCATCAATGGCAGCTATGTATTTACTCCGGGGTTGTTTCCTTCCAGGAGACTCCGAAAGTCCCCGTGGCCGATACGGTAGGTGCAGGCGATTCCTTTACGGCTGCCTTCTGTGCTTCCATATTGAATGGAAAGCCGGTGCCCGAAGCACACAAACTGGCTGTGGAAGTCTCTGCTTACGTTTGTACGCAGAGCGGGGCGATGCCGGAACTGCCGCAGGTGTTGAAAGACAGACTATTATAATCCTATTTTACATATTGGCAGATTGAATCAGTATCTGTTATCTATGTAGAACCTCTCAAAGTTAAATGTTATGCTTTGAGAGGTTCTGTTTTGATAACGTATGCTTTGAAAAAAATTGCAAGCTACTGGCGGTAAAATGAGATTAACGGATATAACAGATATGGAGAACTTTTTCCGTCTTATTCAATCTGTTCTTTGTGTTCTTTTGAAAGAAAACCATTATCTTTATCCCGATATAGAATAGGATTTTGTATGGTAAGAGGTACGATGAAGAAAGAAAAGCACAGTGCTATGAGATATTTTCGTTGGACGGCAATACTGCTTTGCCTTATTGGGATAACGGCGTGTCGGCAGGATACTCCCCGTTTTCGTATCGGTGTGGCGCAATGTAGTGATGATTCGTGGCGACATAAGATGAATGATGAGATACTTCGTGAAGCGATGTTCTATGATGGTGTATCTGTCGAGATACGTTCTGCCGGTGATGATAACCGCAGACAGGCGGAAGATATTCATTACTTTATGGATAAGGGAGTGGATTTGCTGATCATCTCAGCTAATGAGGCTGCCCCCATGACTCCAATTGTTGAGGAGGCTTACCGGAAAGGAATTCCGGTCATCACGGTCGACCGGAAAATTCTTTCGGATAAATATACTGCTTATATTGGTGCGGATAATTATGAAATCGGTCGTGCGGTAGGCAATTATATCGCTTCCCGCCTGAAAGGGAAAGGTAATATCGCGTTGAACTGACTGGGTTAAGTGGCTCGACTCCCGCCATGGAACGTCATCAGGGATTTATGGCTGCTATCAGTCATTTTCCCGAGATAAAGCTGATTGATAAAGCAGATGCGGCTTGGGAGCGTGGGCCGGCAGAAGTAGAAATGGACAGTATGCTTCGACGTCACTCGAAGATTGATGCTGTGTATGCGCATAATGACCGAATCGCTCCGGGAGCTTATCAGGCTGCCAAAAAGCCGGACGGGAAAAAGAAATGATTTTTGTAGGCATTGACGCCCTGCCTGGTAAGGGAAATGGTCTGGAACTCGTGCTCGATAGTGTATTGGACGCGACTTTTATTTATCCTACCAATGGAGATAAAGTACTGCAACTGGCAATGAACATTCTCGAAAAAGAAATCTTATCCTCGCGAAACGGTGATGAATACGGCTGTTGTCGACCGTACCAATGCGCATATCATGCAACTTCAGACTACTCATATTTCAGAACTCGACCAAAAATCCGAAACACTGAACGGACGTATCAGTGGTTATCTTTCAAGGGTAGCTACCCAGCAGGTTATCATGTATGGAAGTTTGTTGATTCTGTTATTGGTGGCCGGATTGCTACTTGTCGTTTATAAATCTCTCCGTTCCAAGAACCGGTTGAATAGGGAATTATCAGAACAGAAGAAGCAACTCGAAGAACAGCGGGATAAATTGGAGGAACAGCGTGACCAACTGATTCAACTGTCGCATCAACTGGAAGAAGCGACTCATGCCAAACTGGTTTTCTTTTTTAAATATCTCTCATGATTTCCGTACCCCTCTGACTTTGGTTGCTGATCCTGTGGAACAATTATTGGCAGACAGAACGCTGACAGGAGACCAGCACCGGATGTTGTTGCTCATTCAGCGTAACGTAAATATTCTCTTGCGCTTGGTCAATCAGATTCTGGACTTCCGTAAATATGAGAACGGAAAAATGGAATATACTGCTGTTCCGGTAAATATCCTTTCTTCTTTTCTGAAGGGTGGAATGAATCTTTCCAGGCGGCAGCCCGTAAGAAGCATATCCATTTCTTTTCGATAATATGCCGGATTCGAATTATCATACACAAGCCGATGTGGAGAAGTTGGAACGGATTTATTTTAATCTTCTGTCGAACGCTTTTAAGTTTACGCCGGAAAATGGAAAAATTGCCGTCCGTTTGTCCACCTTGACAAAAGATGATAGCCGTTGATTCGTTTTACTGTATCTAATACTGGTTCGATGATTTCTGCCGAACATATTCGTAATATTTTTGATCGTTTTTATAAAATAGATATGCATCATGCCGGTTCGGGAATAGGATTGGCTTTAGTAAAGGCTTTCGTCGAACTGCACGGTGGAACTATATCAGTGGAAAGTGATGAAAAGCAAGGAACTGTTTTTACTGTCGATTTACCGGTACGGACCTGCGAAGTGTCTTCTTTGGAAGATTCTTCCGCAACCTCTGTTTCCGAAGTATCTCCCTTGAATTCCAACCTGAATAACGCTGTGCCCGTTGAAGAAGAGGAACTGGAGAAGAACTATGATTCTTCCAAACCATCTGTACTTATCATTGATGATAATGCGGATATTCGTCTGTATGTTCATGGATTACTTCATGCAGACTATACTGTTATTGAAGCAGCAGACGGTTCGGAGGGTATCCGCAAAGCAATGAAATATGTTCCGGACTTGATAATCTCCGATGTAATGATGCCCGGTATTGACGGCGTTGAATGTTGCCGCCGTCTGAAAAGCGAACTGCAAACATGCCATATTCCTGTTATCTTATTAACAGCCTGTTCTTTAGATGAACAGAGGATTCAGGGATATGACGGAGGTGCGGATTCTTATATCTCCAAGCCCTTCAGTTCGCAATTGCTGTTGGCACGCGTTCGTAATCTGATAGATTCACATCGCCGCCTGAAACAGTTCTTTGGTGACGGACAGGCATTGGCGAAAGAGGATGTCTGTGATATGGACAAGGAATTTGTAGAGAAATTCAAAGCTTTGATTGATGAGAAGATGGGAGATTCCGGTTTGAACGTAGAAGATTTGGGCAAAGATATGGGGTTGAGCCGCGTACAGCTTTATCGTAAGATAAAATCCTTGACTAATTATTCTCCTAATGAATTACTCCGTATTGCCCGTCTAAAGAAAGCCGCGTCTCTGCTTGCTTCGTCAGATATGACAGTGGCGGAGATTGGTTATGAAGTCGGTTTTAGTTCTCCTTCTTATTTTACCAAATGTTATAGAGAGCAGTTTGGTGAAAGTCCGACAGATTTATTAAAGAGGAAGGGTTAGAAACTTTCTTCAGAAAAAATACAGCCGGAATCATGTCTGATTTATCATGATTCCGGCTTTAAATATATGTTGTGACATGAAACTTAATTAAGCAGAATGAGGTAGTCATTCTTAGGGCTTACCCACCATTGCTTATGCCCTTTGCCTTCTACCCAGTCTTTGAATTTAGGATATCCTTTTATGAAATCATTTTCTTCAATCATATGATTGAGTGCAGCAGGAGCTTTCAGTCCCCATACATAATTATCCTCATTTGAATATTTGGCATTTTGTGAAGAAGGATAGATTCCCTTATACCCTTTCAAATGGATTTCAGTTCCATGGTCAGGTTTGGCTAGATAAATATCTACCATTTTATCTTGTAATCTGGATAGCTCGACAGGCTCTTTGAAATATATATAAATAGATGTGTTAACACCGGAGGTGGTTATGTATTCCGGTTCTGTATTCAGGTATTTGCTACCTGCCGGCTTAGATGGATTGGTATAAGAAAGAATTGCTTCTCCATTCGGACCTTTTATGAATTCTATCCCGTCTCCTGTTTCTTGGAAAATTATTTCATCAATATCATCGTATTTTACTCCTGCCAGATTTATGTAAGGAGAAAAATCGTTAATACCTCCAAGAGCTCTGATCTGAAACCCGATCTGCATGACATAAGTATACCATGTTCCTCCTTTGTGGAAGAAATCCTGTAATTGGTATTTGTACCAGGCTACAAAATCATTAAAGTCATAATCTCCTAATTGAGGATACATATCTTCAAACATAACAGTACCATATCCGATAGGATACTCGAGTATATTATCTTCCATACCTGGTTGCGGAGTATAATCTCCTTTGCCACCACCTCTAGTTACAACAGGAGCAACTGAAGGTTTGGCATCTTCGGGAAGTGAGAAATTAATCATTCCATTTGTCACTTCTGTTTCTATTACTTTATTACCTGCTGAAACAGTCTCATATTTTAAATAAGCCTTCTCAAGATAATCTGGTACTACTACTGGCAAGGCAGGAGCTGCAGGGTCTATATTGACCGTAGATAACAGTTGGGTACAATTGGAATCTAAGAATATAGACACTAAAGAAGTTGTGGAAGATACGATTTTACATTTAGCGTCTTTGGAGGTTTCCCACGGGAAATTAGCAGGAATCTCTAAATCGGTCATTTTGATTTCTTTCTCAGATTGCTTAATACTTTCATCATAAAGATTCTTCTCGCAGGAACTGAAAGCGAATGCTCCCAATAAACAGGTTGCAAATAGGATATTTTTCTTTTTCATAACAGAGTAGTTTGCTTTGTTAGTAACTTTATTGTTTTACCGTTGTAAATTTCGTAATAATTTGTAGATAAAGCAAGAAAAGTTGCAAAATATTATTTTTGTTCATTTGTAATTTGCAAAATATATTCAATAGTTCGTAAGAGGTATATTTATCTTTCTTTTGATAATATACCGGATATAGATTATCAAAAGGTAGGTTTATTGAAAAAAATAGGATAAAAGGCTGTTGGTTATAGCCAAAAGAAAAAAGAGGTGAAAGATTCATAATGATTCCTTTTACCTCTTTTTTATGTTAAGAGTGTGATAAACTTCTTAATTTCTAATTACATATCGATAATCTACTTCCTCCCACCATCTTTTTATATTCTTTTCCGCCGCTAGTGACCCAACCTTTAAATTGAGGATATGCTTTTTAGGAAATTTTTTCCTTCGATAGCATGATCAAAAATTCCCCCATGTTCTAATCCCCCATACAAAATTATTTTTGTCCGCATAATCTTGATGTTGATCATAAACCGGTTCGTATCCTTTTAAATGAATTTCTTGTTTATGATTTTCTTTGGCAATATACATATCTATATTATAGTTTTTTTATCCATTACGTCTTCGTATTCAATCGGATTTTTAAAGTGATCCAAATCTCTTTAAACTTATCTGGTTTAGTCATCTCATTCTTTTTCTGTATTATAATATTTATATCCGCTGGGAGGTGTAGGACTCTTATATGAGATAATTGCCTCTCCGTTTGGACCTTTTATAGATTTTACATTTTTTTTTCAGTTGTTTCTATAATAATATTGTCGGCTTTTTCTTTTGTCAGACGGATATATGGTTCATATTTATATATACCTCCGACTGCTCTAATTTGAACACTTATACACATTTTATGTGCATAGTATTTTCCACGTGAGTATTTGTACAGAATTCTAAGATTATACCGTGCTACAAAATCATTAAAATCGTAATCACCTAATTGAGGGTACATATCTTCAAACATAAGGGTTCCGTTAATACTGAGAAGGCCATATTCATTGCTATTTTTTTGTATTTATGACAGCTCTGCTTTTAATGTTTTGTATTTGAGGAGCTTTAATAGCGATTTTTCCGTCTTGGACTGGTACAATAGATATTCTATCTACTCCTTCATATTTCACATATACATTTTCTACGTATGTTGGTATTGCTATAGGAAACTCTACTGATTGGTTATCATTAGATTCGATATTCATATCCATTTGGAAAAGTAATGCTTCTTCTTTACATTCTTTTGTCTAAGTACACGGAAACTATTGTTTCGGCAGGCGTAATTTGAGCTTTAACTTCTTGAGTATCTGACCAATCAAAGTTTTTGGGAACTATTAAGTCAGTCATTTTGGTTTCTTCTTCAGGCTGTTTGCTTTCATCATAAAGGTTTTTCTCGCAGGAACTAAAAGCGAAGATGCCTAATAAACAAGAGGCGAACAGAAAATTCTTCTTTTTCATAACACTTATGTTTGTCTTGTTAATAATATGGTTGTTTAACGAGTACAAAGTACGGTGTTATTTTTATTAAAAACAATTAAAGTTGCAAATATTGTTTGTTGTATGTTTATAATTTGCAAAATTTATACTTTTTGCCTAGCTTTGGACATGAAATAAGTGATAAAACAATGAAAGATTATAAAGTAGATAAAGCGAGTCTGTCTGAAACCTTCTGCCAGGAAGTGTATCAGGTGGTGTGTGAGATTCCGTTGGGTAAAGTTTCCACCTATGGGGGAATTGCCGCATTATTGGGAATGCCTCAATGTTCCCGTATGGTGGGGCGTGCTTTGAAGCAAGTGCCGGATAATGTTTCCACTCCTTGCCATAGAGTAGTCAATGCATCAGGACGTCTTGTTCCCGGTTGGGAAGAACAAAAACAAATCCTATTTGGAAGAAGGAGTTTCTTTCAAACAAAATGGGTGTGTAGACCTGAAAAAGCACCTTTGGAATTACTCCGTTTCTGAATAAAATTTGTATCTTTAATCTATTTTGCCTATCTTTGTCGAAATAATATGCAAAAAACAGGCTGTCATTCATATATAAAAATACTGTTTTTTACTGTTCATTGAGAGGATAATCTTACCAAATTCTATTCCTTTTAAACTACTCAGTCTGTTTTTTAATCATTTTAAAAAACTCATAAGGTTGCCATGCTATCATGTAATGTGGCCGAACCATGCGAACTTTCAACTTGTTTATCGTAAGTGAGAATGGTAGGCGCAGCAGTTGAAAACAAAACAACTATTATAATCTAAACCAATATATTATTATATGAGTAAAATAGAAATAAAGGATTTATATCTCATTTTCGGTAATGAGAAACAGAAAGCACTCAAGATGCTGAAAAAAGATAAAAGTAAATCGGAGATCCTAAAAGATACCGGGTGTTACAGTAGGAGTGAAAGATGCCAATCTTTCAATTAATGAAGGAGAGTTTTTTTGTGATAATGGGACTCTCGGGAAGTGGAAAATCGACATTACTGCGTTGTATCAATCGTCTGATACGTCCCACTTCCGGGACAAGTACTTGTGAATGGAATAGATATATCCAAGGTGTCTGAAAAAAGAATTGTTGCAAGTCCGGCGTAAAGAACTGGCAATGGTATTTCAAAACTTTTGTCTGTTACCCCACCGTTCTGTATTACATAATATATAGCGTTCGGTCTCGAACTTCAAGGAGTGAAGAAAGAGGAGCGAGAAAAGAAAGCCATGGAAAGTATGAAGACTCGTCGGATTGAAAGGCTACGAGAACCAAATGGTAGGCGAACTTTCCGGCGGGATGCAGCAACGTGTCGGATTGGCTCGTGCCTTAGCCAATAATCCCGAAGTTCTTTTAATGGATGAGGCTTTCTCTGCTCTCGACCCCTTGATTCGTGTGCAAATGCAGGATGAACTGTTGGCCTTTGCAATCGAAGATGAAAAAAACAATTGTCTTTATTACCCACGACTTGAGTGAAGCGATTAAACTAGGTGACCGTATTGCCATTATGAAAGACGGAGAGGTGGTGCAGGTAGGTACTTCAGAAGAAATTCTGACCGAACCGGCTAACGATTATGTAGCCCGCTTTGTTGAAAACGTGGACAGGAGTAAAATTATCACCGCTTCTTCTTTAATGATTGACAAACCACTGGTGGCCCGTCTGAAGAAAGAGGGACCCGAAGTATTGATTCGTAAGATGCGTGCGAAGAATATCACAGTATTACCTGTAATAGACGCCGACGATAAACTGGTAGGAGAAGTACGTTGAACGACCTGTTGAAACTGCGTAACAAACAGGAAAAATCTATCGAAACGGTTGTGCGTACGGAAGTCCATTCCGTATTGTGTGATACGGTACTGGAAGATATTCTCCCCCTGATGACAAAGAGCAATTCACCCGTTTGGGTAATTGACGCGAAACCCGTGAGTTCCTGGGCACTATTCCGTTATCATCCTTAATCATCGAAGTAACGGGGAAAGATAAAGAAGAAATAAACGAAATAATTCAAAACGCAATAGACTTTATGATCAATATAGGACAATATATAGAGATGCCATTAATTGGATGATGGTGCATTTTTCTACTTTCTTTTGATGCCGTGAATTCAGGCATCGGTAGTTTCATTATAGGATTTCAACATGTACTTTTCGGAATACCTTTTTATATAACCATCCTAGTGCTTGCTGTCGCAGCATGGATGAAGGCCGGGCGTGGAACGGCTATCTTTACCGCATTAGGCTTGTTGCTTATTTATGGAATGGGATTTTGGGAGGCTACTATGCAAACCCTGGCTCTCGTTTTTTCGTCTACTTGCTTGGCTCTGGTTGTCGGCGTACCTTTAGGAGTGTGGACGGCGAACAGTCCGCGTGCAGATAAAATACTTCGTCCCGTTCTCGACTGATGCAGACTATGCCTGCTTTTGTTTATCTGATTCCTGCCGTTTTGTTTTTCGGATTGGGAGCAGTGCCGGGAGTGTTTGCCACCATTATCTTTGCTATGCCTCCTGTGGTCCGCCTTACCGGATTGGGAATTCGGCAAGTCCCTAAAAATGTAGTGGAAGCTTCCCGGTCATTCGGGGCTACCCGCTGGCAGTTATTGTATAAAGTGCAGCTTCCTCTGGCGTTGCCAACTATCCTGACAGGAGTCAATCAGACGATAATGATGTCACTTTCCATGGTCGTAATCGCTGCAATGATTGCTGCCGGTGGTTTGGGGAAATCGTATTGAAAGGTATCACCCAGATGAAGATCGGACTTGGATTTGAAGGTGGTATCGCAGTGGTTATCTTGGCTATCATCTTAGACCGTATTACCCAAGGCATGGCAGGAAGAAAAAACAAGAAAGAACTAAAAACAGAAAGGAAAAAAATGAGAATATATAAAATAGTAGGAATAGTATTGTCAGTTATACTTTTCTTGCTGGCTTCCTGTACGAATTCGGACGTAGATAAAAAGAAAAGTAAAAATAGCTTATGCCAATTGGCTAGAAGGTATTGCCATGAGTCACTTGGTTAAGGTGGTATTGGAAGAACATGGTTACGAAGTCGAATTGCAAAACTGCTGACCTTGCTCCGATCTTCGTATCTATGTCAGGAAAGAAATCTGATGTCTTTTTGGATGCTTGGTTGCCGATAACGATGAAAGATTACTTGAACCAATACGGAGATAGCCTCGAATTCTTGGGTGAGGTTTATGGAGAAGCACGTGTCGGACTGGTCATTCCAAATATGTTACCATTAATTCCATTAGAACGAACTGGCAGCCAATAAAGACCGTTTTTCTTCTGAAATAGTAGGAATCGATGCCGGTGCAGGAATTATGAAAACCACAGATAAGGCGATCTCTGCTTACGGACTTGACGGATACACTCTTATGACTTCAAGTAGCTCAACTATGCTGGCGTCTCTGAAGAAAGCAATGGATAAAGGAGAATGGATTGTTATTACAGGCTGGACACCACATTGGATGTTTGACCAGTTTGATTTGAAATTTCTGAATGATCCGAAGAAAGTATATGGTGACCTTGAAGAGATACATGCTGTTGCTTGGAAAGGATTCAGTGAGAAAGACCCGTTTGCTGCTGAATTCTTTGCAAGTATCAAATTGACGACGGAAGAACTTAGTTCTTTTATGACAGCTATGAAAGACGCCCGGATGGACGGAAGAAGAAAAATAGCGCGTAAGTGGAGAAAAGAACATTGTGAATTGGTCGACAGTTGATTCCGAAATCAAAGAATAAATAAGAAGAATTCAATAAACCAAATAAGGTCGGTACTGATTTCTATTCAGAGTTTAAATAAAAATAAAGGGAGCCGTGCTTGAGCAGGCTCCCATTTTTATATGTATCAGAGTGTGATTAATTATTCAGCACCCCAGTTTTCTCTAGCCAAACGTTTGTAGCTGTTGTAACGCCATTTAGCGTTTTCTTCAGCAGCTTTAAACAGTTCTTCAGCTTCAGCAGGATATTGTTTCATTACAGAAGCGTAACGAACTTCACCCTTCAAGAAACCTTGGAAATCTTCCCAGTTCGGTTCTTTGCTATCCAATTGGAATGGGTTCTTGCCTTCTTCTTCCAAAGCCGGGTTGTAACGCCACAAGTGCCAGTAACCGCACTTAACAGCTTTTTCTTCTTCTTCCTGGCTCTTACCCATACCTGCTTTCAGACCGTGGTTGATACATGGAGCGTAAGCGATGATTAGTGATGGTCCTGAATATGCTTCAGCTTCACGGATAGCTTTCAGAGTCTGAGCCTGGTCAGCACCCATAGCGATCTGTGCAACATATACATAACCGTAAGTAGTAGCCATCAGACCGAGGTCTTTCTTGCGAACTCGCTTACCGGCAGCAGCAAACTTGGCGATTGCGCCTACCGGAGTAGCTTTAGAAGACTGACCTCCCGTATTTGAATAAACTTCCTCAGTATCCAATACCAGGATGTTAACGTTCTTACCGGAAGCAATTACATGGTCAAGACCACCGTAACCGATATCGTAAGAAGCACCGTCACCACCAATGATCCATTGGCTACGTTTAACAAGATATTGTTGCAGATCAGCGATTTGCTTGCAGTGGTTGCATTTATCCTTGTTAGCTTCGACAACCGGAATAATCTTAGCTGCCAATTCTTTCGTCTTGTCAGCATCCAGCATATTGTTGATCCATTCAGCGAACAGTTCTTTTCACGTCAGCAGGAGTGCAGTCGGCAGCAATAGCTTCGTTCATTACTTTCACGATACGTGCACGCATCTTTTCGTTAGCCAATTCCATACCCAGACCGAATTCACAGAAGTCTTCGAACAGAGAGTTAGCCCATGCAGGACCGTGACCCTTTTCGTTTGTCGTATATGGAGTAGAAGGAACAGAACCGGAATAGATCGAAGAACATCCTGTAGCGTTAGCAACCATTTCACGATCACCGAACAATTGAGAAATCAATTTCACGTACGGAGTTTCACCGCAACCCGAGCAAGCACCGGAGAACTCGAAGAGAGGAGTAGCGAACTGTGAGTTCTTCACGTTAGCCTTGATATCAACAAGATGTTGTTTAGTCTTCACGTTATTAGCGCAGTATTCCCAATTAGCAGCTTCAGCCAACTGACTTTCAAGGTGTTTCATTGTCAATGCCTTGCCACCCTTCTTCGGATTACCCGGACAGATGTCAGCACAGTTACCGCAACCCAGACAGTCGAGAACGTCCACCTGAATACGGAATGTCATACCGTCGAATACTTTACCTACGGCTTTCAGTTGTTCGAACTTAGCACCCTTCTGTTCTTCAGCATCGAGTACGAACGGACGGATAGAAGCGTGAGGACAAACATATGCACACTTGTTACACTGGATACAGTTTTCAGCATTCCATTCAGGAACGAATGCAGCTACACCACGTTTTTCATATTTTGCAGTTCCCTGATGCCATGTACCGTCTTCGATACCCTTGAATGCAGATACTGGCAGCAAATCACCGTCTTGTGCATTAATAGGACGAACCACTTCGTTGATAAATGCAGGATCGTTGTTTACAACCTCTTCATCATCCGGCAGGTTAGCCCATGCAGGGTCAACAGTCAACTGTTTGTATTCGCCACCACGATCAACGGCAGCATAGTTCTTGTTAACGACATCTTCACCCTTCTTGCCATAAGACTTCACGATGAATTTCTTCATCTGCTCAACAGCTTGATCTACAGGGATTACACCTGTGATACGGAAGAATGCAGATTGAAGGATTGTGTTGGTACGGTTACCCAAACCAATTTCCTGTGCAATCTGTGTTGCGTTGATATAGTATACAGAAATGTTGTTCTGTGCGAAATACTTCTTAACCTTGTTAGGTAGGTTCTTGGCCAGTTCATCACCTTCCCAAATAGTGTTCAGCAAGAAAGAACCGTTCTTACGTAAACCACGAGTTACATCGTACATGTGCAGGTAAGCCTGAACATGACAAGCAACGAAGTTCGGAGTGTTTACCAGATAAGTAGAACGGATAGGATTGTCACCGAAACGCAAGTGAGAACAAGTGAACCCGCCCGACTTCTTAGAGTCGTATGAGAAATAAGCCTGGCAGTGTTTGTCAGTGTTGTCACCGATAATTTTTACAGAGTTCTTGTTAGCACCTACAGTACCGTCAGCACCTAATACCGTAGAATTTAGCTTCAAACATACCTTCGCCGCCTAATGCGATTTCTTCTTTTTGAGGAAGAGAAGTGAAAGTAACGTCGTCTACGATACCGATAGTGAAGTGGTTCTTCGGCATTGGCAGAGCCAAGTTCTTGAATACAGCGATGATTTGAGCCGGAGTAGTATCTTTTGAACCTAAACCGTAACGACCGCCTACGATAACCGGGGCGTTTTCTGCACCGTAGAAGCAGTCTTTCCAACGTCATGATACAGAGGCTCGCCAATTGCTTTCACCC
>VOFJ01003588.1_pt1 | contig 75451 bp, 65 predicted proteins | sample 5384081 | NCBI WGS metagenome assembly VOFJ01 (sample SAMN12384729, study PRJNA508395) | human gut metagenome | isolation source: healthy gut I | host: Homo sapiens | reverse complement strand
CAGCGCGTGATCTGTGCCGATATCCGCGCCCAGCGCACACGGCTCGTACAGCTGCGCGGCGAGGGATAGTCTTTCGTCGAGCATAACGCCTCCCCAAAACGGCCCTGCCGCCGATTCGTGGACAGAGCCGCAAATGTTATTCCGTATAGTAGTCGCGCAGTTTCTTGGAACGGCCAGGGTGGCGAATCTTGCGCAGTGCCTTTGCTTCAATCTGCCGGATGCGTTCGCGAGTGACGTTGAACTCCTTGCCAACTTCCTCCAGCGTGTGCGCCTGTCCATCCTCCAGCCCGAAACGAAGGCGGATGACCTTCTCCTCGCGCGGGGTCAGTGTGTGCAGCACTTCCTGCAATTGTTCGCGCATCATGGCGTTGGACGCCACCTCCGCCGGTGCAGGCGCGTTCTCATCCTCGATGAAGTCGCCCAAATGGCTGTCCTCTTCCTCACCAATCGGGGTTTCCAGCGACACCGGCTCCTGCGCAATCTTGATGATTTCGCGCACCTTGCTCTCGCTGATGCCCATTTCCTTCGCGATTTCCGCGGGTGTGGGGTCGCGCCCCAGCTCCTGCGCCAGCTGGCGATTGACGCGAATCAGTTTGTTGATGGTCTCCACCATGTGCACCGGAATGCGAATCGTGCGCGCCTGATCGGCGATGGCGCGGGTAATCGCCTGCCGAACCCACCACGTCGCGTAGGTAGAAAACTTGTAACCCTTGGTGTAGTCGAATTTTTCTGCCGCTTTGATTAAGCCGAGGTTGCCCTCCTGAATCAGGTCAAGAAACTGCATTCCGCGCCCGACATAGCGCTTGGCGATGGACACCACAAGGCGCAGGTTCGCTTCACTGAGCTTCTTTTTTGCCTCTGCTTGCTCCTCTGGCGTGCCTTCCGCAATCTGCTTTGCCAGCGCAATTTCTTCTTCGGTGGTCAACAGGGGATATTTGCCGATTTCTTTCAAATACAGGCGGACAGGGTCGTCGGAACTCACGCCGTCGGGGACGGACAGGTTAATCGCGTCAATGGGGGTGTCCTCGCTGGACTGCGCGGGCTGCGGGTCGTTTTCATTGATGACGGTCACGCCGAGCGCTTCGAGATTCTCCAGCACCTTGTCCAGCTGATCCGGCTCGATGTAGAGATCCATCAGGCGTTCCATAATCTCCTTGTAGGTCAGCGTGCCCTTCTTCTTGCCGTATTCATAGAGGTCGTCAAGCCGCTTTTGGCGGCCATCCGGGGTTTGTGTCAAGCGGAATCCACTCCCTTCAGCCCAACAGGGAATCATCAATCCATGTAGTCCACCAGATTCTTGGACATGTTCGGGCGCTTGATCTTGCGCAGCGCCTTCACCTCAATTTGGCGGATGCGTTCGCGGGTGACGTTGAACGCCTTGCCAACTTCCTCCAACGTGCGCTGCTGACCGTCATCCAGCCCGTAGCGCATCCGGATGACCTGCTCTTCACGCGGCGTCAGCATGTGCAGCACGTCGGAAAGCGTCTGCTTCATCATGCTTTCCGCCACAATCTGGGAGGGCGGCGGCGTCTTGTCGTCTTCGAGGAAGTCGCCGAGGTGGCTGTCCTCCTCCTCGCCAATCGGGGATTCGAGCGACACCGGCTCCTGCGCAATCTTGATGATTTCCTGCACCTTGCTCACGCTGATGCCCAGTTCCTTTGCGATTTCCTCCGGGCGCGGCTCACGCCCCAGCTTTTGCTGAAGCTGGCGGTTCACGCGCACGATGCGGTTAATTGTTTCCACCATGTGCACGGGAATGCGGATGGTACGCGCCTGATCGGCAATCGAGCGGGTGATAGCCTGCCGAATCCACCACGTCGCATAGGTGGAGAACTTGAAGCCCTTGGTGTAGTCGAACTTCTCCACTGCCTTCATCAGACCGAGGTTGCCCTCCTGAATCAGGTCGAGCAGACTCATGGAGTTCTTGCTGCGCCCGACGTACTTCTTGGCAATCGACACGACAAGGCGCAGGTTCGCTTCGCTCAGGCGGCGTTTCGCCTCGTTGCGGATGGCGGGGTCGTCGCTTTCCAGCTGCTTGGCAACTTCAATTTCCGCTTCGCTCGTTAGCAGCGGAATGCGCCCGATTTCCTTCAAATACATGCGCACCGGGTCGTCGGCAGAAATGACATCAGCTTCGCTCAGGTCGTCGTTCAGCGCGGGATCGGGCACTTCCATGGCAGCGGGGGATGTATCCGGGATTTCCGCGGAATCCACCACGGTCACGCCCAGACTCTCCAGCTTGTCCAGCACCTTCTCCAGCTGATCGGCCTCAAAAAAAGTATTGCCCAGACGATCGGTCACTTCCTGATAAGTGATCGTGCCTTTGTTTTTTGCGTATTCGTACAGTTCGTCAAGCGGTGACGGACGGCCATTCTGCGAAAGCGTCAAGTTGAACTCTCCTTCTTGTGATACAGCCGGGTTTTCCGGCTCGGTAGCGATAAACAAATTGCAATTTCCATAACGACTGCATTATTTCAGTCGGTTGATGGTGGCAGTCAGCTGCTTTGCTTCATCCAGCGCCTGCATTTTTTCTGCGCCGGAGAGCGTTTTGATGCGCTTCATAATCTCGTCGTACTGCGCGCGCGCTCGTTTCAGGCGCATCCGCGATAGGCAGTCGTGCGCCATTTGCAGCATTTGATCCGTGCTTTCGCCGCTCTGCGCCATCAGCAGATGACTGACGCGGGCGCGCACCACCTCGTCGCTCTGGCTTTCCACCAGCGACGCGGCGGACACACCGCTTTGCAGCTGCAGAAACAGCTCCTTGAGCAGCGGGTCGCGGAAGTCGTCCTCCTGCGCTAAATCTTCCGGCAGACGCGATGAGGCAATCAGCGAAAGCAGCAGCTCCTCCGCGCGCACATCCTCGTCGGCGTTTTCCGGCTCCGGGACAGGCGTCGCGGGCGGACGAGCGATTCGCGCGGGCAGGGGAGGCGCAGAAGTGATGTCCTTCGGCGGCGTCATGCCGATTTGCGCAATCAGCACATCGCGGCTGAAGCCTGTCTGCACGATGAGCTCCTGCAGGGCGTTCTCCATCTCCACTGGCTCCAAGTTCCGCAAAATCGCGGCGCACGCCTTCGCGTAGGCGGTTCGCCCCTCCTGCGTGGTCAGGTCGTGTTCCGCGCGAAGCCGACGCATCCGGTAGGCTTGCGGCGTCAGGGCAGGCAGCTTGTCGAAGCCTTCTTTTCCGTCGCGGCGGATGAATTCGTCCGGGTCAAGCCCGTCAGGAAAATCCAGCACGCGCGCCGGAATGCCTTCCGCCTCCAGTATATCCAGACCGCGCAGGATGGCGTGCTGCCCCGCGCTGTCGCCATCGTAGGACAAGTATACCATCGGCGCAAAGCGTTTGAGCAGCTTTGCCTGTTCGTTCGTCAGCGCCGTGCCGAGTGTCGCGCAGACGCCGGTCACGCCGAACTGCGTCAGCGAAACGACGTCCATGTACCCCTCGACCAGCACCACACGCTCCAAGTGCCGCTCTTTGCGCAGAAGATTTGCTGCGTACACGCCCAAACGCTTGTTGAAAATGGGGGTGTCGGACGTGTTGAGGTACTTCGGCTGCACGTTCTCAATTGCGCGCCCGCCAAACGCCAAGACGTTGCCGTATTGGTCGATGATGGGGAAAATCGCGCGGTTGCGGAACATGTCAAAAGCGCGGCGCGGGCGCGCAGGGCGATCCGCTGTCGCTTCCTCCGCGTCCTTGATGACAATCAGCCCAGCCATTTGCAGCTCTTCGGTGGTGTAGCCCTTTGCCTGCATCGCGCGGGTTAAAGCATCCCAGCTGTTCGGCGCTGCGCCCAGACCGAATTTGCGGATGACGCCGTCGGATACGCCGCGGCGCTTCAAATAATCCAGCATCGGCTGCCCCGCGGGGGTGAAGAGCGTTTCGTAGAAGAAGTGCGCCGCATCCCGATTGCACGCCAGCAGTCGCTCGCGCTGCGTCTGCCGCCGCTGATAATCCGGGTCGGCCTCCATCTGCGGCAGCGGCATGTGCAGCTGATCCGCCAGATGCTTCACCGCTTCGGGAAACGGCAGATGTTCAATCTCCATCACAAAATGGATGACGCTGCCGCCCGCCTTGCAGCCGAAGCAGTAGAACAGCTGCTTTTCCGGATCCACAGAGAAAGATGCGGTTTTCTCTCCATGGAAGGGGCATAGCCCCCAGTATTTGCGCCCATTCTTTTTTGAGCTGGACGTACTGCCCAACGATCTGAACGATGTCCGCACGCGCGCGGAGCTCATCCAGCCAAGAAGGCGGAAAACGCACGGCACCGCTCACCTCCCTCAAAAAGCGTTCTGCCAGGGAACACAAAAAGCACACCCGGAACCAACAGGAAACGGGGAACGCATTGTGTTATTTGGATGGCTTGCAGGTTTGTCTCTGCTCATCCATCAGTTTAATTCGCCAAGAAATCGAAATTTCCTGCTTGTTTCAGCCTTGTGTTTTTGGAATCTTCGGAAAAAAAGCGGGAAAATGCGAAGAACGCTTGTTATATTGCCGAAAACCCGCTCGGCACGAACAGCTGCTGATAGGTGCGGATGGCGTAGCGGTCGGTCATGCATGATACAAAGTCGCACACAGCGCGTGCCGTACCTTCCTTGTAGCCGATGAGCACGAACTCCTCCGGCATTTCGCCCGGATGCTCGCTGTAATAGCTGAACAGCGCTTCCACAACGTGCTTGCAGCGTTCTTCCTCCGCCTGCCGCCACTGGTCACGGTATACGCGCGCAAACATGAACTCCCGCAGGCCGTCCATGGTTTCCTGCACCAGCGGCGACATGGCCAGCTTCGGTTTGTCCGCGCTGCACGCCACAATGTCGCAAATCATGGTGTTGATGCGCTCGCCGTGCGTCTGCCCCAGCACCTTCAAGCAGTCCGCCGGCAGTTCAAAGGGCTGCAAGACTCCGGCGCGCAAGGCATCATCCAAATCGTGATTCAAATACGCAATCCGATCGGCACGGCGGACGCACTGCCCCTCCAGCGTTGCGGGAAACTGCTTGCCAGAATGACAGAGGATGCCGTCGCGCACCTCCCACGTCAGGTTCAGCCCGTTTCCGTCGTTCTCCAGCGCCTCGACGCAGCGCTTCGACTGTTCGTTGTGCCGGAAACCTTCGGGCATTAGCCTGTCCAGCGCGTGCTCGCCGATGTGCCCGAACGGCGTATGTCCCAAATCGTGCCCCAGCGCAATTGCTTCCGTCAAGTCCTCGTTCAGCTGAAGACACCGCGCCAGCGTCCGGGCAATCTGCGCCACTTCCAGCGTGTGCGTCAGCCGCGTGCGGTAGTGGTCGCCTTCAGGCGCGAGGAACACCTGCGTTTTGTATTTCAGGCGGCGAAACGCTTTGCAGTGGATGATGCGGTCACGGTCGCGCTGGAAGTCCGTGCGCATCGGGCAGGGGACAATCGGCTTTTCGCGCCCGCGCGTGTCCTTCGCGCAGACCGCCCGCGGTGATAGACGCTGTGCCTCCTCCTGCTCCAATCGCTCCCTGATGGTCATCGTCGTTTCCCTCCTCTCATTGCATTATAATTACAACATCGAGGGGCAAAAATCCTTGCGAAATCACAAATTTGACGCGAAAAATTCACACTTTACAAATCTGCGTTTTTATGCTATGATACTTGACTGTATCAACAAATTCACAACGGGAGGAAAATTGACCCCATGAAGAAGAAATCAACCGCGAAGAAAGTATTGCTGACCATCATCGGCGTCCTGCTGGCGCTGGTAATCGTGCTGGTGGGCACGGTGTACGTCATCTGGCACGACGAAATCACAACGCTGCTGTCCTTTCAGCAGGTGACACAGCGCGATGAAAGCCATAAGGATGGCTCGGTGTATGTGCTGAATGTCTCCGGCGGCTACCATTTCGATGAGTTCTTGGCGCAGGGCGGCGCGTCCAATGACACGGAGCTTATCTCCTTTATCACGAACAGCATCACCAAGGGCATTATCCCCATGAGCATCAAAACCTCGGAAATCGCCTGCTCCGCTTTCACCGCGGATATGGCGGACGGCGACCGCGTTTTCGGCCGCAACTACGATTTCCACGAGACGAACACAGTCATCGTCTACACGAATCCGGGCAACGGACGTCATGCTTCCTATTCCACGGTGGACTTGCAGTTCCTCGGCTTAGACAGCACGAAGGACGTGACCACCTTCGGGCAGAAGATTCTCACGCTTGCCGCTCCTTTTTGCGCCGCTGGATGGCGTGAATGACGCGGGCGTGGCGTGCGGCATCTTCATGTCCTATCAGGGCGGAGAGAAGGTCGCCGCGACGAATCAGCAGACCGACAAGCCGGATTTGACCTCGACCACGATGCTCCGCATGATTCTGGACTACGCCGACTCCGTTGAAGAAGCAGTTGAACTGGTGGAAAAGTACGACCTGCACGACTCCGCGAAGACGAGCTTCCATTATATGATTGCGGATTCCACGGGCAAGAGCGCGATTCTGGAGTGGGTGTCCGACAGCAGCGACGACGACGCGGACGGCGCGAACCGCCACTTGAACGTCATCTGGAACGACGCTGATCCGCTCTCCGGCGCGACGGACTGGCAGATGATTACCAACTTCATTATCACGCCGGATTACTACACGGCGGACGCGAACAAACCGGGTCTTGACCGCTATGAGCTTCTGCGCGACCGTCTGGCGGAACTGAACGGCGTCGTGGCGGACGAAGAAGCGGCGATGGGTCTGCTCGATGCGGTCAGCCGCCGCGACTGGGGCAATCCGGGCGATTCCAACTCGCTGACGATTCACTCTGCCGTCTATAACCTCACGGACAAGACGGTGCTGTGGGTTGGCAATGAGCATTACGGCGAAGAAGGCTACACGTTCCGCTTCAGCCTGAATAAATAAGGACACAAAACATCCCCGGAAGCGTCATGCCTCCGGGGATAAATTTATTTTTTGGGGGATGAATTACTTGCCCAGCATCGCCGCGCCGATGATACCCGCATCCGGGCCGAGCTTCGCCAGCTCAATGCGCGCCGACGGGAGCGTCTTGTACAGCACATAGCGACGCGTTTCCGCACGAACAGCGTCCAGCAGGAAGTCGCCCGCTTTGCTTACGCCGCCGCCCAGCACGATAACCTCCGGGTCAATGCAGTTAACCAGGCTGGCAACCAGCTGACCCAGATACTTCACATAGCGGTGGAACACCTTGAGCGCGATTTCGTCGCCGTTCTTCGCCGCGTCGAAAACAACCTTCGCGTTCACGCGGTTCAGGTCGCCTTCGCACACCTTCACGATTTCACTTTCCGGGTGCACTGCGCAGAGCTCGCGCGCCATGCGGATGATGGCGGTCGCGGAGCAGTAGCGCTCGACGCAGCCGTAGTTGCCGCAGGTGCACGGCTCGCCGTCAAGTTCGAGAATCATGTGACCGATTTCGCTGCCGACGCCGTGGAAACCGTTCCAGACCTTGCCATTAAAAACGATGCCGCCGCCGACGCCTGTGCCGAGGGTGATGAACACGCTGCTGTCCGAACCAGCGCTCACGCCCGCGACGCTCTCTGCCAGCCCTGCGACCGTCGCGTCATTGCCGACGAAAACGGGCTTGGCAATGTGCTTGTTGAACTCCTGCACAAACGGCACGTCCACCCAGCCGAGGTTGGTGCAGAACGCAATATTGCCCGTGCGGGGGTCGGTTACGCCGGGAACACCCGCGCCGATGGCCTTCACGTCACCCAGCGTGTAGCCGCCCTTGTCGATGGTGTCCAGTACGCAGTCCGCCATCGCTTTCACCTGCATGTCGAAGGGGATATCCGTGCGGGTGACGATGCCGCCCTTGCACAGAATCTTGCCGCTTTCGTCCACCAGACCGACCTGAATGCCCGTGCCGCCAACGTCAATACCAACATAAATCATGGAAAAAAGCCTCCTGTATATTGTAGTTGTGAAAATGCGTTAGCCCTGATTCTGCGCGTCGGGATTGGAACGCTTCATGATCATTTCGTTCATGCGGCGGTCAAGCTCCCGCGCGGCGCTGAAGCCGAGCTTCTTCATGGACAGGTTGCGCGCTGCCACCTCGATGATGATGGCGAGGTTGCGCCCCGGCCGTACCGGCATGGTCTGGCTGGGTACTTTCACACCAAGAATCGTGATGTACTCGTCATTCAGCCCAAGCCGGTCGTACTCCTTGCCCTCGACCCACTTCTCCATGTGAATCACAAGGTCAATGGACTTGCTCTGCGCGACGGCGCCGATGCCGTACATCGCGCGGATGTCGATGATGCCGATGCCGCGAATCTCCATGAAGTGGCGCACCATCTCCGGGCACTCGCCGGTCAGACGGTTGTCCGACACGCGGCAGATGTCCACCACGTCGTCCGCCACCAGCTGATGCCCGCGGCGAATCAGCTCCAGGGCGGCTTCGCTCTTGCCCACGCCGCTGTCACCTGTGATCAGCACGCCCATGCCGTACACCGACACCAAAACGCCGTGGCGCGTTACGCGCGGAGCGAGGCAGCGGTTCAGGTAGTTGATGGCGGTGAAGAAGAACTTCGTCGTCACCATTCCGGTCTGATAGACGGCGATATTGCGCGCGGCGGCGGCTTCCAGCAGCTCTTCCGGCGGATGCATCCCGCGGCAGATGATGACGCAGGGAATGTCGAAGGAGAAGTACTTTTTGAGCATTTGACGGCGTACTTCCGGCTCAAGGTTCTCCAAATACGTCATTTCGACCTTGCCGATGACCTGTTGACGCTCAAATGGGAAATATTCATAGAAGCCGCAGAACTGCATACCCGGACGGTTCAGGTCGGTGGTGCGGATATCCCATTCCGTCTGCGTGGAAGGGGACAGCACCGTCAATTGAAGCGTCTTGGCAAAGTCGGCTGCCTGTACCATAGGAAACCTCCTAAATACTATGCAAAATCAGTCAAAAAGAATCCGCTGGATATACCGCGCCACGCCGTCCTCCTGATTCGTCCCGCAGACGGCAAAGCCCATGCGCTTCACATCCTCGCGCCCGTTGCCCATGCACACGCCGTGCCCGGCGGCGCGCAGCATCGACACGTCGTTCAGGCTGTCGCCGAACGCCATGCACTGCGAAAGTGGGAAGCCCATTTCCTCCGCACAGACGGACAAAGCGTGTCCTTTCGTCGCCAGCGGGGGATTGACTTCCAGAAAGTACGGCTTCGAGCAGGTCAGCGCGACGGACTCGCCGAACTGCGCCTGTGCCTCCGCCAGCATCTGCACAACTTGCTCCGGCGGCGCCATCATCAGCAGCTTCGTCGTCGGCGCAGTCAGATATTGCTCCAAATCGCCGACATACACACCGCGCAGGGACGAGCTTTCCGCATACGCGCGGGCATAATCCCCCAGCTGATTATAGTAGAAGCAATCGCCTGCGTACGTCTGGCAGTAGCATCCGCGCTCCTTGGCGAACCGGGCGACCTGCCGTGCGATGTCCGCGGGAATCGTCAGTTCATGCAGCGTTGTTCCGTCCGGCCGGGCGATTACCGCTCCGTTGGCGCAGATGACCCGGCTCGCGCACCCGATGCGTGCCACAAACCCCGCCATGCTGCAATAGGTGCGTCCGCTGGCGGGCAGAATCAGGATGCCCGCTTCACTTGCGCGGCGCAGGACGGATACTGTTTCGTCCGAAATCGTGCGGTCGTCCCGCAGCAGCGTATCATCCAAATCAAACGCAATGGCGCGAATGACCGGCTTCAACTCTCTCACCTCACAGCAGAAATCACTCTCACGTTCTATTATAGCAAAGAATTCGAGGTTGCGCCATAGCGTTTTGCAGAAAAAGGTCGGATTTCGTGAAAATTTTTGTGCGAAATCAGCAGGAATTTTTGCTTTTTGGTGGAAATGTACATGAGAATCCCTTGGAAAAGGAAAGGAGAAACGTTCCGATGATGAATCGTGATGAAGCACGCCGACTGGCACACGAGCTGGTTGCGCAGATGACGCTGGAGGAGAAGGCCTCCCAGCTCCGTTTTGACTCGCCTGCCATTCCGCGGCTGGGCATTCCGGCGTATAACTGGTGGAATGAATCCCTGCACGGCGTGGCGCGCGCGGGCACGGCGACGGTGTTCCCGCAGGCGATTGGCCTGGCGGCGATTTTCGACGAGGACTTCCACGAAATGGTGGCAAGCGTCATCAGCACCGAGGCACGCGCGAAATACAACGGGCAGTCTGCGCATGGCGACCGCGACATTTACAAGGGCTTGTCCATGTGGAGCCCGAACATCAACATCTTCCGTGACCCGCGCTGGGGCCGCGGTCATGAGACATATGGCGAAGATCCGTATCTTACCAGCCGGCTGGGCGTACGGTTCATCAAGGGCTTGCAGGGCAATGGCAAGTACCTCAAGGTCGCCGCGTGCGCCAAGCATTTCGCGGTGCACTCCGGCCCGGAAGCCATCCGCCATTCCTTCGACGCCGTGGCGAACCCGAAGGACATGAACGAGACGTATCTGCCTGCGTTCGAGGCGGCGGTGAAGGAAGCGAAGGTGGAGAGCGTCATGGGCGCGTACAACCGCGTCAACGGCGAACCTGCCTGCGGATCGAAGACGCTGCTGGTGGACATTCTGCGCAATAAGTGGCAGTTTGAGGGGCATGTGACGTCCGACTGCTGGGCGATTCGTGACTTCCACGAGCATCACCATGTGACCGATACCGCGCCGGAATCGGCGGCGCTGGCGCTCAAAAACGGCTGCGACGTCAACTGCGGCAACACCTACCTGCATATGTTGACCGCGTATCAGGAGGGTCTGGTGACGGAGGAGGACATCACGACCGCCTGCGAGCGCATGTATACCTCCCGCTATCTGCTGGGCTGCTTTGCGGACGACTGTGAGTACGACAAAATCCCCTATACCGCCAACGATACCGACGAGAATGACGCGCTGGCGCTGGAAGCAGCGGAAAAGTGCATGGTGCTGCTGCGCAACGATGGCGTGCTGCCGCTGGACGCGGGCAAAATCCGCACGATTGCCGTCGTTGGGCCAAACGCGGACAGCGTGCCTGCTTTGGAAGGCAACTACAACGGCCGTTCCAGCCGCTATGTGACGTTCCTCGAAGGCATCCGCGCTTATGCGGAGGAGCACGGCATCCGCGTGCTGTTCAGCGAAGGCTGCCACCTGTTCAAGGACCGCGTGCAGAATCTGGGTCAGCCGAACGACCGCTTGGCGGAAGCCGAACTGGTTGCGGAAAATGCGGATGCTGTGATTGCGTGCGTCGGTCTGGATGCGACGCTGGAGGGCGAAGAGGGCGACACGGGCAATGCGTTTGCGTCCGGCGATAAGATTTCGCTGAATCTGCCCGAAAGCCAGCAGAAGCTGCTTGATGCGCTGGTCAAAACCGGCAAGCCGTTGGTCACGGTCGTCGCGGCAGGCTCTGCGCTGAATGTGCCGCAGGGCAATGCGGAGATTATGGCGTGGTATCCGGGTCAGGCGGGCGGCACGGCGCTGGCGGAAATCCTCTTCGGCGAGGTCAACCCGTCCGGCCGTCTGCCGGTGACGTTCTATCATGATCTGTCTGAACTGCCGGAATTCACTGATTATTCGATGAAGAACCGCACTTACCGCTACTTCGAGGGCAAGCCGCTCTATCCGTTCGGCTACGGGCTGTCCTACACCACCTTCGCGCTGGATAACGAAGCGGTGGATGCCGAAATGGGCTGGGTGACAGCAACGGTCGAGAACACGGGCGACCGCGACGGCGAGACGGTTGTGCAGGTGTATGTGCAGGACGTGGACACGAAGTGGGAGACGCTGCATCCGCATCTGGCGGGCTTCGCGCGCGTGGCGCTGAAGGCAGGCGAGAAGCGGCAGATTGCTGTTCCGCTGGATAAGAATGCCTTCACCGTCGTCAACGATGCGGGCGAGCGCGTGGCGGACGGCAAGGTGTTCGACGTGTACTGCGGGCTGTATCAGCCGGACGAGCGTTCGGCGGAACTGACCGGGCAGACGCCTGTCAAGATGACGATTCGCTTCGAGTGATTCATAGAAAAGCAGGGGAATGCGCGGGCATTCCTCTGTTTTTTTGCGATTTGCGCTGCCGGAACGGTTGAAAAATCCCTTTTCAGCAGGTATAATAGAAGGGAGATTCCCAAGGAGGCTGCATGATGTTTACCGGATTTCCGGAGGCGACGATTCAGTTCTTTCTGGACATTCGCTTCCATAACAGCATTGACTACTTCGAGGAGAACCGCGCGCGCTATGAGCGGGACGTGAAAGCGCCGTTTGAGGCGTTCATTCAGGAACTCGCGCCCGCAATGCTCTCCATTGACCCGCAGATGGAACTCCGCCCATACCGATGCATGGCGCGGCTGCGGCGTGATGTTCGTTTCACGAAGGACAAAAGCCCCTTCCGCGACCATCTGTGGGTACTGTTCCGCCATGCGGGCGAACCGCGCGAGGGCAGCGTGATGTATTGGTTTGAACTCGCGCCGTCGGGTATGAACTGGGGTGTCGGCACATGGGGTGAAAATCGTCAGATGATGGACATCTTGCGGCGGAGGATTGTCGCCGACCCGGACGGGGTGCGGAACGTCATCAAGCAGTGTCACCTGACGGAGCATCACATGCTCGTCGGCGGCAGCTCCTTCAAGCGGCTGGAAGTGCCGGCGGGTGTGCCGGATGACCTCAAGGGCTGGTATGCCCTGCGCGAGGTGTACATTTCGCCGGAAAGCACTGCCTCGGTGGATGTGCACAGCCCGCAGCTGACGAAGCGCGTGCAGGAGGATTTCCTGAGCCTGTCGCCGCTGTATCACCTGCTGCGCGGCGCGTATGAGGCGGTTCCGCCGGAAGAAGTGGACAAGATGGTTCAGAAAATGCGTAGATAAACGGACAGAGGAGGAAGAGAAGATGGATTGGATGAAGCTCAAGAGCGGCTCGGACGTACGCGGCGTGGCGGTGGGCGAGAATGCCCCGCTGACGGAGCATGTGGCCATGTGTCTTGGCATGGCGTTCGCGCGCTATGTGGCGAAGCATGTCGGCAAGCCGGTGACGCAGGTGACGATTGCCATTGGGCGTGACAGCCGCATTTCCGGCCCGGCGCTGCTGCACGCGGCGGCGGAGGGTGTGAGCAAAGCGGGCGCGTCCGTGCTGGATTTTGGCATGTGCACGACCCCGGCAATGTATATGTGCATCATCACGCCCGGTTTCCAGCCGGATGGCTCGATTATGATTACCGCGAGCCATCACCCGTATGACAAGAATGGCCTGAAGTTCTTCTTGGCGGAAGGCGGCGTGGAAGGCGACGTGGTGGAGGAACTGCTCAAAACGGCGAGCACGCTCGAACCCGAAGACACGCCGCTGGCAGGCACGATTGTCAAGAAGCCGTTCCTGCCGACGTACAAGGAGCAGCTTGCCGACCGCATCCGCCGCGGACTGGGTACGGATGTGCCCAAGCCGCTGCTGGGGCTGCACGTCGTGGTGGACGCGGGCAACGGCGCAGGTGGATTCTATGCGCAGCTGATGGAAGAACTGGGCGCGTGGATTGAAGGCAGTCAGTTCTTGGAGCCGGACGGCATGTTCCCCAACCATATCCCGAACCCGGAGAATGAAGCGGCGATGGCGTCGATTTCCGCGGCGGTGAAGCGCGTTGGCGCTGATCTCGGCGTGATTTTCGATACCGACTGCGACCGTGCCGCCGTGGTGGATGCCGACGGCCGCGAAATCAACCGCAACCGCCTGATTGCCCTGATTTCCGCGATTCTGCTGGACGAAAAGCCCGGCGAAACGATTGTAACGGACTCGGTGACGTCCTCTGGGCTCAAGAAGTTCATCAACGACTGGGGCGGCGAGCATTACCGCTACAAGCGCGGCTACCGCAACGTCATCGACGAAGCCATCCGCCTGAACAAAGAGGGCATTTCCTGCCCGCTGGCGATTGAAACGAGCGGACACGCCGCCCTGCGCGAGAATCACTTCCTCGATGATGGCATGTATCTTGTCACGGTGCTGATTGTCCGCGCCATGAAGCTCAAGCAGGAGGGCAAGACGCTCGGCAGCCTGATTGCCGACCTGAAAGAGCCGGTCGAGAGCCGCGAAATCCGCCTGAGTATTACTGCCGATGACTTCCGCGACGCGGGCAAGGTAGTCATTCAGCGCGTGCTGGATTATGCGAACGCGGCGGAAAACTGGCATATCGCGCCGGATAACCGCGAGGGCGTGCGCATTTCCTTCGACCTTGACGGCGGCATGGACAACGGCTGGTTCCTGCTCCGCCTGTCCGTGCATGACCCCGTGCTGCCGCTGAATGTGGAAAGCGACGTGCCCGGCGGCGTGCGGCAGATGCTGGAGAGCCTGCTGAAGGTGCTCAATGACGCGGAAGGCATCGACCTCACGCCGCTGAAAAAGGCAGTGGAAGAGGCATAACCATGCGCAGGAACAAACAGGCATTGTGCCAAGAAGAATGCGAACAGGTGCTTCGCCGGGCGACCAGCGGTGTTTTGTCGCTGATTTCCCTTGATGGCTTCCCGTACGGCGTGCCGCTGTCCTATGCGCTGGTGGATGGCGTGATTGTCTTTCACGGCGCGCTCGAAGGGCAGAAAATCGACTGCATCCGCCGCGACAGCCGCGCATCCTTCTGCGTGGTTGACGCGGACGACGTGATTCCGGAGAAGTACACGACCGCGTACCGCAGCGTCATCGTCAAGGGGCGAATCGCCATCGTGACGGACGAAAAGCAGAAGCATGACCTGTGCATCGCGCTGGCGAAGCGCTTCTATCCGGATGAATCCGCTGCCGAAGTGGAATACGCGCAGTTTGCCAGCCGCCTGTGCCTGATGGTGCTCACGCCGGAGCAAATCACGGGCAAAATGGGGCTGGAACTCATGCAGCGGAAGGAGCAGGCGCAATGAATGTCGATGATTATCAGCAGGAGGCCATGTCCCTGCTTAATCCAGCGCTGAATCCGCAGGATGTGCTGGAAAACGCGCTGATGGGGCTTTGCGGCGAGAGCGGCGAAGCGATTGATTTGCTCAAAAAGCACCGCTTTCAGGGGCATCCGCTGGATAAGGAGAAACTGAAAAAGGAGCTTGGCGACGTCGCGTGGTACTTGGCGGAGGCGGCGCAGGGGCTGAATGTGCCGCTGAGCGAAATTTTGCAGGGGAATCTTAACAAACTGCATGGGCGCTATCCGAACGGCTTTTCGTCGGAGCGCTCCATGCACCGCGAAAACGCGGAGTAACGGGAGGAAGCATCACATGCGCAAGGGTGACGAAACGAAACGGGAGATTCTGCGGGCGGCAGAGCAGCTTTTCTGCCAAAAGGGCTACGAAGCAGCCAGTATGCAGGAAATCGTCCGTGCGGCGGGCGTCAGCAAGGGCGGCATCTACCACCATTTCGCCAGCAAGGAAGAAATCATGACGCTGCTCAGTCACCAGCACGCGCAGGAATCGGCGGAACGTGCCGAAGCCCAATTGGCGGATGCGCCGGATGACCTTGCGCGGCTGAATCTGCTGCTGTCGGCGTGTCTGCCGATGCGCGATGAGGACGCGGCGTTCACGGCGATGCTCCTGCCGATGGCTACGTCACCGGAAGGGCGCGCGATGGCGCTGACGTACTTGGACGCATTGGCTGACCGCTTCCACCCGCTGCTGGAACAAACGATTGCGCAGGGTGTCCAGAGCGGCACACTGTTCACGGAGATTCGCGGCGTGGCAGGCATCGTCCTGCACCTGCTGGGTGACTGCTTTTTCGATTTGGCGGCGCAGCTCATGCAGGCGAAAAACGACAAGCAGCCGTGCGATTTGCCCGCTTTGGTGGATTTGCTGACACGCTATCGCCGCGCGGTTGAAGTGCTGCTCAACGCGCCGTTCGGCTCGGTCACGCTCCTGACGCTGGAAGACGTAGAAAGCATGGCGCAGCGGCTGTTGCAATAATTGAAAAAAACGCCCTCGGACAGTCGAATTTGACTGCATCCGAGGGCGGTCTTTATGCAATTAGTATCCTCTCCGTTGACGGCGGTTCTGCGGCTTATCGCTGCTCTGCTGCCGCTTGTCGGGGTGGCGAATCGCCTTGCGCGCGTGTGCTGGATTGTCGCCCGGACGCGTCGGATGGCGGTCGTCCCGCATATCGCGCTCCGGCGGCACAAGGCATTGCTTGCCGTAGCCAATCAGGTCTTCGCGCCCCGCAAGCCGAAGCGCCTTGCGCACCAGCGGCTGATTCTGCGGATTCTTGTACTGCATCAGCGCGCGCTGCATTGCCTTTTCCTCCGGCGACCGCGCGACGAAAACGGGCTGCATGGTGCGCGGGTCAAGCCCGGTGTAGAACATGCACGTCGAAAGCGTGCCGGGCGTTGGATAGAAGTCCTGCACCTGCTCCGGGTAGAACCCCGTGTCGCGCAGGTAACATGCCAGCTCAATCGCGGCGTTCAGGTCGCTGCCAGGGTGGCTGCTCATCAGGTAGGGGATTAAGTACTGCTTTAAGCCCAGATGCTCGTTCACCTGCTGATACCGCGCGACGAATGCGTCGTACATCTCGCGGCGCGGCTTGCCCATGCGGTCAAGTACATACGGGCAGACGTGTTCCGGCGCGACTTTCAGCTGCCCCGACACGTTGTACTTGCAGAACTCTCGCAGGAAGCGCGTCGGGTTCTTGTCGGACATGATGTAGTCGTAGCGCAGGCCGCTGCGAACGAACACCTTCTTCACCTTCGGCAGCTCGCGGAGCTGCTTGAGGATGGACAGAAATTCCTCGTGATCAACCTGCAAGTTCTTGCACGGCTGCGGGAACAGACACTGCCGATGCTTGCACGCGCCGACTTTCAGCTGATTTGGACACGCAGGCTTGCGGAAATTCGCCGTCGGACCGCCGACATCGTGAATGTAGCCCTTGAAATTCGGCAGCTGTGTCAGCAGCTTCCCTTCGCGGAGGATGCTTTCGGGGCTGCGGCTCTGGATGATGCGCCCCTGATGGAACGTGATGGCGCAGAAATTGCACGAGCCGAAGCATCCACGCGTGGAGGCAATCGAGAATTCGACCTCCTGCAGCGCTGGGATGCCGCCTTCCGCCTTGTACATCGGGTGATAAGTGCGCGTGTAGGGCAGGTCGTACACCGCGTCGAGGGCTTCACGGCTCAGCGGCAGGCACGGCTGATTCTGTATCAGATACCGATCTGTGTCCTGCTGCTGACACATGCGCTTGCCGCGAATCGGGTCCTGCTCGTCGTACTGGATGACGAACGCCTCAGCGTACTTTGCGCTTGTCGGTACTGACCTCCTGATGGCTTGGCAGCTGAACGCACGTCGGGTCAGGCGTCTTGCTCATGTAGCAGATGCCACGCATTTTCGGCAGTTCTGCCGGATTCATGCCGTCCGCCACCCAGTTTGCGCATTCGATGATGCTCGTTTCGCCCATGCCGTACATCAGCAGCGTCGCACCGGAGTCCACCAGAATGCTGTGACGCACCTTGTCGTCCCAGTAGTCATAGTGGGAGAAACGGCGGAGGCTCGCTTCCACGCCGCCGATGAGAATCGGCACATCGCGGTACGCCTGCCGGATTCGGTTGCAGTAGACGATGGCAGCGCGGTCGGGGCGCATGTAGCCTTTGCCGCCGGGGGCGTAGGCATCGTCGTGGCGGCGTTTTTTCGCGACGGTATAGTGGTTGACCATGCTGTCAATCACGCCCGCGGAACACCAAAAGCCAAGCCGGGGCTTGCCGAACTGCTTGAACGCGGAAGCATCCTGCCACGGCGGCAGACAGAGCATTGCCACGCGATAGCCTGCCTTCTCCAGAATGCGGCTGATAATTGCCAGCCCGAACGACGGGTGATCTACATACGCGTCGCCGCAGACATACACAAAGTCGGGCGCATCCCAGCCGCGCGCGTGGCATTCGTCCAGCGTCACGGGCAGAAAAGTCTTGTTGAGAGTATTCATGGGTCACTCGCTTCCTTATATCATACGCTTCTATTGTATTGTATAGGAAGTCGCCGAAATTGTCAAGCGCGCTTCTGTTTCGCGAAAATTCGCGGCATCGGCAGGGCAATCAGCAGCATCGCCAGCGCGACGCTCACCCAGCCGAAGCCGTGCTCATACAGCGGCAGCGCGTGACAGAGGGTACTGAGGATGCCCAGCGGCAGGTGCAGTGTGTCCAGCGCGTACAGCACGCTGACGACGCCCGTCCCGGCGACAACAATCGGGTAGACATAGCGTTTTTTCGCCCACACGCGGTGCGTTATGCCCAGCAGAATCAGCACAATCGCAATCGGATAGATGGCGTTCAAAATCGGGATGGAAATGCTCAAAATGACCGTCAGACCCAGATTGCAAATCAGGAAGGAAAAGCCAATAATGAAAAAGACCCACTTGCGGTAGCTGATGCGGGAGAAAAGGTGCGAGAAATACTGCGAGATGGAGTTAATCAGCCCGACACACGTCGTCAGGCAGGCGAGCGTGAAGATGGCGGCGAGCAGATACGCGCCGGGTTCGCCGAAGAGCTGGAAAACGATGCACCGCAGCGTCCACGCGCCGTTCTCCTGAATGTCGTACACGCCGGAGGAGCACATGCCCATATAGCTGAGCATCATGTAGACGGCGGAGAGAATCAATCCGGCGAAAAGCCCAGCCTTAACCGTGTGACGCAGTACGTCCTTGCGCTGCGTCAGCCCGAAGCTGCCCAGCGTCGTGGCAATCACTAAGCCGAAATTCAGCGCGGCAATCGTGTCCATCGTCTGGTAGCCTTCGGAGAAGCCCTTGAGGAACGGGGCGGCGCTGTATTCCGTCTGCGGCGCGGCAATGTTGACCTGCCCGCGGAACAAAAAAGCTGATGAAGAGAAACACGAGCAGAATCAGCAGCGACGGCGTGAGAAAATTTCCAATGCGGCTGACGAGCTTGCCCGGTGTCATGCACAGCCACAGTGCAATCAGGAAGAATACCAGCGAGTATACCGCCATCCACACGCGGATGTTCGCGCCCTGCGGCAGATACGGCGCGACCGCCATCTCAAACGGCACGGATGCCGCGCGCGGAATGCCCAGCCCCGGCCCAATCGACAGGTAGATGAGGACGGTGAAAATCAGGGAGAACTTCTTCCCCGCGTGCTGTGCGAGCTGCTCCAGCCCGTCGAACCGCGCCACAACGATGACGCCCAGCACTGGCAGAATCACCGCCGTCGCGAGGAAACCCAGCATGGCGCTGACGGTGCTGCTGCCCGCGTTCTGCCCTAAAAAAGGCGGGAAAATCAAATTTCCCGCGCCGAAAAAGAGTGAAAAGAGCATGAAGCTGATGAGCAGCATTTTCTTCCGGTCGAGTTTCATGGGTTGCATCCTCCTGCGCATGACAAATTGGCGAAAAACAAAGAAAAAACATACGCGGATGTTCCAAAGTATAACACCGTGCCGACTGCGTGTCAAGATTGCAATGCGAAAAAGCTGAAGTCGCGCAAATGCGGGAAACTACTTGCAAAGTGCGGCGGGACGTGGTATAATGAATTTTCTGAAGGGGGAGGGATTGCCGGATGCAGAGCATGACCGGATATGGCAAGGAGACATCTCGCCAGGGCGACTGGGAGATGACCGTGGAGCTTCGGGCGGTGAACCATCGCTTTCTGGACTTGTCCATGCGGCTCGGCCGCGGTTTGACCTTCCTGGAGGAAACGATTCGCAAGACGCTTGCGCCGCTTTGCCGCGGACATGTGGACGTGCAGCTGACGCTCCGGCGCATCAGCGGTTCTGACAGCGATGTGACGGTGGATGAGACGCTTGCCGCGGCGTACATGCAGGCGGCAAAGACGCTGCAAACGGCGACGGGCGCGGTGAATGACCTGACTGTCAGCCGTCTGATGCAGCTCGACGGCGTGACGACTGTGACGGAACGTGCGCTGGATGAAGAAGCACTCACCGCGCAGTGCCGCGAAGTGACGGCGCTGGCGATGCAGCACCTCACGGACATGCGCATCCGCGAAGGGTCACATCTGCGGGATGATTTGCAGGTGCACCTGGACGCGGCGGCGGCGCTGCGGGAGCAGATTGCGTCGCGTGCCCCGCAGGTGGTGGAGGAATACCGGCTGCGCCTGACCGAACGGCTGGCGCGTCTGCCGATTGAACCCGTTGATCCGGCGCGGCTGGCACAGGAGGTTGCGCTGATGGCGGACAAATGTGCCATCGACGAGGAGCTGTCGCGCCTTGAAAGCCATATCGCGCAGATGCATGTGTATCTGGACGTATCCGGCGAAACGGGCAAGAAGATGGATTTCCTGATTCAGGAAATGAACCGCGAAGCCAACACCATTGGCAGCAAATGCTCCGACGCGCAAATGGCGCAGAACGTCGTCAATCTCAAGAGCGAGATTGAAAAAATGCGTGAGCAGATTCAGAATGCGGTGTGATACCAGCATGAAGGGGAATGGCAACATGAGTGAAGCACGAAAGGGTATGCTGCTGGTCATTTCCGGCGCGTCCGGCACCGGGAAAGGCACCGTCATCAAGGAATTGATGGCGCATGACGATTCGCTGGTTTTTTCCGTCAGCGCAACGACCCGTTCGCCCCGTCCGGGCGAGGAAAACGGGCGCGAATACTACTTCATCAGCGAAGAGGAATTTGCGCGCCGCGTCGAAAACGATGAGTTCATCGAGTATGCGCCGGTGTTCGCCCACCACTACGGCACGCTCCGCAGCGAGGTCAGCCGCCGCTTGGCGCAGGGACAGAATGTCGTACTGGATATTGACGTGCAGGGCGCGGAGCAGGTGATTGCGCGCGAGAAGGACTGCGTGAGCATCTTCATCCTGCCGCCGAGCATGTCGGAGCTGCACCGCCGTCTGGAAGGGCGCGGCACGGAATCGCCGGAGCAAATTGCCATGCGGCAGAAAATTGCCGTGCGCGAAATCGCCCTCAAAAATCACTACCGCTACAATGTCATCAACGATGACGTAGCCGCCTGTGCCGCGCGGATTGCAGGCATCATCGAGGCGGAGCGCTACAACACGGCGCGCTACACCGTCGAAATCCCGGAGTAAGATAAAAGCGTTTCCTGCCGCAATTGCGGCTGAACATAAAAGGAGGAACACCCTTATGTCGATTGTCGAACCCTGCGTTCTGGAGCTGCTCAAGCACGCTGATTCCCGCTATACCCTCGTGGTGGAGGCGAGCAAGCGCGGCCGTCAGATTATCGGCGGCAGCAAGCCCCTGCTGGACAATGAAGGCATGAAGCCGCTTAAGACGGCGGTGGAGGAAATCAACCGCGGTCTGATTACCTACGACGAACCGAACGACGAAAACGAGGATCAGGACGTCGATGTGCTGTGAACTTCCCGACGTGCGCGGACGGCATGTGGTGCTGGGCGTAACGGGCGGCATTGCGGTTTACAAGAGCTGCGAAATTGTCTCCCGTCTGCGCAAGCTCGGCGTGGAGACGCACGTCATCATGACGAAAAACGCGGCGCAGTTTGTGCAGCCGCTGACGTTTGAAACGCTGAGCAACCATCCCGTCGTCACGGACACGTTCGCGCGCCCGGAAACGTGGGAGGTGGAGCATATCGCGCTGGCGAAACGCGCGGATGTTTTTGCCATTGCGCCCGCGACGGCGAATATCATGGCGAAGATGGCGTGCGGCATTGCCGATGATATGCTCTCCACCACCGTCTTGGCGACGAAAGCGCCGATTCTGCTTGCCCCTGCCATGAATACTGGCATGTGGACGGCAGCGGTGACGCAGCAGAACGTGCAGACCTTGAAAGCCCGCGGCGTGCATTTTGCAGGGCCGGAAGCGGGCTTTTTTGGCGTGCGGCGACACGGGTGCTGGCCGCATGAGCGAGCCGGAAGAAATCGTGCGCGCGATTGTCTCTCTGCTCTGCCCAAAGCGTGATTTTGCCGGTCTGCGCGTGCTGGTGACGGCGGGGGCGACGCGTGAGCGCCTTGACCCCGTGCGCTACATGACGAACGACTCCTCCGGCAAGATGGGATTCGCCATTGCCGAAGCGGCGAAGAACCGCGGCGCACAGGTGACCGTGATTGCGGGCAGCACCACCGCGCCCGTGCCGGACGGCATCGACATCCGCCGCGTGGAAAGCACGCAGGACTTGTTCGATGCGGTCACGAGCACTGCGCCCGACATGGACGTTGTGATTCAAGCAGCGGCTCCGGCGGATTACCGCTTTGCTGTGACGTATCCGCAGAAGCACAAGAAGGCGCACGACGGGCAGCCGCTTGTCGTCGAGCTGGTGGAGAACCCGGATATTGCGGCGGCGGTCGGTGCGGCGAAAAGGCCGGGGCAGGTGCTCGTCGGCTTCGCGGCGGAAACGGAGAACCTGCTCCAAAACGCGCATCGGAAGCTGGAAAGCAAGCATCTTGACCTGATTGTTTTGAACGACGTCAGCCAGCCCGGCGCGGGATTCAATGTTGATACGAACATTGCCACGCTCATCACGCCGGACAGCCAGACAGAGTACCCGCTGCGGACGAAAAAGCAGCTCGCTGAGGATATCCTCGACGCGGTGCTTGATATCCGAAAGCAGAAAAAAGCATAAGAAAATGGACTGCTCTCAAATGCGGAGCAGTCCATTTCTTTTACATAATCGGCGTCGTCAGAATCCGCTTTTTCATCCGCACGGTCGTGCCCTGACCGGGCGTGGATGTAACGCGCAGGTCGTCCATGAACGTCTGCATGACGGCAAAACCCATGCCGCTGCGTTCCTGTTCGGGGTGCGTGGTAAAAAACGGCTCCATCGCCTGCGGAATGTCGGCAATGCCGCGCCCTTTGTCGCTGATTTCAATGGTCAGCAGCGTGCCGTCAATGCTTGCGCGCAGGATAACCGTGCCGCGCGTGCCCTCGTAGCCGTGCACGATGGCGTTCGTGACGGCTTCGGAGACGGCGGTCTTGATGTCGGCAATTTCGCTGACAGTTGGGGAGAGCTGGACGGCAAAGGCGGCAATCACCACGCGCGCGAAGGCTTCGTTTTCGGGCAGGGAAAGGAATCGGACTTCCATTTCGTTGTGATGGCTCATGCTTGCGCCTCCTGATGCTTGTCCAGCTGGCGGATAATCCGGTCAAGCCCGGACATGTGGAATAGCCGAGCGATGTGCGGGTTCATGCCCACAATCGCGACGTGCCCGCCCCGGTCGCGCAGCAGCCGATAGCGCCCCAGGACAACCCCGATGCCGGAGGAGTCCATGAACGTCAGCGACGAGAAGTCCAGAATCAGCGTGCGGATGGAGCGGTCAAGCAGCAGCGCGTCTAAATCGCGGCGAACGCTTTGTGCGCAGAAGTGGTCGAGTTCGCCGTCGATGCGCACAATCAGCCGATCGCCATCGCGGATGGATTGCAGCATAAAAAGTACCTCCTGTTTTTCTGCGCAGGAGGTTTCGCCATTTGATTGCCTGTTTCCTGCGAAGAAAAATGGCTGTGTTTGTCGCAGGGGTCAGAAGCGTTCGCGGAAAATCGCCCGGAATCCTGCTGATTTCCGCGCGTTCGCCGTATCACGTCTTGATTTTCATCAGGATGACACCGCCCACCATCAGCGCTACGCCGACCCACTTCTCCCACGAGAACGGCATCTTCTCCGCGCCCAGCCAGCCGAATACGTCAATCAGCGCGGCGACGGTCAATTGTGAGAGCAGAATCGCGGAAATCGCGACCGTTGGTGTCAGGCTGCCAATCGCCCACATCACTGTCAGCGTGATGACTGGCGCGAGTACACCGCCCAGCCACGCGTACCACGGCGCTTGCGGCAATAGCCGGATGTTGCCTTTGCCGAAGAAAATCGCGATGAGCAGCGCCAGCAAAAAACCGACCAGCTGCACAAATGCGTTCGTCTCCAGCGTACCCACCTTTTCGCCAAGCCGCGTGTTCATTACGCCCTGCACGCTCATCGCCGCGCCTGCCAGAATTGCAGAAAGAAAGCCCAGCATCAAACGACACCTCCTGTTGATACGGATAGTATGGCTGATTGCCGGGCTTTTATGCACTTTTTACTCTTCCCGATAACGGGTCATCATCGCTTTGAACAGTTCCTGTGCGGATGGCGGCGTAAACGTAATCGCGTTCGCGCCTGCCGTAACTGTCGCGGCGATGGTGTCCGGCTTGTTGCCGCCGGTGGCAATAATCGGAAAATCAGGGTACTCCTCGCGAATCTTTCGCACAATCGCCGGGGTATTCGCCCCGCCCGCGACGTTGAGAATCGACGCGCCGGATGCAATCCGCTGTCCAATGTCGGTCGCTTCGTCAATCACGGTGATGATGACGGGAATATCCACCGCCTTCGACACCGCGAGCAGATTCAGGTTCGATACGGGCGCATTCAGCACAACGCCCATTGCCCCCTGCGCTTCGGCATCCTTCGCGAGCGAAACGGTGCGAAAGCCCCTGCGTCGTGCCGCCGCCCACGCCGCAGAAAACGGGGATGTAGGAAGCCTTGATAATCGCATCGCTGATAGACTGCTGCGGCGTGAACGGATAGACGGCGAACACCGCGTCCGCGTCGCAGTTCTTGATAATTGCCAAATCGGTCGTAAAAACAAGGCTCTTGATGCGGCGGCCGTAAATCACAATGCCGCTTGCCTTGCGGATTTCTACAGGCATTTCAAGGATGCTGTGCCGCAAACGGCTGTCCACCTGCGGTGGCAGTTTCTTCGGGTACTGTTCCATGCCTTCACCTCGGAAAATCATATTATGTGGCGCTGTCGCCGTGCGCGTCGCTCAGCTCGTCCACCTGATCGTGAATCGCCTGCATCCGCTGGTCAAGGGATGCAATGTCCGTCGCGACGCGCTGCAATTCGTCGGAAATGTGCTGCGGAATGTACTCCTGCGCCTTGTAGCGGAGCGAATGCTCCAGCGAAGCCCAGAAGTCCATGGCAATCGTGCGAATCTGCACCTCGACGGGTACAAGAATCCGCCCTTCGGAGAGAAAAACCGGAATTTCGACAATCAAATGCAGACTGCGGTAGCCGTTCGGCTTCGGCTCGCGGATGTAATCCGCCATGCGCACCAAATGCACGTCGTCTTGGCTGACCAGCAGGTTCGCAATGGTGTACACGTCCTGCACATACGAGCAGATAACGCGGATGCCGGCAATATCCTGCAAGTTCTTGACCGCGCTGTTGATGCTGACTTCGTAGTTTTTGCGCTTGAGCTTCTCCAGCATCGACTGGATGGTTTTCAGCCGGCTCTGCATGTGATGGATGGGATTGCGGCGATGACGCATCTGGAACTCGTCATCAAGGATTTCCAGCTTCGTCTGAATCTCCTTGATTGCGGCGGAGTAGCGCGACTGCACCAGAAAAAATTCCTCCACCATGTGCTGAAATTCCTCGCTGACCTGCTGAAGATGCTGCGAATCGGTGTTCATGGGCTTTTACCCTCTCTTTCGCCAGTGTGTGCGGCCTCATCATATTTGGGCCGGAAGGGGACGTGGATGCGGAAGGTGGAGCCTTCGCCGGGGCGCGAGTCAACCGATACTGTGCCGCCAAGCATATCCAAAATCCGCTTGACGAGGCACAGCCCTAAGCCGACACCCTCCTGCTTGCGGGATCGGTCCGCCTGATAGAAGCGGTCGAAAATGCGCTTCACGGTCGCGTCGTCCATGCCGATGCCGTGGTCGGTAATCTCAACGGTCGCCGTATCTGTGGCGAACACGCGCACCTCGATAACTGCATTCTCCGGTGAAAATTTGATGGCGTTTTGGATGATGTTCATCCAGACGTGGCTGAGCAGCTCTTCGTCCGACACGACGGTAACGCTGTTCAAATCCAGCTGCCAGCTGATGCCGCGCGCGCTCCATGTCGGTTCTAAGCGCAGGATGACCTGACGAAGCTGCTCATCCAGCGAAAACTCCGTCAGCGATGCGGGCACGGACTGCTGCTCCAGCGCGGACAGGCGCAGCAGCGTCTGCGACAGGCGCGACAAGCGGTCGCTTTCTTGCGCAATTAAGTCCACATATTCCTGCCGCTGCGCCTCGGTCAAGCCGGGCATTTGCAGCAGCCGCGCAAAGCCTCGGATGGACGCAATCGGCGTTTTGAATTCGTGGCTGATGGAGCTGATGAAGTCTTTCTGCAGGTAGGACGTTCGGCTGAGCGCGTCGGTCATGGCGTTAAAGGAACGCATGAGTTCCCCTATTTCGCCCGGCGCGTGGGCGGCATCCAGTTTGACGGTGAAGTCGCCCTCTTCAACCTTGCGAGTCGCATTCGTGATTTCATGAACGGGCTTGGAAATCCAGGAGGATGCCAGCGTCACCATCAGCGCAAAGACTGCCAGAAAGCTGGTTGAGCCGAAGATAATGCGCGCAAACGCGATGCCGTAGCTGCTGCCGTCGCCGCCAGCGGTAATTGCAAGGACGCCTGTGCGCATCTGCACATACGTTACCGGATTTCGCTGCGATTTCCACGTCGTCGCTTCGTAGGCAATGCCCGCGCGTTTCAGCTCCCGCTGCGTGCCCGCGGACAGGGCAGCGACATCCTCGTCCGACAGCACAGCGACTTCGATGCCGTTCTGCTCCACCAAGCGGGCTAATTCGTCTGTTCTCAGCTCCGTGCGCTGTTCCAGTTCCATCAGGTAGATGGCGACGGCGCGCTCACGCACTTTCAGTTCCTGCAAAAGGTTGATGTGCGTCACGCAGAAGGCGAGAAACAGGCTGATGACGGTTGCCAGCAGCGAGCCAATCATCAGCGCCGCAATCATGCGCCCGCGGAAGGAGTATGGTTTGCGGATGATGCGGCGCTTATCCATTCTTGACCGCCTTGTAGCCCAAGCCGCGCACTGTTACGATGCTGAAATCGGGGAAAATCTCGCACTTTTCGCGCAGACGCTTGATGTGTACGTCCACCGTGCGTTCGTCGCTCTGCGCATCCATGCCCCAGATTTCGTCCATCAGCTGACGGCGCGTGAAAATCTGCATCGGGCTGGACAGGAGCTTAAAGAGCAGGAAAAACTCCTTCTTCGGCAGCGTCAGCAGCGTGTCACCGCGCTGCACGGTCAGCGAATCGTAATCCAAGTGTGTCTGCCCGACGGTCAATTGGTGGCTCGTCATTGCCTGTGACCGCCGCAGCAGCGCCTGCACATGCAGCAGCAGCTCGTCCAAATCGACCGGCTTGGTCAGGTAGTCATCCGCGCCGGAGGTGAAGCCCGTCCGCTTGTCCTCAATGGTGTCGCGCGCCGTCACCAGCATGATGGGCAGGCGCGGATAGCAGCGGCGCAGTTCACGCGTCAGCTCCCAGCCGTCCATCACCGGCATCATCACGTCGGCAATGACCAGATCGGGCATCACCCTGTCGATGGCGTTCAGCGCTTCCTCGCCGTTGGCAGCCCCGACGACTGAAAAGCCGTTCAACCCCAGAAACGCGCTCATCATCCGCTGCAGCGGCGCGTCATCCTCAACCACCAGAATCGTAAACATGGCGGAAACCTCCTTGTGCTGATGCTTCTATTATATCACATCGACCGCAAAGCATCAATAGGATTCAGCCGTGAAGCCTTGCGCGCGGGCGCCCAGCCGAACAGAATGCCGACCGAGGCGGAAAACACGAACGCCAGCGTGATTGCGCCCGCGTTGAGCTGGAAGGTAATATCCAGCGCCATTGCAATCATCCACGAGACGAGATTGCCCACCAATATGCCGATGAACCCGCCCATGAGCGACAGCATGACCGATTCCATCAGGAACTGCATTTGAATCAGCCCCGGACGCGCGCCGAGCGCCTTGCGCAGGCCGATTTCCGTCGTTCGCTCGCTGACGGAGACGAGCATCATGTTCATAATGCCGATGCCGCCGACCAGCAGGGCGATGGACGCAATGCCCGCCAGCATCGTCGTCATCATGCCGGTGATGCTGTTCATCGTATCCAGCAGGCTGTCCAGATTGATGATGGAGTACGCGCTGTCGCGGTAGTTGAACGCGCTGTCCAGCAGCTGCTTCACATTGTCGACGGTTTCGGAGGATAACGACGAGTCCTTCAAGTGCAGCGTCAGCGAATGCACGGTGTTTGAGCCACTCAGCCGCATCGCCGCCGGATAGGGGATAATCGCCTTTCCGCCGTCGCTGCTGGCAGACATGGCAGCCATCAGGTCGCTTCCGCTGTCCTCGCTCAGCACGCCGACGACGGTGAACTGCTGCCCGTGCAGAATCAGCGACTGCCCCAGCGGGTCTTCGTTCGGGAAGGCAGCGGACGCCAAGGTCTGGTCGATGATGCAAACATGGCTCGAACGATCCATGTCAATCGCCTTCAGCGCCCGACCGCGCCCAATCAGGTCATCCTGCGCGGAAAAATAGTCGCTGCTGCGCCCCTCCAGCGTTACATCCTCCACAAGCTGACCGTCCTGCGCGGCATAGGTGCGCAGGGAGACATTGGGGTCAACACCCGCCACATTGTCCAGCGCAGCAATGTGCGCGAGGTCGCTTTCGTTCAGCCCATGCTTGATGGTTGTGCCGCTGATGCTTACGCTCACTTTGCCTGCGCCCAAGGTAGAGAATTGACTCGTGATTTCGCCTGTTGCGCTGCCGACCGTCGTAATCAGCGCGATAATCGCTGTCACGCCGATGATGATGCCCAGCATCGTCAGGAAGGTGCGCATTTTGTTGCCGCGGATGTTCTGCCACGACATGCGAATGCTCTCTTTAAGCATCTTCCACCACTCCTTCGCTGATTTCGCCATCAAGGATGCGCACAATGCGCCGCGCGTGGCGGGCAATCTCAATGTCATGCGTAATCATGATAATCGTGCGCCCCTCGTCGTTCAGGTCATGGAAGAGGCTCATCACCTGCCGTCCCGTCGCCCGGTCAAGCGCACCCGTCGGCTCGTCCGCCAGCAGGATGGTCGGGTTGTTCGCCAGCGCGCGGGCAATCGCGACGCGCTGCTGCTGTCCGCCGGAAAGCTGGTTCGGGAAGTGATGCATCTTGTCCTTCAAACCGACGCGCTCCAGCATTTGCTGCGCCCGCGCGGCGCGCTCGTGGCCGCTCATGCCCGCGTAAATCAGCGGAAGCTCCACGTTTTGCAGCGCGTCCTGACGCTGAAGCAGCTGGAACGACTGGAAGATGAACCCGATTTCCTTCGACCGTACGCGCGCCAGCTCCGATTCGCTCAGCGCGGATACGTCCCGCCCATGCAAGTGGTATGTGCCGGATGTTGCCGTGTCCAGACAGCCAATGATGTTCATCAGCGTTGATTTGCCCGACCCGCTGGGGCCAAGAATGGCGACAAATTCGCCCTTGTCCACCTGCAGGTCAATGCCCTTCAAAACCGTCTGCTGTTCATCGCCCATTTTGTATGTTTTGACGATGTTCTCCATCGTCAGAATATTTTCCGCCATGGTGAATGCTCCTTTCCGTCAATAATGCATCATGGGCATTTCCATTGTGTTCTTCACGGGAATCAGCACCGCTTCGCCCGTGCGGATGCCGTCGACGATTTCGACAATCGAGCCGTTGTTGATGCCCAGTGTCACGCGCTGCTGTACAATATCGTCCTTGCGGTCGTAGCAGTAGACGAACGGCTTGCCGTCCGAATCGTACTGAATCGCGTCAATCGACACAGTCGTGACGTTTTTCACGCTCTGGTACAGCACGCGGATTTCGCAGCTCAAGCCCATCGCGAGCGTCCCGTCCTGCGGCACAGTCATCGTCACCTCGTAGTACGCCAAGTCGCCGGATACGGTCGCTTCCTGCGCAATGCGGGTGATGGTGCCGGTGAGCGCCTTGCCGGTGGACAGCACGGTCACATCCGCCGCCTGCCCGACGGAGAGCGCCGGACGGTCGTATTCATCCACGTTGAACACAATCTGCGGATTGCTGTAATCCGCCACGCGCAAAAGCTGCTGCCCTATGGTCACCTCGTCGCCTTCCTCGACGTAGAGGTTCGAGAGCGTTCCGTCCATTGGCGCGCGTGCCGTGCCGCCGCTTGAAAATTTGAGGATAATGTCGTTCTTCTTCACCGCGTCGCCCTCGGAGAACAGGCACTCTTTGACGGTTGTTTTTGCGGTGGAGGTGACGATTTGGCTGTCCTTTGTCGACAGGTTGCCGGAAAAGGTGTAATAGGTGCTGATGTCCTGCGTGCGGGCGATTTCCTCGCGGTAAGCTGTATTTTTCCGTCCGCCCGCAAAGAGGAAAACGCCGCCCGCAACGAGCGCAAGCACGACGATGATGGCAATGATTTTCCCGGTCTTCTTCATAGTTCCTCTGACTCCTTCCATCTCATGGATGTTCCGGAAGCAATTATGACACAATTGGATGAATCCAATGTGAAGTTACGAGGAAGCGAAAATGAAGTTTGCCGGGAACAAAAAAGCCCGTGACGATTTTACGTCGCCACGGGCAGGGGATTCGAGGATTAGAAGTCCAAATGCAGTTCCACCGGACCGCCGATGAGGTTGCCATCGGTATCCATCAGGCGGAAGATGATGAGGTTCACGGTGTGCTGTCCATTCAGCGCGTCCGCGGGGACGGTCAGGGTCATCTGCGTGCCGTCCGCATTCCACGCGGTTTCCCACGCTTCGGCAATGTCCATGCCGATAGCGTATTCACCCGTGCGCAGCGCTTCGGAGAAGGTCAGCGTGATGGTCAGCGCGGTGTCCGACAGTGCCGCTTTGCCGGAGACGGTCGCGTCAAAGGCGGTCACGGTCTTTTCGGGCGCTTCGGGGCGGGTGATGGTCTCGCCGCGTTCAAGCGCCTGCCGCTCTTCCAGCGTATCCGGAATCGCGGGCCACACCTGCGAGAAACCGTTGTTGTAGCGCTCAGCGTTCCAAGAAATCGGCTTGGTGAACAGCGCAGCATCCTGCTTGCCGTTGTTTTCAGCGGAAGCGGCAATGTCCGCCATCGAGAACTCAAAGGTGTATTCCGGCATGGAGACAAACTTCAGGTTCTTCACCTTGAAGGTCTGCGAAGCATCCCAGCCAGCGTTTGCAATGCGGATAAACAGCGCGTCGTGGAACAAAATGCCGTATTCCAGCAGGCTCGTGTCTTCCGGCACCACACGTTCGGGTGTGAAAATCATGGAAGCGGGTTCGGTTTCGCTGCCGATGTAGACCAGCGGGGGATTCTCCTTCGTGTTCGCCAGACGGGACGCGAAGCCCAGCACGCGGTTCTCTTCGCCCTCGTCGCCCTTCGTCGTGCCGTGACGGAGCGCATCCGCCAGCGAAACGGCGGAGAAGTAGACGCTGTGCGCCGCCTTGTCCGTGCCGACGGTGCGCAGTTCGTAGCGCCCGTAGACGGACTGTTCGGCAGTCAAGGTGAAGGTGAACACGTCACCCTCGTGCGAAGCGGCGGCGACTTCCCTGCCGTCCGGCAGCACCAGCACCACGTCGGGCGCGTCGGAATGCGCGGTAATGGTAACATTGTGGTTCGTCAGGAAGGTTTCCTGCGCCGTCCACAGCGTGTACTTGCTTTCGGCAGACCACGGGATGTAGGAAGAATTGATGTCAAACGGGTAGTCGTTCAGTTCGCTGACGGTTGCGTAATCCGCCGCCGGGTAGGACATGCCGGAAATGCCAGTGCCTTCCGGGAACAGATCCTTCACATGCAGCAGCTTGTCGTCCGTCTGCTTGAATTCGCGATCCATAATCGCCAGCGCAAAGCAGAAGTCACGCGGGTAGAAGACGTGGTCACTCTGGCGGGCACGAACAGCAATATTGTTTTTCTCGATTTCCGTCGTGCCGACGAAATCGTAAACCTCTTCTGCTGCAACCATGCTGGCGACAGCGCCTTCATTGCCCAGCCAGTGGGTGTCAATGCCTGACACGGTGAAGAAGGGGCGCGGCGCAACCAGCGCGATGATTTCCACCGGGTCAAACGGAATCTGGTTGTCGCGGGCGACGAACATAGCAGCCGTCTCCGGGAACCAGCTGTTGCCCTTGCCGTAGGACACGGTCGGCACTTCGGTCTTGCCGTAGACACGGTCAGCCTTGGCGTAGGCAGAGGTGTTGAAGTTGAAAATCTTGCCTTCCACCTTGTAGCGGTAGCTCTGGATGCCCGAACCGCCGCATTCGCTCGGCACGCAGATGCTGATGCGGTCGTCAAACGCCGAGGTGAACATGGCGGCCTTGCCGTAGCGGGAATGACCCGTGATGACGGTCTTAGCCGGGTCAAGGCGAACCAGCTCGCCCAGCGTCAGGCTCGTGCCCTCTGCCGTGTTTTCCAAGGCGGTCACAATCTGACTGGCCGCCCAGCTCCACGCCATCAGTGCGCCGGATGCGTGCTTGTAGTCGTTCGCGTCGTAGGGGTAGAGCGTGGTGTACACGCCAGCACGGTCAATGCCGTCATCCGCATTGGAGTCATCGGGGTAAATGTCAGTGGCTTTGAACGTCACCAGACCGTAGCCCTGTCCGTTCAAGTTTGCAGCAGAGAATGCGGAGGTACCGCCGATATCAATCACGAACGGTACTTGATCCTTCTCTTCGCCCCAAGCCGCCAGAATCTGCGCATCCGTGGGCACATTCAGCTTCGCGGCGAAGCTCGCCTTTGCGCCCGTTTCCGGATTCGTGATGGTAATGACCGCCTGATACACGGGGCGCACACGGGCGGGGATGGTTTCCTCGGTAATCGCGCCGGTGGTGTTCACGAATACCGCGTCGCCTTCCGTGCCCCACGGCGGTTCGCCAATGTAGTGGACGGAGTAGCCCGCGTTCCACGCTTCGATGGCAAGCTGCTTGGCTTCCGCCTTGGTGGATGCAGGGCCGAACGTCTTGTCGCCCACCGTCACTTGACCTTCCAGCAGCGCAGCGGACAACTTGCGGAACTCGTCGCCGAGGTTGAAGACGCAAGCGCCCCAAATTCCATAGAAGCCGCCGTAGGACGCAGTGTTGTCCTCGTAGACAATCTCGTACTTGCCAGACACGTCCTCCGCCGCGGTTTCCCAGCGGTAGCCCAGCCAGTAGTGCTGGATCAAATCGCGGATTTCGGTGCGGCGCGCTTCCCATTCGGTGATGTCGGTCACAATGCCGTCGCCGTTCGGGTCATTCTTCACGTCGAAAAACTCAAACGGATTGTTGATTGTGTCGATGGCGGGCAGCTCATCAATGCCGGGATACCCGTCCAGCGGCGCTTCAGCGCAGGCGCTCATCAGCGGCAGCAGTCCGATGATGGCAGCGAGCAGCAGCAGGAAAAACCGTTTCATAGGAATCCTCCTTTTCTCTTGCAGCCGAACCTTTGTACATTGTCCGGGAGGCGACGGCTGCATTACCTCATCCGGAAGCTACCCTCATTATAGCGGAGAAAGGGCGGCGCGTCTATGCAAATTGTCCACGCTACTATGCAAATCGTGCAGATATATCTGGGAAGAAATTATCCGTATTCGACAATGCAAAAGCTATTTGCCAAGATTTCGCTGGAAATCCGTCGGCGAAATGCCTACTGTTTTGCGAAAAGTGCGCAGAAAGGAGGAGTACGAATTGAACCCGCTCTGGAATGCAGCATCCGTCAGCGATACGCCGGAGGCAATCAGCAGCTTCGCGCCGCAGATGCGCCGGAACTGGATGTACTCGTACACCGACGTGTTCGTGTAACGGACAAACTCGTGTGACAGGTACGATTTGCTGATGAAGAACGCGTCCGCAATTTCCTCCAGCGTCAGCGGCTGGGCGTAATGCTCGTTGATGTACGCCATCACGCGCTGGATGGTGTCTGGCGAGGGCTGGGCACTCTGCAGCATTGGCGCTTCCTGCGTCACGCGGAGGATTTGCAGCAGAAACTCGGTCATCGCGGCATAATCCGCCAAGCGCGATTCGGGACGCTCATCGCCTGTGTTCTGCGCCACACGGTCAATGCACGTTGTACACAGCGAAAGCGCCGCTTCATCCAGCTGATAATGATACCCGGTGCGGCGCGTGCAGTCCAAAAGGCGCTGCTCCAGCGGCAGAAGTCCCTGCCCCAGCTGGTGCAGCATCCCGGAGGAAATGAACAGCACCACTCGCTCGTAGTTGCGGATGGTGTCCTGCGAGATTATGCCGTGCATGACGAATGGCGGGAAAATCATCAGGCTGCCGCGCTGAGGCGTGACGATTTTGTTGTCCACATACAGGCGGGGAAAGCCGTTTAGGTGAATATACAGCTCAAAGAAATCATGCGTATGGATTTCGCGCAGGTGGATGGCGGGCGACAGCGTGTGAAACGCTTCATAATCCGAGCGCCCTTGCCCCATGTTGCTTGTGCGAACCAGCACATCTTCCTCAAGCTCCTGTGCTGGATGTTTCCTTGTCATATGCCTTTCTCCTTGTCCCGGTATTGTATGAAAGCATCATAGCAGGAAAGCTGATAAAGGTCAAGCAAAAACCCGAAAACTGTTCTGAATCGGAACAATTTCCGGGTAAAATCGGTTATCTGCTTTCGCTGTCCCACGCACGGTAGGATTCTTCCTCCAGCAGCGTCTCAATGCGACCGTCGGTGACGCGGGTCAGCGTGTCCAGGACAGATTGCGCGTCCGTCTGGCGAATCAGCAGCGTGAAGCCGACGGCGGTCGTGAATTCGCTGCTCAGCAATTGCACGGGCAGGCTTTTCAGCGCGTACTGCACCTTGTCCCACAGCGGATAGGCGACTTCGCACAGGTATTGGCAGGAGGGGAGCATCTCGACGACTTGCGCCGCCTTGAGCGCGATGACAGCCCCCTGCGTGTACGCGCGCACCAGCCCGCCCGCGCCCAGCAGCACGCCGCCGAAATAGCGCGTGACCACGCAGCAGCAGTTGACTACGCCCTGATGCTTCAATACCTCCATCATCGGCAGCCCTGCCGTGCCGCCCGGTTCGCCGTCGTCTGAATAGCGCATGATGCCCGCGTTCTGCCCGATGATGTAGGCATAACAGTTGTGCGTGGCGTCCTTGTGCTTTGTGCGGATGGATTGCAGGAAGGCAAGCGCCTCCGCCTCCGTTTCGCACGGCGCGGCATAGCCGATGAAGCGGCTTTTGTTGATGATGAACTCGTCGCTGGCGAACTGCCGGAGCGTCCGATAGGGGTTCATGGCACTCATGCGAGGAACAGGCGGCGGAAGTTCTTCTTGCCTTTCTGAATCAGCAGACCATCCGCGGGGACGTCGCTCTCCGCCAGTGTGGCGTTCAGGTCATCCACCTTCTTGTCCGCCACCAGCACTGCACCCGCCTTCACCTGATTGCGCGCGTCGCTCTGGCTCTTGCACAGCCCGGACTTCACCAGCATGGTCGTCACGCGGCTGTCGGCGGCGAATTCGGCCTTCGTCAGCGTGAAGGAGGGGACATTCGCGGCAGACGCGCCGCCCGCGAACAGTGCGGCAGCGGCATCGGCGGCCTTCTGCGCCTCTTCTTCGCCGTGCACCAGCTTCGTCACCTCGAATGCCAGCACCTTCTTCGCCTCGTTGATTTCGCTGCCTTGCAGCGCGCCCAGACGGCGCACTTCGTCCATCGGCAGGAAGGTCAGCAAGCCAAGGCACTTTTCCACGTCCGCGTCATCAACGTTGCGCCAGTACTGGTAGAAGTCGAACGGGGAAGTCTTGTTCGGGTCAAGCCACAGCGCGCCCTTTTCGGTCTTGCCCATCTTCTTGCCGTCGTGGGTCAGCAGCAGCTGGAACGTGCAGGCGAACGCCTTTTCACTGTCCTTGCGGCGAACCAGGTCTGCGCCGCCAAGCATGTTGCTCCACTGGTCATTGCCGCCCATTTCCAGCCGGCAGCCGTAGCGGTGGAACAGCTCCAAGAAGTCGTAGGACTGCATGAGCATGTAGGTGAATTCGAGGAAGGACAGACCGTTGTCGGTCGCCATGCGCGTCTTGTAGCAGTCAGCGGTCAGCATCTTGTTGACGGAGAACATCGCGCCGATGTCGCGCATGAATTCGATGAAGTTCAGGTTGCGCAGCCAGTCCGCGTTGTTGACGATAATCGCCTTGCCGTCCGAAAAATCGAGGAAGCGGCTCATCTGCTGCTTGATATGCGCGACGTTGTTGTCGATGGTTTCGACGGTCATCATCTTGCGCATGTCGGTCTTGCCGGAGGGGTCGCCGATCATCGCCGTGCCGCCGCCCATCAGCGCAATCGGGCGATGCCCCGCGCGCTGCATATGCGCCATCGCCATAATCGGGATGTAATGCCCGATGTGGAGGGAATCAGCGGTCGGATCGAAGCCGACGTAAAAGGTGGTCGGCTCTTCGAGCTGCTTGTACAGTTCGTCCTCAAAGGTGGTCTGGGCGATGAAGCCGCGCTCTTTCAAAACGTCAAGAATGTGCATGGGGAACCTCCTATATATTAAGTAGTAGGGGAAACAGTGTTATTTCGCCAGCGCCTGCGCGAAAATCTCCCGCAGGGTGCTCATGCCCTCGTGAATTTGCGCGATGCTGGAGTTGGAGAAGTTCAGGCGCAGCGTGTTCTCGTGTCCGCCGTCGCAGAAGAAGTGCGTGCCGGGGACGTAGGCGACGTGGCGCTCTACCGCTTGCTCCAGCAGCTCCTTTGCGTCGATGCCCTCCGGCAGCGTCACGAAGATGAACAGACCGCCGTCCGGGCGCGTGTACGTCGTGCCTTTGGGAAAGGTCGAAAGTTCACTCAGCATAGCATCCAGCTGCGCCTTGTAGCTGCGGCAGATGCTTGTGATGTGGTTGGGCAGCAGACCGCGCCGCAGGTACTGATCCACAATCGCCTGTGTAAGGTTTGCCGTGTGGACGTCGGTGGACTGCTTGCCGACGGTGCATTTGCGCAGGATGCCCGCATCGCCCGCCATGAATCCGACACGCAGACCAGGGCTGATAATCTTGCTGAATGAGCCGAGGAAAACGACCCAGCCATCCTTGTCGAAGGATTTGATGGAGGGGCACGCTTCTCCGGCATATCGCAGGTCGCGGTACGGGTCGTCCTCCGCCACGACGACGTGGTACTTCGCGGCGAGTTCCGCGATGGGCTTGCGGCGGTCGGCGGACAGCGTGATGCCCGTCGGATTCTGGAACGTCGGGATGGTGTAGAGCAGCTTCGGGTGATACTGGCGTATCGCTTCTTCGAGCTTTTCCGGGATGATTCCGTTCTCGTCGCTCTCTACCGGCACCAGCGTTGCCTGATACAGCCGCATACACTGCATGTTGCCCAGAAATGACGGGTTCTCCACCAGAATCACGTCGCCGGGGTCAATCAGCGCTTTGCAGAGCAAATCCATCGCCTGCGTTGAGCCAGTGACGGGCAGCACCGCAGGCACGGCGCACCCAAGCTGCTGTTCCACATAGGCGTGCAGGCTTTCCAGCAGCGGCGGATACCCCTCCGTCGCGCCATATTGCAGGATGCGCTTGCCGTCCTTTTGCAGCACGTCGCGGGCGATTTCGGCGCATTCCGCATCGGGCAGCGCTGATGCCGCCGGATTGCCGCCCGCGAAGGAAATCATGCCGGGCTTGGCAATCATCTTGAAGATTTCGCGAATGGCGCTGCCGCTGATCTGGTCGAAGCGGTGCGCGAAACGCAGGGAATCAAGCGCCATAATCCAATCACTCCTTACTTTCAGAGAATAAGAATAAAAAACACCTTCTCCGGACAAAATCCGGGGAAGGTGACAAAATGCCACGGTACCACTTCCGTCTGGCTGCGAACAGCCCTCAAGGAGGAACAGTCATTCCTCGCACGCTGTAACCGGCGCACCGGATGCCGCCTACCCGCCGCGCAGACGCGGTTTCAGCGGATGGCTCGGAGCTGTACGTCACCCTATGCGCCGCCTGCTTCCTCACACCGCCCGGAAGCTCTCTGCCTGCGCCGCAGAAGCGGATGACCCGTCTCCTCATTGCCCTGATGGGTGCATGATAGCACGGTTTTTCCCGCTTGTCAAGGGGAAAATTTTTGGTCGGGCGGTATCGCAAAGGCGGGAAAATCACACAATCTGCAAGAAATGTTCACGAAATCGACACATGTCGGCGCTTTTTCTGGAATTTCTGGCGGCATTTTTGTGAAACGGGCCGAAAAAGTCTTGCCATTTCCGCTAAAATCCTGTATACTATACTCTGACCCAGCTATGGGTGCATTTATCGTGTCCGCGAGGACAAAAGCTGGGAAGCCCCTGGATGAAGGAGGTCGACTACTATGGATTGCAAAATCAAGAACGACATCGGAACAATCTATATTACGGAGGATGTCCTGCTCAAGGTCGTGGGATACGCGGCGCTGGAATGCTACGGCATCGTCGCCATGTCCTCCAAGCGTGCCAAGGATGGCATCGTCGAATGGCTGGGAAGGGAAAACCTCTCCAAGGGCGTGCAGATTCGCAGTGTTGGCGATATGCTGGACGTCGATCTGTTCATCATCGTGGAATACGGCATCTCCATTGCCGAGGTGTGCAAGACCATTGTCGATACCGTGCGCTACAAGCTGGAAAGCATGACAGGCGTAAAGGTTCGCAAGGTCAACATCTCCGTGGAAGGTATCCGCGTGTAATGCAGGAAAGCCACACGGCAGCAGTTCCAAGGAGCTGGCGCCGAAAGCAGGTAGGAGGAATTTACCTTTGATACAGCATAAAACCATTGACGGGCTGCTGCTGCGCGACATGGTCGTCGCGGGTGCGGCACTGCTCGAAAAGAACCGGGAAGCGGTGGACGCGCTGAACGTTTTCCCTGTCCCGGACGGCGATACGGGTACGAATATGTCCCTGACCATGCAGAGCGCGACCCGTGAGGTCAATGCGCAGGAGTACCTGCGCGCGGATGAGGCGGCGGCTGCCATCTCGAAGGGTGCGCTCAAGGGCGCGCGCGGCAACTCCGGCGTTATCACGTCCCAGCTGCTGCGCGGCTTCGCGACGTCCTTGAAGGGCGTGGAGAAGATTACCCCCGTGCAGTTTGCGCAGGCATTGAAGGCGGGTTCTGACAAGGCGTACAAGGCGGTCATGAAGCCCAAGGAGGGCACGATTCTGACCGTCGCGCGCGTCATTGCGGAGGATGCCATCAAATACACCGAGAGCAATCCCGATGACTACGATGGGCTGATGAACGTCATTCTGACCAGCGGCGAGGCGATTTTGAAGCGCACGCCCGACATGCTGCCGCCCCTGAAAGCGGCGGGCGTGGTCGACTCCGGCGGACGCGGTCTCATGCTGATTTACACCGGCTATGCGGCGGTCATGCGCGGCGAGGAAATCGCTGACCCGGCGGCGCTGCTGGCGGGCGATAGTCAGGTGGAGGAGGATATTCACGACCTGTCCGGCGATCTGCCTTTTACGCCTACCTGCACGGAGTACGACATCGTGAACTTCCGCGAGGACTGCACCGAGGGCGACGTGGATTCCTTCCGCCGCCGCCTGAACCGCATTGGCAACTGCGTCAAGGTGACGGGCGACCTGACTGAGACGAAGGTGCATGTGCACACCAACGACCCCGGCAATGCTATCCAGTATGGCATTGAGCTGGGCGAACTGGTGAATGTGAAGGTGGACAACATGCTGGCGCGCAAGCGTGCGCTGGAGGCGGAGAAAGCACCCGCAGCGGTGGAACCCCCTGCCGAACCCGCGAAGGAATTTGGCATGGTGGCAGTGTCGCTGGGCGACGGTTTCTCCAGCATCTTCCGTGATTTGACGGTGGATGTGGTGGTCGAGGGCGGTCAGACGATGAACCCGTCGGTGGATGACATTCTAAACGCCATCAATCAGGTCAACGCCAAGTGTGTGTTCGTGTTCCCGAACAACGGCAACGTCATTTTCGCGGCGAATCAGGCGGCGGAACTGGCGGAGAAGGAAGTGCACGTCATCCCCACGAAGAACGTGGCGATGGGCATTGCCGCGGCGGTCGCGTTCCAAGACGACGTGTCCGGCGAGGAGAACGCCAAGCGCATGGCGGAAGCGGCGGAGCACGTCAAGACCGGTACGGTAACGTATGCGGTGCGCGACAGCGAGTACAACGGCGTGCAGATTCACAAGGGTGACATCATCGGGATGCACAACGGCAAGATTGAGTATTGCGGCAATTCCGTGCATGACGTTGTGCTGGACATGATGAAAGCCGTTGTGACCGACGACGCGGAGCTGATTACCGTCTACTACGGCGCGGATACGACGAAGGAAGACGCGGAGCAGGTGGCGGCGGAAATCGCCGAGCAGTATCCGAACTGCGATGTGGACTGCCTGCTGGGCGGTCAGCCGCTGTATTACTATCTGATTTCTGTGGAGTAAAAAGCAAATGGAGCTTTCCGCCATCAAGGGCATTGGCCCAACCCGGCTGGAATCCCTTCGCGCAGTGGGCGTCTGCTCATTGCGCGATTTGTTGTATTTTCTTCCGCAGCGCTACGAGGACAGAACACACCCGATTCCCTGCGCGGACGCAAACGGCGGCGAGGTGCTGGTGATGGGCGTTGTGCAGGACACGCCGAAACTCAGCCGCTTCAACGGCTTGACACGAGTGACGGCGTACCTCTGGGATGACAGCGGAAAATTGCCGCTGGTGTGGTATAATCAGCCGTGGATGATGCAGAACCTGCCGGTCGGGCAGACCATCATGCTCTTCGGGCGTATGGGGCAGAGCCGGGGGAAATCCGTACTCCAAAATGCGCAGCGGGTGACGGAACCGTGCATCCTGCCGGTGTACCGCGCCGTGAAGGGGATTCCGGCGAAGTCCTTCCGCGAAATGATGCAGCAGGCGCTGGAACAGGTCGATGACTGCTGCCCGGAGACGCTGCCGAACGACCTGCGCATCCGCCATCAGCTGTGTGAGCTGAATTTCGCCATCCGGCAGGCGCATTTCCCGCTGAATGTGGAGAATCTGCGGTTGGCGCGGCGGCGGCTGGCGTTTGAGCAGATGCTGATGTATCAGGCGGCGCTGGGGCTGCTGCGCGGACACAAGGCGGATGGCACGGCACTGCCGATTCCGCCGGATGCGCCGGAAAAATTCTGGCAGACGCTGCCGTTCCCGCCGACCGGGGCGCAGAAGCGCGTCTTGGAGGAAATCGCGGCGGATTTGCGGTGCGACCGGGCGATGAGCCGCCTCGTGCAGGGCGATGTCGGCTGCGGCAAAACCGCGCTGGCGTTCGGGGCGATTGCCATGACCTGCGCCTGCGGATACCAGGCGGCGATGATGGCGCCGACGGAAATTCTCGCGCGCCAGCACTACGAATCCGCCAAGGCAATGCTGGAACCGCTGGGCATCCACTGCGGTCTGCTGATTGGCTCGATGCGCCCGAAGGCGAAGCGGGAGGCACAGGAGGCTTGCGCAAACGGGGAATATCAGGCAGTGTTCGGGACGCACGCGCTGATCAGCGAAAAGGTGGCGTATCAAAAGCTCGGACTGGTTGTGACGGATGAGCAGCACCGTTTCGGTGTGATGCAGCGCTCGACCTTGCAGCAGAAGGGCGCGGACGGCACGAAAGCGCCGCATGTGCTCGTCATGTCCGCAACGCCGATTCCGCGCACGCTTGCGCTGATTCTCTATGGCGACCTCGATGTATCCATCGTCGATGAGCTGCCGCCGGGGCGCACGCCAGTCAAGACGCGGGTCGTGCCGGAAGAGAAGCGCGCCGGGATGTACGGCTTCCTGCGGCAGGAGGTGCTGAAAGGGCATCAGGCGTATGTGGTCTGTCCGCTGGTTGAGGACAGCGAGATGATGGAGGACGTTCGCAGCGCACAGGCGACGTTCGACGCGCTGAAAAACGGCGAATTGTCGGGGCTTCGCGTCGGATTGACGTGGGGCGCACAGCCCGCGGACGAAAAAGCGCAGGTGCTCAGCGAGTTTTCCGCCGGGAATCTCGATGTCCTCGTGTCCACGACGGTCATCGAAGTCGGCGTGAACGTGCCGAACGCGAGTGTCATGGTGATTGAAAATGCCGAGCGCTTCGGGCTCAGCCAATTGCATCAGCTGCGCGGGCGCGTCGGGCGCGGGTCAGCGGAAAGCTGGTGCTTCCTGCTGGCAGCGGAAAATGAGCGATTGCGCATCCTGACGCAGACGAATGACGGTTTCATCGTCGCGCAGAAAGACTTGGAGCTTCGCGGGCCGGGCGACCTGATGGGTACGCGGCAATCTGGCGAAATGATGGCGGATTTCCTGCTTGATGGTGACGTGAAGCTGCTGGATGAAGCTGCGAAGTGCATGAAGCGCTTGCGGGAAAACCCAAAATTGGCGGCGGAGCGTCAGCAAGTGGAAGCGGAAGCGCTGCGCAATTATCGTGATAAATTGGCAGATATTGCAATGAACTGATGGAAAGGGGCAAAATAGAATGGACAACATGCTGACTTGCACGGAAAACCGCGAGCTTTCGTGGCTGCGGTTCAACGAGCGAGTACTGGAAGAGGCGGAGGATGAGCGCGTACCGCTGTGCGAACGTCTGTCGTTCCTCTCGATTTTCCAGAGCAATCTGGACGAGTTTTTCATGGTGCGCATCGGCAGCCTGCATGACCAGATGCTGCTGGATAAGGAGGCACGCGAGAACAAGACGAACATGACCCCCGGCGAGCAGATTGACGCTGCCGTCAGCCGCATCCGCACGCTGTGCGACCGCCGCGACCGGACGTATGCCGATGTGCTGAAGAAGCTGGAGGACGAGGGTATCAGCATCGTCAACTTCCGCCAAATCAGCCCGGAAAGCGAGCAGTATCTGGCGAAAATCTTCCGTGAAGACTATCTGCCATTGCTTTCGACCTATGTCGTGGGCAAAAAGCAGACGTTCCCGTTCCTCAAAAACAAGGAGATTTATGCCGTCGCCGTCCTGCGCACGGGCAGCGAGAAGGAAAAAAATCGGCATCGTTCCGTGCGGGGGGAGAACATGTTCCCGCGCCTGATTGAGGTGCCGGAGCGCACGGGCTGCTATATCCTCTCGGAGGAGCTGATTCTGCACTATCTACCGCTGCTTTTCGGGAGCTACCGCATCGCAAGCAAGACGCTGGCGCGCATTACCCGCAGCGCCGACATTGATGCGGATAGCGTATACGACGAAGACCTCAACTATCGCGACCACATGGCGGAAGTCGTGCGCCTGCGCCAGAAACTCTGCCCGGTGCGTTTGGAACTCAGCCGAAAAATCGGGCACGACATTATCGAGAAGCTGTGCGACCAGCTGAAACTGGACACCGCGCGCGTCTACGAGTACGATACGCCGCTGGATATTAGCTTCCTGTTTAATATTCAGGATAAACTGCGCAGCCACGCGGAACTGTTCTACGCGCCGCGTCATCCGCAGGCAACACCGGATATCGTAGACAATCGCCCTGTGATGGAGCAGATTCTGGAAAAGGATGTGCTGCTGCACTACCCCTACCAGAGCATCCGCCCGTTCCTGCGAATGCTGTCCGAAGCGGCGAATGACCCGCAGGTCGTCTCTATCCGCATGACGCTCTATCGCCTCGCGCGCGACTCGAAGGTTGTGGAAGCGCTGGTGGAAGCCGCCGAAAACGGCAAGCAGGTGGACGTGCTGGTGGAGCTGAAAGCCCGCTTTGACGAGGAGAACAACATCGAATGGAGCCGCCGATTGGAGCGCGCGGGCTGCCACGTCATCTATGGTGTTGATAAACTCAAGGTTCATTCCAAACTCTGCCTGATTACGCGCAAAACGGATGAGGGCATCCAGTACATCACGCAGATCGGCACGGGCAACTACAACGAGAAGACCAGCCGCCTGTATACTGACCTGAGCTACATCACCGCGCGCGACGAAATCGGCGAAGAGGCATTGCAGGTTTTCCAAGCGCTGATGCTGGGCGAGACGGTAGACCATATGTCCGTGCTGCTGGTCGCGCCGCACTGCCTGCAAGATAAGCTGATTGACATGATTGACGGCGAAATCAGCAAGGCGAAGGCGGGGCAGAAGGGGCTGATCCGCCTGAAGATGAACAGCCTGACGGACAAGATGCTGATTGACAAGCTCGTCGAGGCGAGTCAGGCGGGCGTGCAGGTCGAAATGATTGTGCGCGGCATCTGCTGCCTGCGCGGGGGCGTGCCCGGCTTGACCGACAATGTGCAGATCATCAGCATCGTCGGACGATTCCTCGAACACAGCCGTATTTATATTTTCGGCGATGGCGACGCAGCCCGCTACTACATTGCTTCGGCGGACTGGATGACCCGCAACACCCTGCGCCGCGTCGAGGTGGCAACCCCGATCTTGCAGGACGACGTAAAACGCCGCATTGACCACATTTTCGACGTCATGTGGCACGACAACGTACAGGCCCGCGACCAGCAGCCCGACGGCAGCTACACCCGCCGCTATCCCGGCACGCAAACGCCGCTGGCGAGCGAGCCAGAACGTGCTGTATGACGAAGCCTATCGGATGGCAAAGGGCATCAAAGAACAATAAAAACCGACCGTCGGTTTTTTAAAAAAGAGGAAAACAAAAAAAAAAAGACCTCCGGTCGGGAAAAACACCTGCCGGAGGTCGCCGGTCAGTCATCCATCAATTCCACAAGAATCGCGTTCTGCACGTCCATCCCGCGACGCGTCAGCGACCATCGTTCGGTTTTGTGCTGAAGCAGTCCTTCATGCTCGAATTTCCGCAGCTTCTCGCCGTACAGCGCGTCCAGCGAAACGCCATGTCGCTCCTGAAATTCCGATTCGCTGACGCCGCGGGTCATTCGCAGCCCCAGCATCAGCGTTTCAAACCGACCGTCGGTTTTTGAGACGAACTCCCGCTCCCGCAGCGAATCGTCCTGCGACTGCACCATCCGTAGATACGCGGGCAGCGTGCGTGGGTTTGTCAGGCGAATCATCCCGTTCTTCGCGGGCAGATACGACGCCGCCGACACGCCCAGTCCGATATACGGCACTTGCTGCCAATAACCGATGTTGTGGCGGCATTCGCAGCCGGGGCGCGCGAAATTGCTGATTTCGTACTGCTGGAAGCCTGCTTGCGCCAGCAGGTCAAGCGTCAGGTCGTACATGCGGCGTTCGTCGTCCTCGTCCGGCAGGGTCAACTGCCCGGTCTGCAAGTCACGGTACAGCGGCGTACCTTCTTCGGGAATCAGCCCGTAGCAGGACAAATGCTCCGGATTCAGCGACAGCGCCTTCTCCAGCGTCTCACGCCACATGCTGACTGTCTGACCGGGCAGCCCGAACATGAGGTCAAGGCTGATGTGCTGGAATCCGGCGTGCCGCGCGAGTTCGACGCTCTGCTGCACTTGTGTAAAGTCGTGGATGCGCCCCAGCATCTTCAGCAGTGCAGGCTGGGCCGCCTGCATCCCCATTGATAGGCGATTGATACCGCAGTTCAGCGCCGCATCAAGCCACGCATGGGTCAGCGTGCCGGGGTTCGCCTCGGACGTAAATTCCGCACCAGGCGCAAGGGGAAAATGCGCTGTAACGCCTTCCAATAGCTGTGTCAGCAGTTCTGGCGGCAGAATTGACGGCGTGCCTCCGCCTAAATACGCGGTTTCCATCGCGCCATGCGGGATTTTCGCTGCCTGCGATGCGGCTTCGCTCAGCACCGCATCCACATAGGCACGCTGTGTAGATTCCGCATGGGGGAAGGAAGCAAAGTCGCAGTAGCGGCATTTTTGGCGACAATAGGGAACGTGCAAGTAAATTTCCATTCAAATCACCCGTAAAGGACTGTTCAAACGCGGAAAAATCCGCTACAATAGAAAAAAAAAGTGGCAAAGGGGGTGTACGAAAATGGATACCATCATCAGTTTTCTGGAAAAACTGGTACATTATTCAGCAGAATTGGGCATTGTACTGGCGGAGCTGGCGGGCATCGCTATTCTGATTATCACGGCGATGAAGGGGAGTCGTCAGTTACTTCAAGCACGATGAGCATCTCCGGCTTGAATTGGCGCAAGGCATTGCGCTTGCGTTGGAATTCAAGCTCGGCGGCGAAGTGCTGCGCACGGTCATCGTCCGCGAATGGACGGAACTGCTGATTCTGGGTGCAGTCATTGCGCTGCGCGGTGTGCTGACGCTGCTGCTGCACTGGGAAATCAAGGTGGAAGAAGAGCATGACGAGCGCCTGCTCAAGCTCAAAGCGATGGAGGAAGCCGAAAAAACGGCAGAGACATCAAAACAGTGATAAAAAGCAGGGGAAACAAGCATTCCCCCTGCTTTTTTCATACCTTTGTTTTCTGAATCAGGCGCTCGCAGTCGCTGGCGATTGCCAAATTCAGCAGCGGAAGCCCCTCCTGCATGGCGTAGAGCGCGGTGTACATCGTGCCGCCCTTCTGCCGATTCAGGTAGCAGACGCAAAATGCACTGTTGTCCACCATGTACCGATTCCGCATGTACATGCAGCCCTCATAGTAGTGGCTGGAGAGGACAACTGTCTCGTCGGCAGCATACAGCAGCTGCTCGTAAATCAGGCAATCCGACGCTTTCCATCGTGAGGACTGCGTGCTGCACGGAATCGCCAGCCGAAGCCGAACATCCGCATGGTGCGTCCGCATCAGCAGAATGCGCTGTGCTGCCAGCGTGTCAAACCCCAGCGCGCCGCCGCAGATAAAATCCCGAAACCCGTGCTGATACAGTGCTTCCAGCACCCGGTCAAGCCGCTCTGTCAGCGCAGGAAGCTCCTGCGGCGGAATCGCCCGATGCCCCGTGAAGCAGACGGAAATGTCCTTTCGCCCGTTCTCCTGCGACGCAAACACGTCGGCAATATGGCTGCGGGAAATGTAGGAAAGCGGCTGATGCAGCGCAGTGGGCGCTTGGAGCGGCGCACGAAGCCAGCGGTCGCTGACCTGAGCCTTGCGGTACAGCATGTTTTTTTCCTCCTGACAGCGTCAGTTGCTGTCCATCTTCAGCACGGCAAGGAATGCCTCGCTGGGCACTTGCACCGTGCCGAACTGACGCATCCGCTTTTTACCCTCTTTCTGTTTTTCCAGCAGCTTCTTCTTTCGGGTGATGTCGCCGCCGTAGCACTTTGCCAGAACGTCCTTGCGCATCGCCTTGACGGTTTCACGCGCGATGACCTTGCCGCCGATGGCCGCTTGAATCGGAATCTCGAACATCTGCCGCGGGATGACGTCTTTGAGCTTCTCGCAGATGGAACGCCCGCGCCCGTACGCCTTGTCGCGGTGGACGATGATGGAGAACGCGTCGCAGATTTCGCCGTTGAGCAGAATATCCAGCTTGACCAATTGGCTCTCGCGGTAGTCCTTGAATTCGTAGTCGAACGAGGCGTATCCGCGGCTGCGGCTCTTAATCTGGTCAAAAAAGTCGAAGATGATTTCGTTGAGCGGAATGTCGTAATTCAGCTTGACGCGCGTGCCCTCGTACTGCATGTCAAGGAAGATGCCGCGCCGGTCTTGGCACAAGTCCATAATCGTGCCGACACTGTCCTGCGGCGTGAAGATTTCCGCGTGGACGAACGGCTCTTCCATCATGGCAATTTCACCAATGGGCGGCAGCGCCATCGGGTTGTCGCACATCAGCACCGTGCCATCGGTTTTTGTGATGCGGTAGATGACGCTCGGCGCGGTGGTGACAAGGTTCAAGTCCCATTCGCGCTCCAGCCGCTCGGTGATGATGTCCATGTGCAGCAGCCCCAAGAAGCCGCAGCGGAAGCCGTAGCCCAGTGCGACGGACGTTTCCGGGTCAAAAGAAAGGGAAGCGTCGTTCATGCGCAGCTTCTCCAGCGCATCTTTGAGCGCCGGATAGTCCGCACCGTCCGCCGGATACACGCCGCAGTAGACCATCGGCGTCACCTGCCGATAGCCGGGCAGGGGGCAATCCGCCGGATTCATGGCGTCGGTAATTGTGTCGCCGACGCGGGTTTCACGCACATCCTTGATGGAGGCCGCGACATAGCCTACGTCGCCCGCTTTCAATTCGTCGCACGGCTGATAACCCGGCGCGAACGTGCCGACTTCCACAATGTCGAACTCGCCGCCCGTCGCCATCATGCGCATCCGCATTCCTGTGCGGATTGTGCCCTGCTTGACGCGGATGAAGCAGATTGCACCGCGGTAGTTGTCGTAGAACGCATCGAAAATCAGCGCCTGCAGCGGTGCGTTCTCGTCGCCCTGCGGCGCGGGAACGTAATTCACAACTGCTTCCAGCACTTGATCGATGTTCAGGCCAGTTTTCGCGCTCACGCACGGCGCGTAAGACGCATCCAGCCCGATAACGTCCTCAATTTCCTGCCGGACTTCTTCCGGCTGTGCGCTGGGCAGGTCAATTTTGTTGATGACCGGGATGATTTCGAGGTCATGGTCGAGCGCCATATAGACGTTCGCCAGCGTCTGCGCCTCCACGCCCTGCGTGGCGTCCACCACCAGCAGCGCGCCTTCGCATGCCGCCAGCGCGCGGGATACCTCGTAGGTGAAGTCCACATGGCCGGGGGTATCAATCAGGTTGAGCGTATAGGTTTTGCCGTCCTTGGCGGTATAGTGCATATGCACCGCCTTGGACTTGATGGTGATGCCGCGCTCGCGTTCCAGCTCCATGCTGTCCAGGATCTGATCCACCATTTCGCGCTTCTGGAAAACGCCCGTCGTTTCCAGAATGCGGTCAGCCAGCGTGGACTTGCCATGGTCAATATGGGCGATAATGCAGAAATTGCGAATCTTCGATAATCTATCGGACACGCTGAAATCCCTCCGTCAAAAGCCTTATCACAGGCTCAAAATACCACAATCTTATCATAGCCGATTTTTGCTTGATTTGCAAGGGGAACGGGCAAAAGTGACGCTTTTTTCCGCAATGAAAAACGGATGAGAAGCAAAAAGCCGCCAGTTGATTGGCGGCAAAAAGGAAAAATCACGCTTTCGGTGGCTGAGTCGGCGCATCTGCCGCAAACGTCGCAGCATACTGCGATGGCGTCATGCCTGTTTCATTGCGGAAAATCTTGCTGAAATACGACTGGTCGTCATAACCGACGCACGCCGCCACTTCATGCAGCAGAATATCCGGATGGTCGCGCAGCATCTGCTTCGCGGCGTCCATGCGGCACTGTGTCAGGAAGGTGTTGAACGTCGTTCCGGCATACTTGCGCAGCAGGCGCGACAGGTACGTCTGGCTGATGCCAACATCGGTGCAGATACGCGGGATGCTCAGCGGCTGGGCGTAGTTTTCGCGAATGTAGTTCAGCGTGTATTCGCACAGCTCGTTCGCGCTGACGTTCTTGTCGCGGATGAACCCTTCCTCAAAAATCAGGGAGTACAGGCTCGCCAGCAGGTCGCCGTAGGAGGAGGCGCTGCCGTATAGTTCGTTTGCCTCGCGCAGAATCTGTTCGCGCTTCCTTTTGGGGCCGGGAACGCCCAAGTCCGCCGTGTACAGAATCAGCTGATAGCACAGGTCTTCCGCCTGAATCTGCGGCAGGCTGTTCTGATTCCATTCGATTGCAAGGGACACAAACAGCTCTTTTTCAGCATTCTTGTATTGCCTGTTTCGACGAATGACGCAAGGCGCTTTTTTGTCGCAGCGGACAGGACGGACGGCTGTAAGGCACTTTGCGGTGCGTTCAGCGGAACAAGCTGCCCCTTGCCGATGACGACGGTATTCACCATGCGCCCTGCAGCGCGGCTCAAAAACTGCGGCAAGGTGAGAATGTCGGCATCTTCCGGCGCGTAAATCGCCGTACAGGGCAAATCCGGGAAATCGGCTTTAAGCAGGTCGGACAGCTCGTCGGGAAAACGTTTCTGCCGGTCGGCGCTGCTGCGCAGGAGAATGGTTTCCTGTTCATCGCGCCCATAAAACGCAATCCAGCCCGCCTGATGCACCTGCCGAAGCTGCGCGGTGCGGAATTTTGCGAAGCGTACGGTGAACAAATTGCCCTGTCGGACAAGCGCAAAGCGCATCATACGGCTGGAAAACAGAGAGCAGAGCAGCGGCTCATCGACTGCTTCACCGCAGAGCAGGCGAGTCAGCGTTTCCTCCATCAGGTTGTTTGCTTCTGCATCGAGCGTTTCGCGGATTCGGTCGAGAATTTGCCGGAAACTCTGGATTTCCACGGGCTTGAGCAGATAATCATCCACGCCCGCCTGAATTGCCCCGCGCGCGAACTCAAATTCCGCGTAGCCGGAGACGATCACTGTATGCGTCCGCGGATACAGCTGCCGGACGCGCTGCGCCAATTCAATGCCGTTGATGCCCGGCATACTGATGTCCGTTACCAGCACATGGACGTGCTGCTGCGCCATCAGCCGGAGGGCATCGTCGGCGCTGCCGGAGAGCAGAATGGTGTCAAACGCAGGGCAGTATTTCTGGCAGATGGCTTTGAGGAACGTCTGCGCGGGACGCTCATCATCTACGATCAGAATGGTGTACATCGTCTTCCTCCTCACTGGTGCGCGTTTCAATCAGTTCGACTACTGCGCCGCCGTCATTGCGGACGCGCATCCGAATTGCGCCGCGGCTGAAATAGAACAGACGGCGATAGGTGTTGACAAGCCCGATGTGGGCGGACGTGTTTTCCGGCTCGGTCAGTTCACCCGCTTCAATGCGGCTGAATTCTTCCCGCAGGTGCGACAGGATTTCCTCCCCGAAGCCGCAGCCGTCGTCGCAAATCAGCAGATGCAGGCAGCCGTCCTCATCGACCGTGCCGGAGATGGTGATGTGAATTGTGCCGCTTGACCCCTGATAGCCGTGGGAAATGGCGTTTTCCGCGATGGGCTGAAGGGAGAGCTTCGGCAGTGTCAGATGCGAGAAAGCGTCCGGTATGTCGATGGTGTATTCCAGCCGATCCTCCAAACGAGCTTTCGCGAGTGCCAGATAATTGCGAACGTGGGCGATTTCCTCCTGGAGCGTCGCGGTTTTGCTGCGCAGGTCGGTGGAGTAGCGCAGCATCTGGGCGAATTTCCCGCAGATGTCGATGACCTCCTCGTTCCCGGCTTCCATCGACTTTGCGGAGATGATGTTGAGCGTGTTGTAAATGAAGTGCGGGTTAATCTGCGCCTGCAGCGCGTTCAGCCGCGAACGGAGATTGCTCTCGCGCAGTTCTGCGTCGTTGCGCATGGCAGTTTTCAGCTCCATTACCTGCTTGTCAAACACGTCCTCCAGTTCGCGCATCTCCACGTCACGCGGGTTCGTGACCTTCGGCATTTCTTCGGGCAGCAGGGGACGCTCGGCTATTGCCGCCGGGTCGGACAGCTGGGAAACCTTGCGCGTCAGGCGCAGAATCGAGCGGCTGAGCTGATGCGACGAGAGGATGATGAACACTTCTGCGATGAACAGCACCAGCAGACTGACCAGCACATGGTGGAGGATGACGGAGTGGATGGACGACTCGAAAACCGCGGTACGCTGGGCGGCATAAATGTCGAAGCCCAGCCAGCTGCAATGCTCCTTGACGACGTAGTAGGTGTCGCCGTTTTTGTCGCTGCACTCGGTCATGCTGCCGTATTCGGCGGCGGAGTAGTCGATGGTGTCATCGAAACTGCGGTGGAACAGGCGGCCGTCCGCGTCGTAGGCGGTGGCGCGGAATCCTGCCATGTCGTTGGAGGAGAAAATGTCGAACAGGTCGGCTGAAAGCGCATTGACCTCCACAAAGCCGATCTGTTTGCCGTGATAGACGGCAGGGGACATCAGCGTATAGATAGAAATCGGGCGCGCGACGAACCATGGGTCAATGTGCGGGCGGACAAGCGTCTTCTGGCTCAGCCCCCGGTTGCGCTCGTTCAGGTATGGCAGGCGGAGCATGACGGTGCGCAGCTCATCCGAGTAGTTTTCCAGCAGACCAATCGTCTCGTAGCGGCTGGACAGGTAGAAACCGTCCATTGTCAGCACGTTGATACGGTAGAAGTAGTCGTTCAGCGGCTCATGGAAAAGCGCGGCGGAAAGCGTGTTCTGTGCCTGGTGGTATTCGGACGTCGTCTCCATGTCTTCGCCTAATGTGTAGATGGTATTGAGCGCAGCCATGAAGTCATTATCCTGTTTCAAGCCGTCCAGCGCATAGCCCATGACGGTGATGTTCTGCTCGAACGCCGCGACAATTTTGCTCGCCATCGCGTTCAGGTTGTCTTCCTCGTACAGCAGGATGTTCTGTATCTCGGAGAGCGTCGCCAGAACAGAATTGACGGCTATCATGCAGGCGGCAATCACAGAAAACAGGATGGTCATTTTCGCGCTCATTCGCATACACGTCAGTTTTCGCATACATGCCGTCCTTTCTATTTCGCATTGTGCTGATGGAAGCAGTATAGCACATACGCAGAGAAAATGCAAAAGAAAACGTACCCCGTGTTGACTGAAGCGCACAAAAACCGAATACCGCATAAAGAAGTTTGGTTGTGTTTTGTATTTTCCCAATAGCAGTGCTGGATTTTCCCTTGTTCAAAACAGGCGCTGGGATTATACTGAATCACGAAAGCACCGCTATGGTGCGAATTGAGTTTGTTTCCGATGTTGAAAGGGAGGAACGAGACATGAAACACTTTGGATGGCTTCGCAAGGCAGCCGCATCCGTGCTGGCACTGGCTATGTTTGCTGCGGCCCCCGCTGCACTGGCGTATTCCGACGCGAATCTGGAAGCCCCGCGCGCTAAGAACGTCGTCATTGACGGCGACCTGAGCGAGTGGGACACGAGCCGCTGCCTGCGCATTGACAGCGAGAAGCAGATTGTCGATCAGATTGAGCACTGGGACGGCGAAGCGGACTGCTCGATGGAAATCTACGCCATGTGGGATGAAGAGAACATCTACATCGCCGCGAAGGTGTGGGATGACACGCCGTTTGTCTACCGCGAAGGTTTCCCGCTGGATGAATTGGATGCCATCATCCTCTTCGTCAGCACCAACCCCAACGCCGACCCGAACCGTACAGCGTACGAAGCGACCGACTGGCGCATCGTGCAGTCCACGGACGAATATGACTTCTTCAACTATATTGACCGCGACATGATCGCTGACAATCTCGGCTGGGAGACGCAGGGCGAATACGGCGACGAGCTGGTGTTCGACGACTACGAAGCCGTGACCGTCCGCGACAAGGAAATGGGCGGCTACATCCTCGAAAGCAAGATCCCGCTGCACAACCTCTCCAATGATAAGATCGCGCAGCTGGTTCCCGCTGCGGGCACGACCGTTGGTTTCGACTTCTCCATCCTTGACGTTGACCTGCCGTGCCCCGGCATTCACAGCCTGCGGATGCAGTACTCCGCGCAGCTGGATGGCCGCGACCGCAAGCCCACAATGCACAACGTGGACGAGAACCCCAGCCTGTGGGCGACGATGACGTTCGTGGAAGAGTAACAGATTCCCTGCATTCTCAGAGGAGGAACAAGCAATGAAGCTGAAAAAATTCGGTGCGCTGCTGCTGACGGGTGTGCTGGCGATTACGTCGCTGACGACCAGTGCTTTTGCCGCCAAGCGCGAGAAGCGCAGCGCCGATGACATTGATTTCGCCGCCGTGCTGGAGGATGTTTCTGCGAAAGGCACGGTCAACGTCTACCACTGGTGGACGGCTGGCGGCGAGAAGGATGCGATTGAATCCGTCATCGACGAATTCAAAGGCGCGTACGGCAAGGTGAAAACGAAGTCGAACGCCATTCCGGGCGGCGCTGGCGGCGCCATGGTCATGAAGGTCAAGGTGCTTCAGCAGGCGGGCAAGAGCCCTGAAACATTCCAAGCGCATCCCGGTCAGGAAATTCAGCCGTACCTTGATGCGAACATGCTGCTGGATTTGTCCAAGCTGTGGGACTACGCGAAGCTTAACGAGCGCATCCTGCCGGGCATCAAGGACTTGCTGACCGCGCCCGACGGCAAGAACTACGTCGTGCCGATTGGCATCCACAAGACGAATGTTATCTTCTACAACATCCATGTGTTCGAGAAGTACGGGATTGCGATTCCGGATCACGAGAACATCACATGGGACGAGTTCTGGGACATCTGTGACCAGCTGGCGGCGAAAATGCCCGACGGCGAGTACCCGATCGACCTCGGCGACCGCAAGGGCTGGCCGGCGTGTCAGGTGTTCGAGGACATCATGATGGGCACTGACCCTAAAATCTATCAGGACTTCATCAACGGCATCTATAACGTCGAGGATGTGACGAAGGTGCTGACGACCTACGCCAAGCTGATGGATTACGTCGCGCCCGACCATTCCAGCCGTGACTGGTACGAAGCGAGCGGTCAGGTTGTCGCCGGGACGTATGCCATGCAGATTATGGGTACCTGGATGCAGCCGCTGATGACCAGCATGGGTCAGGAATACGGCAAGGACTACGGCATCTTCACATTCCCCGGCACGGACGGCTGGTTTGGCATGAACATCGACGGTTTCGTCGTCAGCAATGACTCAGCGGATGTCGAGGCGGGTCTGCGCTGGGCGTACAACGTGTCCAGCACGCCGGTTCAGCAGCGGTTCTCCGCTTTGAAGGAATCCATTTCGCCCTACACCGATACCCCGGATGACTGCTACAACGAACTGACCCTTAAGTTCAAGAATGAGCTGATCAGTGACACGACACGCAGCTATCCCAGCTTCACCCACGGCACGGCGCTGCCTTGGAGCGCGTCTATGAGCCTTCAGACGCAGGTGCAGGAGTTCGCTACATCCAGTGACCACGACGCGGAATATTTCGCGAATAAGATCGTCAACATCCTCAAGGAAGCTGGCGTGAAAGGAGAATGGAACCTTGTTGACTAAGAAATGGATGCGGCGCTCGCTGGCGATGCTGGGCGCGCTGACGCTTACAGCCGGACTGTGGGCTGCTCCCGCAATGGCGGAGGAAAAAACCTACACCCAGCCGACGCTCAATCCCCATGTGAAGAGCATCATCGAAGTTGACGGCTACCAGTTTATCGACCTGAACAGCAACGGCACGCTTGACCCCTACGAGGACTGGCGACTGGATGCTGACACCCGCACGGCGGACTTGGTCGGGCAGATGACGGTGCGCGAGAAAATTGCGCAGATGCAGCACCCGACGTACCTGCCGCGCGCCGATGGCAAGATTCCATCCTACCTGAACAAGTGGTGCAATAAGGAAGGCATCGGCATGCTGCTGATTCGCGAACTGAACAGCGTGGAAGCGGCTGCGGTGTCCATGAACACGATTCAGGAGTATGCTGAGGGGTCTCGTCTGGGCGTGCCGGTGCTGGTGTCGATGGACTCCGTGCATGGCCTGTCTTACGTCTCCGGCGCGACCGTTACCGGGCATAATCTGGCGCTGGCGGCAACCCGTGACGAAGACCTTGTCACCCGTCTGGCGGAAATTGCCCGCGATGAGCATATCGCCATCGGCGTTCGCATGACGCTGTCTCCCGAAGCCGACATTGCCTCTGAACCCCGCTGGGGGCGCGTCATGGAGACGTTCGGCGAAGACCCTGACCTTGTGACGAAGATGGTCACGGCGCAGGTTGTTGCGTTCCAGAATGGGCGCGACGGGCTGAACACCGGCGCAATCGTGGCCTGCATGAAACATTTCCCCGGCGCAGGGCCGCAGATGGAGGGCAAGGACACCTCGCCCATCATTTCCAGCGCGGAAACGCTGCAAATTCACCTGAAGCCGTATTATGCGGCGCTGGAAGTCAACATCGCTTCCATCATGCCGTACTACTCTGTCCCGCTGGAGCTGGACATGGAGAACTCCGCCATCGGCTCGAAGGCGACGCTGCAAGACCTGCTGCGCGACGAAATGGGCTTTGAGGGCATCATCCAGACCGACTGGGGCATGATTTGGGCGATTCAGGAAGGCCGCGGCACGATGATGGGTGAAGAAGTGTCCGACGAAGAAGCCATCCTGATTGGCATCACCGAGAGCCGTGTGGACGGCATCGGCGGCGAATCCATCCGCCTGATTGACCAGATGGAAGAACTGACAAACGCGGGCAAGATTGACGAAGACATCCTGACGGCGGCGGCGACGCGCATCGTCAAGGCGAAGTTCGAGCTTGGCGTGTTCGAGAATCCCTACTGCGACGTGGAGTACGCCGTGCAGTTCGTCGGTAACGAGGAACATCAGGCGGTGAACCTTGAAGCGGCGCGCAAGGCGATGACGCTGCTCAAGAACGATGGCATCCTGCCTCTCAAACAGAATGAGAAGCAGACGATTCTGGTCTGCGGTCCGCGCGCCGGCGATATGGACTCGCTGGTCGGCGGCTGGTCTTCCGCGCAGGAGGGCTTGACCATTGCGGACGCAGTGGCGGCTTACGCAGGCGAAAACGCAACGGTTATCTATGAATCCGACAACGTTGAGCGCATTGCAGAGCTGGCGAAGGATGCGGACATCATCATCGTGTCCGTCGGCGAACCGAGCTACCAGCACGATCCGCCGTGGGGCTACGACACGCTGGAAATCACCGGCAGTCAGCAGGAAATCCTCGAAGCGGCGAAAGCCAGCGGCAAGCCGATGGTGACGGTCGTCACGGGCGGACGTCCCTACATCCTGACGTGGTGCGACGAGAATACGAACGCGATTCTGGAAGCGTACTATCCGGGCTCGCAGGGCGGCATCGCGATTGCGGAAACGCTCTTCGGGCTGAACAACCCCACGGGCAAGACGCCCTTGCAGTTCCCGCGGGATATGGATTCTGTCCGCAATCAGGAAGGCGATGTGTCCTTCGACCTTGAAAACCCGCTGTATGACTACGGCTGGGGTCTGAGCTACGGCGAATGATGTATCAGCCCGTACAGGCGCAGCGGAATTGCCCAAGCCTGTACGGGCTTTCTTCAAAGCTGATAGCAAAACCTCGAACAGAATGCAACAGAAGGGGATTTGCCCATGGAACAATTTTCTGAATTTTTTGAGAATCTGGCGTTCATGACCTTTTCCCATGACAGGTTCTGGGTTCTCTGCGCCATCATCGTCGCGATGATTCTCGTGTACCAGCTGCTGCTGCTGCGCTTTGCGCCTAAAACAGTCGGCCCGGTACACCACTTTCTCCAGCGGCATCCGCTGATTTGGATCTGCATCCCGGCGGCGCTGCTGATTTACTTCGTGTATGTCTCGCTGGGCTGGAACCTGTGGGTTTCCGTGTCCGACTGGGAGTCGGGACAGCTGGAAGCAAGCTACGGCTGGGGCGGCTTCGGCAACTACGCGAAGATGTTCTCCAGCCCCGACTTCTGGCCGTCGCTGCGCAATACGCTGCTGCTGTTCTGCCTGATTCCGCTGTGCCTCCTGCTGGGTCTGGGGCTGGCGCTCATCATGGATCAGGGGCTTCGCGGCACGGCGCTGTTCCGCACGCTGATTCTGCTGCCGTTCGCGCTGTCCTTCGTCGTGACCGGCACGGTCTGGGCGTACATGTATCGTCCAACGGGCGGCGTACTGAACTCCTTCCTCTCGATTCTTGGCGTTGACGTTTCTGCCGCGATGAAAGCTGGACACCTGATGTGGGAGCGTCGAGCAACTCCACCATCATGCTGTCCATCATCATCGCGATGGTCTGGCAGTTCTCCGGTTACGTGGCGGTCATCTTCCTTGCCGCCATCAAGAACGTTCCGGTCAACGTCATCAACGCCGCGAAGCTTGACGGCGCATATATGCCGCGCATCTACTTCAAGCTCATCATTCCGCAGCTTAAGGGCGCGATGGGTTCCTGCATCACGATTCTGGCGATGTACGCACTGCGCTCGTTTGACTTCATCGTGTCGCTGGTGGGTTACACCACCTCCGCCGCGTGGACGCTGCCGATTTGGATGTACAATGAAGCGTTCCAGAACAACAACTTCGCGTATTCCGCGGCAATCAGCTGCTTCCTGCTTGCGCTGGTGCTGGTGCTGATTCTGCCGCTGACCTACTGGACGAACAGAAGGAAGTGAGCCTGAAATGCAAAATAATTTGAGTATTGAGCGCAGCAAGCAGGAACAATCGGCACAGACGACGAAAATTAAGCCCAAGTGGCACATGACGGTGCTGCATGTGGTGTACTACCTCATCATGATTGCGTTTCTGGTCTTCTACATGCTGCCGTTCTGGGGAACGGTGATGACGTCCTTCAAGTCCAACAGCGAAGTGATGACGACCACGCCCATCACACCGCCGTCAGAGTGGACAATGGAGGGTTACGAGAGTGCGATGGAGGAGCTTGCGCAGCCGCTGATGACCAGCCTGCTGGTGACGCTCTTCGGTGCGGCGGGATCGGTATTCCTCGGCTCGATCTGCGCCTACGCATTGAGCAAGTGGAAGTTCCGGTTCAACAACGTGTTCTTTATCGCGCTGGTCGCGGCAACATACTTGCCCTTCCAAGCGATTCTGATTCCGCTTTTGCAGACCATCAACGCCCTTGACCTCTACGATAACCTCTGGGGTCTTGTGCTGGTTCACGCCGTCTTCGGTATGCCGATGTGTACGGTCATGATGCGCGGGTACTACGCCGACGTGCCGGACGCGCTGATTCGTCAGGCGATGATTGACGGCAACGGCGTATGGCAGATTTACCGCAAAATCGTCCTGCCGAACACAAAAATCGCGACGATTACGGTCTTTGTCTTCCAGTGTACGTCCATTTGGAATGAGATGCTGTTCGCGCTGGTGCTCGGCGGCTATGATTCCAAACCCGCGACCATTGCCCTGAACGAGCTGGCGGGTACGATGGCGGCGGAATTCAACGTGCAGATGGCTGGTTCGCTGATTCTGGCGCTGCCGGTGCTGGTGCTGTACATCTTCATGGGCAAGTACCTCATCAGCGGTCAGATGTCAGGCGCGGTCACAGCGTCGTAATGCGCGGCGCAATCAACAAGGAGGAAAGGTTCATGAAAAAACTGCTCAAAAGCGTCACGGCGCTCTCCCTTTCCGCGATGATGCTGCTTTCGCCCGGTGTGCTGGCGGAAGAGGACGAGGAAGAAAGCAATGTCGTCGAATTGACGACGGTCGTGCAGGAATATGAAGGAAAGCAGATTGTGCTGAAAACTGCCGGACTGGATATTCTGGAGCAGGACGGATACAAGTTCAAGGACTTGAACAAAAACGGCGAGCTTGACCCGTATGAAGACTGGCGTCTGACGCCTGAAGAGCGCACGGAAGACCTGCTGAGCCGCATGAGCGACAAGAACAAGGCGGCGCAGATGGCGCACATGACGCTGGTCACGCTCAAAGAAAGCTGGTTCAGCGATCTGGACATCGGCTTTGCGCTGACGTACACCTACTTTGCGGAAAGCAAGGAGTCGGCGGGCGAGAAGATGAACTACGTCCAGTCCCTGTGCGAAGAAAGCGAACTGGGTATTCCGGTCGTTTTCTCCATGGACTCGGTCATTGGTGCAAGCTGGATTAACGACACGACGATTCTGCCGGACGCCATCACGCTGGGCGCGACGGGCGACGCGGAACTCGTGCAGGAACTGGCAGACATTCAGCGGCAGGAAATGAAGGCGCTGGGTGTCCGCATGAGCCTCTCCCCGAACGCGGACTTGGCGACTGACCCGCGCTGGGGGCGCAATCAGGAAACTTACGGCGAAGACGCGAATACCGCCAAGACGATGGTCGTCGCGGCGATTACGGGCTTGCAGAACGGCACGGATGGCATCGGCGTTGATTCCGTCATGTCCTGCGTGAAGCATTTCCCCGGCTCCGGCCCGCAGACGGGCGGCGTGGACGGTTCTCCGCTGGTGTTCGATGACGAAACGTTCGCGCTGCACCTGAGCATCTTTGAGGCGGCGCTGACGGTGCATCCCGCGTCCATCATGCCTTACGGCTATTCGACCGTCCCGTATCTGGGCGGCGACGCGGTGGAAAATTACGCGCATGAATCCTCTGTGGTCATGAACGATGTTCTGCGCAAGCGTCTGGGCTACGACGGCATTATCCAGACCGACTGGGGGCTGAACCACATCGTCGCGATGCAGGCGGGCGCGGACGTCATGGGCGGCATGGGTCAGCGCGACGTCACCCGCATGGTGGATCAGGTTGACCCGTCGCTGCTGACGGATCGCTGCCGCCGTCTGCTGCTGGCGAAGTTCCGGCTGGGCGTGTTCGAGAACCCCTACACCGACGCAGACGAAATTGCGCAGGTTGTCGGCAGCGAAGAACATTATCAGAAGGCAATGGAAGCCGCGGAAAAGGCGGTTACGCTGGTGAAGTACGAGAACCAGCAGCCGCTGGAAGGTCAGCAGATTCTGGTCGTTGGCGCGCTGGCAAAGAACGTTGATGCGCTGTCGAGCGGCTGGAAGATTTCCTCCGAGACAGGCTTGAAGACCGAGGGCAAGTCCATCTACGACGCCATCTGCAAGCGGGCGGGTGCGGACAACGTGACCTACATCGGCGATGACGAAACGCTGATTGCCGATTCGTACCCGGCGGGTACGACTGCGATTGTCGTCGTCGGTGAAGCGAGCGGCACGCACGAACCCGCGTGGGGCACGGCGACGCTGGAATTCCCCGCGGAACAGCAGAGCTTGTTGAAAAAACTCGATGCGTCCGGCGTGAACGTTGTATCCGTCGTGCTGATGAATCGCGCGTATGTCATGACGCCGGTGGATGCCGCGTCCGACGCGGTGATGATTGTCTACCGTCCCGGCGTGACGGCGGGCGCGGAAGCGGTGGCGCACGCGCTCTTCGGTGACTGCGCGATTTCCGGCAAACTGCCGTGGCAGATTCCTGCGACGATGGATCAGGTGATGCTCCAGCGCGAAGACCTGCCCAAGGACATCGAAAATCCGCTGTATGATTACGGTTTCGGCATTGAAGTGGCCGCATTCGGTCAATAAGCACTGAGGGAAAGAAAGGAAGTCCGCCATGGCAGCGATTACGATTAAGAACATGGACGTGACCTACAACAAGGGCAAGTCCTATGTCATCAAGGACATGAATCTGGAAATCAAGGACGGCGAATTCTGCGTCTTCCTTGGGCCGTCCGGCTGCGGCAAGTCTACCGCAATGTACTGCATTGCAGGTCTGCTCCATCCGGTTCACGGCGAAATCTGTTTCGGGAATGAAGCGATGAACCAGCTCGATGAGCGCGGCAAGGAAAAGAAATTCGTGCCGCCGCAGGAGCGCAACATTGCGATGGTGTTCCAAGAATATGCGCTGTATCCGAACATGACTGTGCGCAAGAACATGTCGTTTGCACTGGAAACGAAGAAAGCGCCGAAGGAAGAAATCGAGAAGCGCGTGAACTCGATGTCCGCGATGCTGGGTCTGGATGAACTGCTTGACCGCAAGCCGGCGCAGCTCTCCGGCGGTCAGCGTCAGCGTGTGGCACTGGGACGTGCGCTTGTGCGCGATCCGCAGGTGTTCCTGCTGGACGAACCGCTTGGCAACCTTGACGCGAAACTCCGCGATCAGGTGCGCTATGAGCTGAAGAAGATTCAGACGCAGCTGGGCGTTACCACCATCTACGTCACGCATGACCAGACTGAAGCCATGACGATGGCGGATCACATCGTGCTGATGAAGGATGGTCACATCATGCAGCAGGGGACGCCGAACGACCTCTATGCGCATCCAAACAGCCTGTTCGTTGCGAGCTTTGTCGGCACGCCGCAGATTAACAAGCTGACGTGCAAGGTTGTGGAAAAGGGCGGTTCGCTGGCGTTCCAGTGCGGCGAACTGCTGCTGTCCGTGCCGGATGACCTGACCGCGCTGATGCAGCAGTACAAAGGCAAGGAGGTTATCGTCGGTCTGCGCCCGTCGGAACTGACGCTCGCGCCGGAAGGTCAAGGCGAAATCGAGGGTACGGTGGACAGCGTTGAGCCGTTGGGCGATGGCTTCATCGTATATCTGAAAGCGGCGGGTCAGATGCTGGTGGCAAAGATTGCGGGCGGCAGCACTGTCATCGGCAAGACGATTTCGCTGAACATTGAAAAAGGGGAAATTCCACATTTTCGACAGCCAGACGGAAGAACGGCTGAATCCGTAAATCCATTCCATGCTGCCGCGCAGTTCTGATTTGCGCGGCAGTTTTTTTCTGCTATTTTCAGATTTGCGGGAAAATCGAAATTCTTTGCAAGCGCAGAGGACGGAGAAGGAATTCGTCTGGTGCTTGTCGAATAATAAACATAAATGTATATTCTGGTGCTGTTAGTTTGAAAATAAGACAAATATACAATTTCGCAGAAAGATAGGGAGGACGATGGAGGATGAACGAGAAAATGGAGCGTCTGCTGACGATTTTGCAGGATGTGAACGACGAAATCGACTTTGCGCATGAGCGGCATATGGTCGATGACGGGCTGATTGACTCGCTGGAGCTGATGAAAATCATCGTAGCGCTGGAAGAAGCCTATGACGTGCGAATTGACGCAGGAGAGGTGGAACCGGAGAACTTCAACAGCGCGGAGGCGATTCTGGCGCTGGTGAACAGCTGCCGGAAGCAGGCATGATGCGCTGTGTGCTGCCATGGCTGGATAGATGGGCGGCAAAAAAACCGGATGCGGCGGCGTTTGAGGGCGAAAAAACGTGTCTGACGTGGCGGCAGCTGCACGATGCGGCGAAACGCATCGGCACTTATCTGGCGCGGCAGCTCCCGCCGCGCGTTCCCGTTGCGCTGTGCATGGACAAAAGCCCGATGACTGTCGCGGCGATGCTCGGTGTGCTGGAAGCTGGGTGCTTCTATACCATCATTGATGTGCAGATGCCGCAGCAGCGTGTCCAGCTGATTCTGGATGCGCTGCATCCGGCGCTTCTGCTGACTGATGCGGGCAAAGCGCCGATATGGGCGGATACGGCGGGCAAACTGCCATGCGTCTCCACGGAAGCGGCGGCGTCCTGCGACATTGATGAATCGCTGATGGCGGCGCGTCAGCGGGACATCATTGATACCGATTTGCAGTATGTGCTGTTCACCAGCGGTTCGACCGGGCGTCCCAAGGGCGTTGCGATTCGCCATCGCTCGGTGCTGGATTTCGTGGAATGGGCAGTCCCTGCGCTGCGGCTCGATGAAACCGCACGTTTCGGCAATCAGGCGCCGCTGTATTTTGACAACTCGGTGCTGGATATTTTCTGCACGCTCAAAAGCGGCGCATACGTCTACTTCCTGCCCCAGAGGGACTTCCTGTTCCCGGCACGGATGATGGACGAATTGGAGCAGCGGCAGATTAACACGCTGTTCTGGGTTCCATCGGCGCTGATGCACCCGGCGAATCTCGGCGTGGTGAAGGACGGGCGTCCGCGCGGGGTCAAGCGGGTGTTCTTCTGCGGCGAGGTGATGCCGAACCGTCAGCTGAACATCTGGCGGCAATCCTTGCCGGATGCAGATTTTGTGAATATGTATGGCCCGACGGAAATCACGGATGTCTGCTCGTGGTATCGTGTTGACCGCGCTTTTGAGGATGGCGAGCCGCTGCCGATTGGCTTTCCGTGCGAAAATACGCGCATTACGCTGGTGGAGGGCGAAATCTGCGTCTCCGGGACGTGTTTGTCCGCCGGATACTACAATGCGCCGGAAAAAACGGCGGCAGCGTTTGTCCAGCATCCGGACGCGCGGGGGATTCCGGAGCGGATGTACAAAACGGGCGACCTCGGCACATACAACGAGCGCGGCGAACTGATGTTTCTTGGGCGCAAGGACAGCCAAATCAAGAAGCAGGGTTATCGAATTGAGCTGGGCGAAATCGAGTGCGCAATCAAGGCGTGTCAGGCGGTGACGCAGGGCTGCTGCTTCTATCAGGCTGCGACACAGCAAATCGTCTGCTGCTATTCCGGCGAGACTGATGAAAAGGCGCTTCGGGGCGAACTCAGGCGGCGGCTGCCGAAATACATGCTGCCGGATGTGTATTACCATCTGCCGCAGTTTCCGCAGACGATGAACGGAAAAATCGACCGCGTGCGGCTCAGACAGGAGCTGGGATTGTGAGCGTCGTATCCTTTGAATTTCTGGGGTTTCTTGCTGCGTTGGCCGTGGTGTACTACGTCCTGCCGATGCGCGTGCGCAAGTGGGCGCTGCTGGCGGCAGTGCGGCGTTCTGGCTGCTCTGCGGCTGGCAGGGGGCAGCGTACCTCACGGTGGAAACGCTGCTGATTTGGGACTGCGCACGCCTGATGGGGCGGTTTTCGGAGCGCAGGGGCGTTTGCCGCGCACTGCTTATTGGCGGAATGGTCACGGTTTTCGGCGCAATGGTGCTGATGAAGGCGCTCGCGCAGATGAAAGCCCTGCCGGACGGGCTGCTTGTCCCCATCGGCTTGTCGTACTTCACGTTCCAGAGCGTAGGCTACCTCATCGACGTTTATCGGGGGAAGGTTACGCCGGAAAAGAACTATGCGAAAGTCCTGCTGTTCGCGGGCTTTTTCCCGCAGATGACGCAGGGCCCGATTACGACGTGGAAGCAGCTGATGCCGCAGCTGGACAGCCCGCACCGCCTTTCACCGAATGGCTTTGTGTCCGGTGTGTTCCTGATGGCGTGGGGCTTTTTCAAGAAACTTGTCATCGCTGACCGCCTGATGCCGGCGGTGAGTGTGCTCGTGGCGACGGCGCAGGAGCTGCCCGGATGGCTTGTGCTGGCGACAGCGGCGATGTACGCCATCGTGCTGTATGCGGACTTCTCCGGCGGCATCGACATCATTCGCGGCGCGGCGGAGCTGCTGGGCATCGACCTGCCGGAGAACTTCCGCCGACCGTTCTTTGCCGAAAGCATTGCGGATTACTGGCGACGCTGGCACATCAGCCTCGGCGTATGGTTCCGCACCTATTTGCTGTACCCGCTGGTGGCGAGCCGCGCCGGAATCGGGCTGGCGAAGGTCGGCAAGCGGCTGTTCGGCGCAAAGGCAGGGCGCGCGATGCCGGGCGCGGCGGCGTCGATGGTGGTTTTTCTGCTCATCGGCGTCTGGCACGGATTCTATTGGAACGCGGTGCTGTACGGCTTGTGGTTCGGACTGCTGACGGCGGCGGGAATGCTGCTTGACCCGCAGTTTCGGGAAGATTCGCAAGCGCGTGACGGCACATCGGGGCGGTGCGGCGCTTATGAAGGCGTTCGGCTGGCTACGGACGATGGCAGCGGTTCTGCTGGCGCAGTTTTTTGCCTGCACGACGTCGCCAGGCATGGCGTTTGGCATGATGGGGCGCATCTTCACCGATTTCGGCGCGGGTATGACGCGTAATTTCCCGCTTGGAATGCAGGATGGCGCTGCGGCAATTATCGCGGTGCTGCTGATGCTCCTGGTGGACATCCTCTGTGAAAAACAGCCGGATTTGCGCAAGAAGCTGGCAGTTTCGCCGCTGTATGTGCGCTGGACGCTGCTGATGGGGCTGATGTTCCTGACGCTTATCTTCGGCTGTTACGGCGCTGGATTTGACCGCGCGGCATTCCTGTACGCAGGATTCTGAAAAGGAGGGGAAGACAATGACAGATGAAGCGGTCAGCCGCCGACGCGAGAATGCAGCATTTTTCCTCCGAATACTGGCGTTTGGGCTGATTTTCACGCTGATTTCGTGCGCTGTGCTGTATGTGCTGACGCCGAAATACGACTACGGGCCGGGCAGCATGATGAATCTGCCCCTTCAGCCGCGCAACACCATTGACGTGCTGGCGGTCGGCACAAGCACGACGTATGCTGCAGTGAATACGAACGTACTGTGGGCGAACTGGGGCTTCAGCGTGTATGACCTTGCGAGCGCGGAACAGCAGTATTGGCATACCTACTACTACTTGGAGCAGGCGCTGACAACACAGCACCCGAAAATCCTTCTGCTGGATGCAAAAGCAGCAACGTACCCCGACGATACGACCCGGCGCGGGCGCACGATTCTCTCCACATCCGGCATTTTGAACCCGATTCGCCGCGCAAACGCGATTGCCGCAGGCGGTCAGCAGCCGCTGGACTTCCTGCTGAGCTATCCGCAGGTGCATGAGAATTGGAAGTCACTGACGGCGGAGAATTTCGCGTTTCCCGGCTGGACGGGCGGACGCAGTGTCGACTGGAAGGGCTTCATCGAATGCGACAAGATGGAGCATCACACGAAGCCAACGTTCTTCTGGACAGAGACGGGCAAGAAAATTAACGGGCGCGAGGCAGAATACTTCGAGCGCATCTGCGATCTCTGCGAAGCGCAGGGCATTCAAATCATCCTGATATCGTATCCAAGCCCGGATTACGAAAATGATCATATGTATATCTGCACGCTGCGGAAGATGGCGGAGGAACGCGGCATTCCGCTGCTGAATTTCAACAATCCGAAGGGGCGCTTCGGCATTCGGTACAGCAGCGATTTTGCGGATTGGCAGCACCTCAATGTGAAGGGCAGCATCAAGCTGTCGCTGCGAATTGGCAAATATCTGGAAGAAAATTACGACTTGACAGACCACCGCGGCGATCCGAAGTACGATTCTTGGCAGCGCTGTCTGGAGGAATGGCAAGCGGCGTATCCGGAGATGGCAAACATGATTCGCAATGAAACGGAGGAAAAATAGCGATGAAACGAAGCGTTCTTGACTATTTGGAGAACACCGCAAAGCGCTGCCCGGAGCGTTTGGCATGGGATGCCTCGGCACCGTTCACGTTCGGGCAGTGGTGGGACGCAGCGCAGCGGATTGCATCTTCGCTGAGCAGCCGGTGCGCGCGGAATACGCCGGTTGCAGTGCTGATGAACCCGCGCAGCGCCGAATGTGTGAAGGTATTCTTCGGCGTGTGGGCGGCGGGGTGCTTTTATGCGCCGCTTGACCCGATGCTGCCGCCGGAGCGCTTGAAGCTCATCATGCAGAATTTGCAGCCAACGGCGATTGTCTATGATGAAGAAAGCCGTGCGAAAGCGGAAGCTGTTTGCCCGGATGGGTGCGAATGCGTGCTGTGGTCGGACGCGGCGCAGTCGCCCGTGGACGCGGATAAGCTGGCACAAATCCGGCAGACCGTGACGCCGGACCACCTTGCCGCGATTCTCTACACCAGCGGCTCGACGGGCATTCCGAAGGGCGTCGCGCATACGCAGGGGTCGCTTATGGCGTACACCGAAGAGACGATTGAACGCTATCAGTTCACCGAGAACACTGTTTTCGGCAATCAGTCGCCGTTTTTCTACGCCAATTCGATTATCGACATTTTCCCGCCCGCGCTGCTTGGCGCCAAGGCGTGCATGATTCCCGCGACAGCGCTGTCGTTCCCGAAAACGCTGGTGAATTACCTGCGGCAGAAGGGCATCACGGAGTTGACGATGACGCCATCGAGTTTCGTGCAGGTGGCAAACAGCGGCGTGCTGACGGAAAACTGCCTGCCAGAGCTGGAATACATGATTATGTCCGGCGAAGTGATGCCGTGGGCGCAGTTGGCCGTCTGGATGAACGCCGCGCCGAAGGGTCATGCGTGGAATTTCTACGGCAGCACGGAGATGTTCAGCGTGTCCGTCGGGAAGGTCGAGGGCAATTATGAGGCGGGACAGCTGATTCCGGTCGGAAAGCCGTTCCCGACGGTGAAAATCCGCTTCATGACCGATGATGGGCAAGCTGCCGCACCGGGCGAAGCAGGGGAGATGTACGTCTCGTCGCCGATGGTGTCGCAGGCGTATTATCGCGACGAAGAGCGGAGCCGCGCGGTCTATGTTGCTGACCCGCTGGGGCAGGAGCCGGGCGTCTGGTTCCGTTCGGGCGACTACGGCTTCCTCGACGCGCAGGGACGGCTGAACGTGCTGGGACGCAAAGACAGCATGGTCAAGCATCATGGTTACCGCATGGAGCTGGGAGAAGTCGAAGCGGCGCTGCGGAGCATCCCCGGTTGTCTGGAAGCGTGCTGTCTGCTTGACAAGGAACAGGATGTGCTGTGGGCGTTTGCTGTGGGCAATTTGACGGAAAAGGCGCTCATGGATGCGCTGAAAACGAAGCTGGCGCGCTATATGCTGCCGGACGAAATCGTCCTGCTGCCGGAGCTGCCGCATACGGCGAACATGAAAATCGATCGCCAGACGCTGCGGAAGCGGATGACCGAACAAGGTTGACGTATGCTGAATATTGCAGGAAAAAAGACTGGATTTCCTGCTTGACTTGCATCCGCCCCGCGTGATGGGAAACCGGACGATGATTCTGCGAATAACCAAATAGGACAATTGCTTTTTCTCCGCATTGATAATATGGAAGATAACCTGCCAAATCCGTAGAAAATGGGGAGAAACGTGTCTGTGCTGAATATTCCAAATGAACGGACTGGATTTTCCCTTTACCCTTTTTGTGGTTCTGATTATAATGATAATCAAGAGGTCGGCGCAAGGAACCCTGACAAAGAGAGGGAGGGTAGCAATCAGGAAGCAGGGATCTTGCCGACAGAGCGTAAAAGGTTTCTTAGAAAGGAAAGGAGTATTTTCATGAAGAAAAAGTTATCCCTGTTGGTCGCATTGACGATGATGCTGGGTTCAATGGCTGGCTTGGCAGAAGAAGCGAAGCAAGGCCCGACCGAAGCGGAACTGCTGGCGAAGCCGTGCGAGTTCGCCCTGATTGAAGCCAATGGCGAACAGCCCCGCTTGACTTACATCGAGGGTGTCACCCCGATTCTGGAAGTGGATGGCTACAAGTTCAAGGACATGAACAAGAACGGAAAGCTTGATCCCTACGAGGACTGGCGTCTGGACACCGAAACCCGTGTGAATGACCTGATCAGCCAGATGACCCCCGAAGAAGAAGCGGGTCTGCTGTTCTGCGTCAGCGCGAATCTCGAAACGGCGCGCTCCCTGATTCCGGATTTCAACCTGACCTGTATGCTGTTCAACCTGAACGGCACGCCGGACAACGTCGTCAGCACGCTGAACAACCTGCAGGCTGCGGCGGAAAAGGAACGCCTGGGCGTCCCGATGATTTTCACCTCTGACCGTGAGTTCAACGCTTGGGGCGGCTACATCGACAAGGCGCACATCGCCTACGGCACCGCCAATGACCCCGAACTGGCGTACAAGCTCTCCAACATCTACGGCAAGGCGATGGTCGCGGTTGGTATCCATGTGACCTTCGAGCCCTACGCGAACGAAATCGGCGCGCAGTACGGCGAGAATCCCGAACACATCGCGAACATCGTTTATCAGGAAGTTAAGGGCATGGAAGACGCCGGATTCGCGTCCTGCGTCAAGCACTGGATCGGCCGCGGCGGCGACTCCAACTTCGGCAATGCCCGCTCTGTGGCGCAGAACTTCGACAACTGGATGGTCGGCTGGAAGGCTGCGCTGGCTGGCGGCAACGAATGGGTCATGACCAACTGCGGCGGCACGGGCATCACCAATACCACCGACGTCAAGTGGGACTCCGTGACCATGAGCTACCTGCGCGACACCCTCGGCTTTGACGGCATCGTCGTGACCGACTGGTGGGCGTTGGGAATGGGCAAGCAGGTTTCCGGCGTCACCAACGAGGGCGTGGAGCTGTCTGAGCAGACGGGTCGTTGGCTCTACAACGAAGCCCTGAAGAACGGCACCGACATGTTCGGCGCTGGCAGCATCAAGCATGGCGAAGAAATCAGCGAAGCCACCATGGCGAACTGGCCGGACTGCATCGTCAATGGTTTGAAGGAAGGCGACGTGGAGAAGCAGTGGGTTGACCGCTCTGCCGCGCGCATCCTGAAGTTCAAGTTTGAAAAGGGTCTGTTCGAGAATCCCTACCGCGTGATGGACGAGGCGCTGGCTGTCGTCGCGAGCCCCGAATGGATCGCGAACCGCACTGCAATCCACACCAACGAAGACCTGCGCGCTGCGCGTACCGCGGAAGAAGTCGAGCTGGCTGAAAAGCTGCAGGCGAAGTCCGCTGTGCTGGCGAAGAACGACAACGGCCTGCTGCCGCTGGCGAAGGGCACCAAGGTTTATATCGAATCCTCTGCTTCTGATACGCTTGATCACTATAAGACCTACCTGAACAACTTCGGCACCGTCGTGGAAAACCTCGAAGATGCGGATGTTGCGATTGGCTACTTCAACTCTGTTGACGACGCGACCGAACTGTTCGTGGAAGACGCGCAGGACGCTGGCAAGCCCATCATCCTGACCATGGTCAACAAGGTGACGGAATACGAACTCAAGAACGCGAACGCTGTGATGTACATTCCGTACAGCCAGAAGCCTGACCATGGCTCCGGCGAAGCGGGCTTCATCTACGGTACCGAACCTTGGATTTACGCTGACCTGATCTTCGGCGAACGTCAGCCTGAAGGCATCATCCAGAAGGAACAGGCTCGCAACAGCTGGAGCGACGCGGCTCAGTGGAAGGATCTTGCGGGCGATCAGGGCGCTTCCAACTACGTCCGTCTGCTGGTTCAGGCGCTGATGGAAGACGACCCGAACCACGCTTCCCCGAACAACTTCGGTGATCCGCTGGTGGTTTACAACTACTCCATGCGCTATGGCCAGAAGGGCGACTTCCAGTACTCCTGCCTGATTCTCCCGTCCGTGTACGCAGAACAGGAAACCACCAACAGCCGCGGCCAGACCGTCAAGAGCGTTGTGGGTACTGTGTCCGCCAAGGCTGGCGAAGAATTCATGGTCTACTGCCTGCTGCGCAACAATGGCGCGGACGATCTGACCTACGTTCAGGTTAAGGACGGCGACGAAGTGGTGGCTGAAAAGCTCTACACGGTCTGCGGCGGTTCTTGGCGCGTGGTTGAAATCCCCGTGACCATCGCGACACCCGGTGAACACACCATCACCGTTGGCACGCAGTCTGGTACCATCACCATTGCTGAGTAATCCATCCTCATTCCTCCTCTGGGGGCGAGCTTCGGCTCGCCTCCACTTTTTCGTTCAGTGAAATAGGTTTGTGCTGGATATTCCAAATTCAAATGCTGAAAATTCCATTGCACAGGCAGAAAAATCGTTGTACAATACCATTGAAAGCTGAAACAGGCTTGCAACAGGTGTCAACCAAACCGACAAAGGAGTTGTGTGAACGTGAAGAAGAAGTTAGCTGCTTTCCTGGCCATGATGATGGCACTGGTGACGATGTCCTCCGCGGCGATGGCGGAAGAAGAGAAGCCCACCATTACAGCGCACAAGGCGAACGCCATCACGATTGACGGCGACTTGAGCGATTGGGACTTGTCCTCTCCGGCGGTGCTGGAAGATGCGTCCCAGATTATCCGCGACCTCAGCTTCTGGCAGGGGCCGAATGACCTGTCCGCGAAGGTCTACGCTGCGTATGACGAAGAGAACCTGTATCTTGCCTTCGATGTGACCGAAGATACGCCCTACGGCGCTATCGAGATGCTTCCGCTGGACGGCGAAGACAACCTGAAGGTCTTCATCTCCACCGATCCCACGGATGACCCGAACCGCACGGAATACCACACCAACGACTTCCTGCTGTTCCTCATCTGCGACAACAACTACTTCGATACTGCGTTTGACCGCACGATGGTCGCCAAGGAATATCGTCAGCGCTTCATCAGCAAGGGTATCGACGGCGGCGAAGACGTGCTGACCGAAGGCTACGAGCGCGCGACGCAGGCAACCTCCACGGGCTTCATCTTTGAAGTCAAGATTGCGTGGGCGAATTTCGCGAACAATAAGATTGCGGTCTATAAGCCGCAGTCCGGCGACGTGGTGAAGTTCAACGTGGCGGTCACCGACATTTCCTATCCCTGCCCCGGCACGGAGTACATCCCGCAGATGGCTTGGACGGGTACGCTTGAAATCAACACCAATCCCAGCCTGTGGGGCAACCTGGTGTTCGAGTAAGTAGAACAAAAGCCTCATCATGAGGTACAGACGGGGCGCACACTGCGTCCCGCCTTTTTTCACTCCGTAAGCAACCAATTGCTTTCTATCGCCATAAGGGGGATTCCATCGTGCGAAAATGGCTCATCGGACTGCTGATGATTCTCGGACTCTGCGTGGGCTTTGCTCAGGCGGAAACATACGTCGTTGCCGTAGACGGCACGGGGGACTTCCAGACGCTCACGGAAGCAGTTGCAGCGTCCTCCACGGGCGACACGATTCTTTTGCGCGCGGGCGTGTACGGCGAGCAGGAGACGTTCCCGATTGCCCTTGACCATGCAGTTACTATCGAGGGCGAGGACGGCGCTGTGCTGGATTCGCCGCGTTTCAAGACGATGGTCAGCGTGACGGCGGACGGCGTGACGCTGCGGAACATCCGCTTTCAGGTGCGCAAATGGGGCATCGTCGCGGATGTGAGCCGGGCGATGACGGTTGAGGACTGTGAATTTGTGCTGGGCGACGAGGAGTGCCGCACGTCCTCTACGGCGATTTGGCTGCGCGGCATGAAGGAATGCGCGATTCGCCGCTGCACGTTCCGTCAGGTCGGCATCTGCATCGCGGGTTACCCGCTGAGCGACAAGAGCGCTGGCAAAACGGTGCTGACGGGCATGTGTGAAGCCGGGGAAGATCCCGAATACTTCTCGACGCACGAGATTGCGGACTGCACCATCAACGGCAGACCGTATTACTACTTCGTCGGACAGGACAACCTGACTGTTCCGACGGATGCGGGCGGTTTGATTGCCGTGGAATGCGATAATCTGACGGTGCGAGACATCGACGTCTCTGACAGCAGCATGGGGCTGGAAATCGCGCGGAGCAGAAATGTGACGCTGGAGAACGTTTCGGCTGACCGCTGCGGCATTTTCGGTACATACCTCGTTTTCGTGCAGGGTGCGGTGCTGCGCAATGTTCACGTTGAGCAGACGAACCACGGCATTGACATCCGCGGCAGTCAGAACGTCGTCGTCACGGACAGTCTTGCGCTGAACTGCGACCAAGGCGTGTTTTTTACCCACTGCACGGACTGCACTTTGCAGGATTCGCATGTGCAAGGCTGCGGTTTTGGCTATTTTGGCGCGGTCGGGAACGGCAACCGCGTCGAGAACTGCACTTTCTCTGATAACGCCGACGGCATCTACCTGCAAAACGAGCCGAACGCGACAATTACTGCCTGCGACGTGCGGCAGTCGCGTGTGACGGGGCTACGTATTCTCAAATCCAGCTGCGTCTGCACCGATACGACGGTGGCGGACGGCTGGACAGGTGTCATCTACTACGATTCGCACGACACGACCATCGAGAACTGCGATTTTTTCGGACAACGCCAGCGCGAACATGTACCTTGGCAATGGGCGCGGCGCGACGATTCGGAACTGCCGCTTCTCCGGCGAAACGAAGGCACATCTGGAAGTCGAAGGGACGCAGACGGACATGCTCGTGACGCAGTGTACCTTTACGGGCAGTCGGGCGGATATGCTCAAAGCAGCTTCCCACACGCTGCCGACTTTCACCGACTGCGCATGGAGTACACCGGGTGTTTTCTGGACAGGAAAGGAATGGAACGGCAGCACGGATGGCGACGCGCCGAATCGCAATTGCGATATCGTGCAGATTGGGCGGGAAGCGCCACGCACGGATTCCGTTCCCTATGACACGCCCGAACAGGCGATAGACGGCGCAGTCAACTATCGCAAGGAGAACAGCGGGCGCTATCTGCTGCTCAGCCAGACGAACTGGACGTTCCGGCTCTTCGATTCTCCGTCTGAATTCGACCGTGGCGGCTGCGTGAACTTCTATCAACCGGATTTTGATGCTTCGGACTGGGCGAATATCTTTGTGCCGAGCGTATGGCAGACGCAGGGTTACGACCATCCGATTTACACCAACACAACGCAGAAGTTCGCGCGCAATTTCGGCAACAAAATCGGTTATCCGGCGGATTTGCCGATGGCACCGACGACGTATAACCCCATCGGGCTGTATCGCCGAACGTTCACGCTGCCGGAGAGCTGGTCAGGCGAACGCATTTTTCTGACGTTCGAGGGCGTCGATGCGGCTTTCTACCTCTGGGTGAATGGTACGCAGGTCGGCTATGCGGAGGATTCCTTCACGGCGGATACGTTCGACGTGACTGATTACGTCCGTTATGGCGAAGAAAACACGCTGGCGGTCAAGGTCTACCGCTGGTGCGACGGCTCTTGGCTGGAAGATCAGGATTATTTCGATTTGAGCGGCATTTTCCGCGATGTGTACCTTTACGCAACGCCGCAGACGTTCGTTCGCGATTACAGCCTTGTGACCGACTTTGACGCGGATTTCGCGGACAGCACGTTCTCTGTAACGCTGATGCTGGAAAACCGCGGCGATGCAGACGGCGAAATTTCCGTCTCGGCGCAGCTTTACGATGCGGACGGGCAGCCGGTCGCATGGACGGCGGATGCAGCGCACGCGATACTTTCCGCAGGCGAAGCGCAGAGCGTCACCCTGAGCGGCGTTGTCAAAACCCCGCGCAAGTGGAGCGCCGAAGACCCGTATCTCTACACGCTGGTGCTGGCGGAGAAGAGCGGCGAGGAAACGGTCTACGAGAGCTGTCAGGTAGGTTTCCGCAAAATGACCTACAAGACGAATGCAAGCGGCTGGTTTGAGGGCAGCACGGGCGACGCCGACCTCATCCGCATCAACGGGCAGCCGATTTCCCTGCGCGGCGTCAACCGCCACGAGACGCACCCCGAATACGGGTACGCCGTGACGCGCGAGGTCATGGAGACAGACATCCGCATCATGAAGGAGAACAACATCAACGCCGTGCGCACGTCGCATTACCCGAACAGTCCGTACTGGTATTATCTGTGCGATAAATACGGCATTTACGTTGTCGATGAGGCGAATCTCGAAGTCCATTCCAACATGATTTACGAAAACGCGCGCATCACAGAGTATATGTCGAACGCGATTATTGACCGCGAGTACAACATGGTGAACCGCGACCGCAATCATGCGAGCGTCATCATGTGGTCGCTGGGCAACGAGTGCAAGAACCCGGAGATTCTGCGGACGATTCTGGTGCAGCCGTATGTCAATCAGATGGGCGAGACGCATATTCTCCACGCCTACGACCCGACGCGCCCGTGGCACTACGAGCAGGCGCGCGACAATTTTTCGACGGGCATCGACGTCTATTCCGGCATGTACGAAACGGTCGAGCAGATGATTGCCTACGCCGAGGCGGGGCACGACACGCCCTACATCGAGTGCGAATATGAACACGCGATGGGCAACGCAATGGGCAACATGGATGAATATCAGGCGGCGTTTGATACCTACCACAGTTTGCAGGGCGGGTTCATCTGGGACTTCATCGACCAGTCGATTTACCAGACTGCCGAGGATGGAACGCGCTATTTCGGCTACGGCGGCGACTTCGGCGAACGCGTGCATGACGACAATTTCTGTGCGAACGGGCTTCTGCTGCCTGACCGCACGCTTCAGCCGGAAATGGCGGAAGTTCGCTATCAGTACAGCCAGCTGAAATTCGATGCGTTTAACGAAGAACACGCGACGGTGCAAATGAAGAACTACTTTTTATTCACGGATGTGGCGGAAAAGTACGAATTCAGGTGGAACATCACGGCGGATGCGGACATCGTGGCGGAAGGCGTGCTTCCGGCGGACGCAGTGCGCGTGGCGAACGTTGATGCGCAGACGAACCAGCCGGGCGAGCGCATAGTCACACTGAATTTGCCGACCATCGCGAAAGAGGCAGGCAAAGAGAGTACTTCCTGAATCTGACGGTTGCGCTGAAAGCGCAGGACGGCCTGCTGAATGCGGGGCATGTGGTGGCTTACGAGCAGTTTGCCATGCGCAACGACAACGAACAAATGTCGATGCTGCCAGACACTGCCATGACCGTGACGCAGGATGGCAATGTGCTGTCCATCAGCGGCGAGCAGTTCCGTACGGCGCTGAATCTGGAAACGGCGCAGCTGACGCGCTATGAAGCCTTGGGCGCGGACGGCACGTTCCATGCGCTGATTGTGCCAGGGGAAGGACCGAAGGGGAGTTTCTACCGTGCCGCGACGGATAATGACCGCGCGTTTGGCTCCGGATTGGGGCATATGAATGCGGCATGGAAAGAGCCGGGAGCGTATGTCGTCACGAACATGGCGCTGTATGCGGGCGAAAACCCGGTTCGCGTGACATTCGACGGCTGCTATCCGGCGCTGGAAAAACATGCTGTTTCGCTGGAATACCGTTTCTATGGCGACGGCA
>VOFJ01003372.1_pt1 | contig 75960 bp, 134 predicted proteins | sample 5384081 | NCBI WGS metagenome assembly VOFJ01 (sample SAMN12384729, study PRJNA508395) | human gut metagenome | isolation source: healthy gut I | host: Homo sapiens | reverse complement strand
AGCCTACAGAAAAAAAGGTTGCGTGAAGCCACATAAAAAAATGTATAATTAGGAGTAATGAATTTCATATTAAATGATATTGGAGGTACTCATGTCACAGTCGGTTACGATAAAGAGTAATAAATATGGAATCAATTTAATTTTAGATGCGGATATGTCATTTGCTGATTTGATAAAGGCAGTTGTAGAGAAGTTTAAGGCATCCGCCAATTTTTTTTAAAAACGCAAAGCTTGCTATTTCATTTGAGGGAAGGCATCTTTCAGATGAAGAGCAGCAGCAGATAATTGCAGCTATTGAGGAAAATACCACAATTGAGATTTTGTGCATTGTGGAGAGTGGTACCGAGCAGGAAGCCATTATGAAGGAGCAGGTTGAGGCATTTAATGAGGCAGTGCAGAAGCAGTGCGAGAATGTTGCGACAGTCAGTGTTCCGGAGCAGTTTTACCGTGGTACGCTTAGGTCAGGCCAGGTGATTACCAGCGAGTCTTCGGTCACAATCATAGGTGTGATGTCAATCCGGGAGCCAAGATTATAGCTCAGGGCAATATCGTTATTCTTGGTGCATTAAAGGGCAATGTTCACGCCGGATGCACAGGTGACAGGAGCTGTTTTGTATTTGCACTTGATATGCAGCCGATTCAGATTCAGATTGGTGATTTGATTGCGAAGAGTCCGGACGAGCCTCAGCCAAAGCACAGGGTAAGGCGCAAGGAAAAGCCGGCACAGGAGCAGGCACAGATAGCCATAGCAAAGGATGGATATATTTACATCGAACCAATTACTAAAAATATTTTAAATAGCATTTAGGAACGTAGGAGGAATAAAGTTCATGAGCGAAGTAATCGTTATCACATCAGGAAAGGGTGGTGTGGGCAAGACCACAACCACAGCAAATATTGGTACAGGTCTTGCACAGTTAAATAAAAAAGGTAGTATTGATTGATACCGATATCGGATTACGTAACCTTGATGTAGTTATGGGTCTTGAAAACCGTATTGTATACAATCTCGTAGACGTCGTTGAGGGCAAATGCCGTATCCGTCAGGCTCTTATCAAGGATAAGAAATATCCTGATCTGTGTCTGCTTCCATCAGCCCAGACAAGGGACAAGGATGCTGTTACACCGGAGCAGATGGTTGAGCTTATCAATGAGCTTCGTGAGGAGTTTGACTATATTCTGCTTGACTGCCCGGCAGGTATCGAGCAGGGCTTCAAGAATGCCGTTGCAGGAGCTGACCGTGCACTTGTTGTCACTACACCTGAGGTATCAGCAATTCGTGACGCTGACCGTATTGTTGGCCTTCTCGAGGCAAATGAGATGAAGCGCATTGATCTGATTGTCAACCGTCTGCGTGTCGATATGGTTAAGCGCGGTGATATGATGAATGTGGATGATGTAACAGAGATCCTTGCAGTCAACTTAATAGGTGCAGTACCGGATGATGAGCAGATTGTTATTTCTACAAACCGTGGTGAGCCGTTAGTTGGCTCAGACAGCCTTGCAGGAAAAGGCATATATGAATATCTGTCGCCGTATCATGGGCGAGGAGGTTCCTTTACTTGATTTAAACCAGAAGCATGGTGTCTTTGAAAAGCTAAAGGATATGTTTAAGAAAAAATTAAAGGGGGATACGTACCATGGGTATAATGGATTTATTTAAAAAGAAATCTTCTGGTAATGTTGCAAAGGATCGCCTGAAGCTGGTGCTGGTTTCTGACCGTGCAAACTGCTCATCGGAGATGATGGAGATGATGAAAAGGGATATCATTGAGGTTATTTCCCGCTATATGGATATTGATGCTGAAGCTCTTGATGTGAAAATCACAGAGACAGAGTCTGATTCTAACAACGGAATGGTTCCGGCACTCGTTGCCAATATTCCTATCCGTGACATGAAGCATCGTCCGGATCCAAGATAGAGTAAATAAAATAATAGGATATGATAAGATATGAGGGTCAAAAGGTGTTTTGGCCCTTTAATTATTATATTGAATAAAAAAAGACTTGATTTGATATTAGAGTGTGATATACTTTAATACGTTACAAATAAATAAATTTTAGCAGAGTAGACACATGTGCGTTAAGTGCCGGATGAACAGGGAGTTGTCACCCGGACGAAAAGAAAATCTTGCGGTACATGAGTCGCATCCCGCTGCATCCGAAGATAGGAATTATCTCCAGTTGTAGTATGATGAGGTCTGCAAAGGAGGTAATTTTTTTATGAAAAAATTCGTTACTTTGTTCACCGATTCTGCCCGAGAGCTTAAATCGGTCAGAACCATCACAACTATGGCAATGCTTGCTGCAGTTGCCGTTATCCTTGGATATTTCTCCATCGAATATGGACAGTTTATCCGTATCGGTTTTTCCGGTATTCCAAATGGTATCGTTGATTACCTGTTTGGGCCGGTTGCCGGAGCTGTTTTCCACGGAGCGCTTGACATCATCAAGTATCTGATGAAGCCTACAGGACCATTTTGTCCACAGCTTACACTTGTTGTGTAATGCTTGCAGGTGTTTTATATGGATGTTTCTTTTATAAGAAAAAGCTTACCATATGGAGAGTGCTTGCTGCGAAGTTTGTAGTAATGCTCATCTGCAATGTCATTCTCAATACTCTGTGTCTGCAGGTACTGTATGGACAGGCAATTATGGCAATTCTTCCAATGCGTGCACTTAAGAACCTTATTATGTGGCCGATAGATTCAATTGTCTTTTTCGGCATTGCAAAGGCACTGGAGCAGATTGGATTGTTCCGTACCTTCCGTAAACAGGAGCTTGTAAAGAACGCATAGCGTGTTCTTTATAATGCATATAGATGATGAAAAAGGAACATAGCAACAGAATAATGTACAGACAATATAATGCACAAAACATTACATTAAAATGATATTTTAAGCATTAAATGGCAATTTGTGTTAATAATTTTAAGGATAAACCTCTTTAAACTGATAATTGTGAGGTATTTCGCATTTTTAATGAAAATTGTTGACACAATATATTGAACGTGATATTGTTTACTTGTTCAAAATAATACACAAAAGAAAACGAACAAACAACTACATATTAATTATGAATATTTAAGAGCAAAGACGCTAACCGGTGAAGCACTTTGCTCTTTTTTTATTTATCAAAATCACAAGGATATTTAAATTAGGAGGCAATATATTATGAAATTAAAAAGACACAGGATTAACAGCACAGGACATCAAAGACAAAGTAAAGAAGTATATGATTGAGACATATGAGCGTTTCGATTTCATCGCTGAGACTGCTGAGGGCATGTATCTGTATGATGAGAATGGTACACCATACCTTGACTTTTACGCAGGAATCGCCGTAAACAATGCCGGCAGCAGAAACCCTAAGGTTGTTGCAGCAGTCAAGGATCAGGTGGATGACATCATGCATACATTCAACTATCCATACACCATTCCACAGGCGCTGCTTGCTGAGAAGGTCTGCAAGACTATCGGAATGGACAAGATTTTCTACCAGAACTCAGGAACTGAGGCAAATGAGGCTATGATTAAGATGGCTCGTAAATATGGTATAGAGAAATATGGTCCAAACAGATATCACATCGTAACTGCTAAGGACGGCTTCCATGGCAGAACCTTCGGTGCTATGTCAGCTACAGGACAGCCTGGAAACGGATGCCAGGTGGGCTTTGGTCCAATGACATACGGCTTCTCATACGCTCCTTACAATTACTTAAAGGCTTTCAAGGATGCTTGCACAGAGAACACAATCGCTATCATGATTGAGCCTGTACAGGGCGAGGGCGGTGTTCATCCTGCAACACCTGAATTCATGAAGGGACTTCGCGAGTTCTGTGATGAGAAGGGTATGCTCCTCCTTATCGATGAGGTTCAGACAGGATGGTGCAGAACCGGAGCTGTAATGAGCTACATGAACTACGGCATCAAGCCTGATATCGTTTCTATGGCAAAGGGTCTTGGTGGTGGAATGCCAATCGGTGCTATATGTGCTACAGAGGAGGTTTCAAAAGCATTCTCAGCCGGTTCACACGGTACAACCTTTGGTGGACATCCTGTATGCTGTGCAGCAGCACTTGCAGAAGTAAACGAGCTGCTGGACAGAGATCTGGCTGGAAATGCAAAGAAGGTTGGCGATTACTTTGCAGCTAAGCTTGAGAAGCTTCCTCATGTAAAAAGAAGTAAGACATCAGGGACTCTTAGTTGGTGTTGAGTTTGACGATACAATCTCAGGTGTAGATGTAAAGCATGGCTGCTTCGACCGTCATATGCTTATCACAGCAATCGGAAGCCATATCATCCGTATGGTTCCACCGCTTATCGTAAGCGAGGAAGAGTGCGACAAGGCATTTGATATTATCAAGGAGACTGTTGAGTCACTTTCATAGAAGGTTTGAATTATATTTGAGGCAGGTAACAGAATATATTGCGGCAGATTTTACGAGCCGGATAAAGGACAAGGGCGTCACGATTAGCTTCGTGCGCGCCCTTCTTTTAAACAAAGAATATAGGTAACTAAGCGGAACAAGTTTATATAACAACATATGATTAAAGGGTCAAAAGGTATCGTCGATGCATACCTTAGCGACTTTCATATCAACATAGCATAAAGATGTATATATAAGAAAAGCGAGGGGAACGAAATGGCACATCTTGTTATTACAATAGGATGCGAATATGGCGCTAAAGGAAACCAGATTGGCAAAAAAGGTTGCTAAAGACCTGGGAATCAAATTTTATGACAGGGATACTGTAGATGAAATCATAAAAGAGGTCGGTATTCCGAAGGATATCATGGAAAAAGTTGAGGAAGGTATCACCATCGCCGGAAAAGGTGCAGAGGGTGATGTCAGAGGCTCTTTCTCCAAATATGCAGACCTTACAGAGCGCGCAATTCACGTCCAGAAAACCATAATCAGAAAATTATCAGACCGTGAGTCATGCGTGATTATCGGTCGTTCAGCAGACTATATACTAAAGGAACACAAAACCGATTTTACGTATTTTCATATATTCACCGGATGAAGTGAGGATTGAAAACGTAATGAAGAGCCACAATTTGTCGGAGGATGATGCAAAGCTTTTTATCACTGAAAAGGATAAGCGTTATCATAAGCGTCATATGGCGCTGACAGGAAGCAACCGAGGCGACAGACACAACAGAGATATGCTTATAGACAGCAGCCTGTTAGGAGTGGATGGCACAGCGGAGCTTATTGAGTCTCTGGCAAGAAAAAAAGTGGTAGAGAATGAAAGTAAGACAGAAGCTGGAGGTGACAAGTAATGGAACAGAAAAAATCAGAATTTAACAAAGTCCTGAATGCCTGGGACGTACTTGTAATTGCATTTGGAGCCATGATTGGCTGGGGCTGGGTTGTCTCAACCGGAGGCTGGATTGAAAAGGGCGGAGTGCTCGGTGCCGCAATCGGCTTCGTAATCGGCGGTATCATGATATTTTTCGTGGGAATGACCTACGCGGAGCTGACAGCAGCCCATGCCTCAGTGCGGTGGCGAGCATGTATTCAGCTACAAGGCAATGGGTTCGACAGGTTCATTCATATGTATGTGGATGATTATCCTTGGATATGTCAGTGTGGCATGCTTTGAGGCGTGCGCTTTCCCAACAATCATCACATATCTGTGGCCGGGCTTTTTGAAGGGATATCTGTATACGGTAGCAGGCTTTGATATCTATGCTTCATGGCTTATTGTGGCGATAGTTGTGGCATTTTTAATTATGATGATAAACATTATCGGTGCAAAGACAGCAGCGATTTTGCAGACTGTGCTCACATGTATTATTGGTGGCGCCGGAATTTTGTTGATAATTGCATCGGTAATCAATGGAACAGTTGATAACCTGGATGAACAGATGTTTGCAGGCAGCTCTGCAGGTCTGAACGTAAAGGCAATTATCGGAGTGGCAGCTCTGTCACCATTTTACTTTATCGGATTTGACGTAATACCTCAGGCGGCTGAGGAGATCAATGTTCCCGGCAAAGAAAATCGGCTCAATACTTATCTTATCAGTAGTTCTGGCAGTTGTGTTCTATGCACTTGTCATTGTTGCGGTAGGTCTTGTCATGGGCCCACAGGCAATTGTTGATTCAGAGCAGGCAACAGGACTTGTCACAGCAGATGCAATGGCTGCCGCATTCAACACAAAGATAATGGCAAAGGTTATAATAGTCGGCGGAATGTGCGGTATCGTAACCTCATGGAACTCATTTTTGCTCGGTGGCTCGCGTGCCATGTACTCAATGGCAGAGTCATACATGATTCCAAAGTTTTTTTGCAAAGCTTCATCCAAAGCACAAGACACCAATCAATGCACTGATTCTCATCGGATCTCTCACAATGCTTGCTCCTTTTGCAGGCAGAAAGATGCTCGTATGGATTAGTGATGCCGGCAACTTTGGATGCTGCGTGGCATACTGCATGGTTGCTCTTTCATTTATAATTTTACGTAAGAAAGAGCCTGATATGCCAAGACCTATACAAGGTTCCTGCATACAAGTTCTTTGGAACAATGGCAGTTATCATGTCGCTTCATGGTTGCCATGTACTGTATACCGGGAAGCGGCGGAACACTTATCGCTCAGGAGTGGGGCATCGTGCTTGCATGGTGTGCGCTCGGCGTGGTATTCTTCGTCTTCTGTAAAAAGAAATACAAAGAGTCATTTGGTACACTTGTTGAGCTCATATCAGATGAGGATGCTGCAACACTTATGCCGGAGGCAGATGAGGTTGAACTGGATAAGGTTATCGATGCTGCAATAGACAGGGTACTTGCCAAGAAAGCAAGCTAGTACATCCAAAAACGTAAGATTGAAAAACGAGATGTAAGAACAGGCAAAATAAAACGCAAAAAGCGTAAAATTATATACATGAAAATGAAATAAGATACAAAAAAAATTCGGAAAGGACAGGTTATATATGGAAACATTTAATTTCTCGGTGCCACAGGACATCACAGTGGGAAAGGGCAGTCTTTCAAAGCTGCCGGAAATAGCCAAAAAAGCTTGGAGGTAAGCATGCACTCATCATTTCAGGACCTCATCTTGAGAAGATGGGACTTGTAAAAAAGGCAGCAGATTATCTGGCATCAGTTGACATAAAAGCAGACACTTTTACAGATATAGAGGCAAATCCATCTGTCACAACAGTGGAGAAAGCCACAGCAAAATACCTGGAGTCGGGCGCAGACTTTATCGTGGCATTCGGAGGCGGCTCACCGATGGATGTGGCAAAAGCAGTGGGTGTGGTTGCCAAATATGGCGGAAGCGTCACAGACTATGAGGGAGCACACAAGGTGCCGGGACCAATCGTACCGCTCATTGCGATACCAACTACCGCAGGAACCGGCTCAGAGGTGACAGCATTCTCTGTAATCACAGACCATAGCAGAAACTATAAGCTCACAGTATTCAGCTACGAGATATTGCCAAAATATGCGATACTAGATGCAGAGCTCATCACAACAGCACCGGCAAGCGTAGCGGCAGCTTGCGGAATTGATGCATTTATCCATGCCGAGGAGGCATATGTATCCACAGCGGCATCGCCATTTTCTGATGCACTGGCAGAAAAAGCGATGGCACTTATCGGAAAAAATATCCGCAGATTTGTAGCAAACAGAAACGATATCGAGGCTGCTGAAGCTATGATGACAGGCTCGCTTTTTGCAGGAATAGCATTCTCATTTGCAAGGCTTGGAAATGTGCATGCAATGAGTCATCCGGTCAGCGCATTTTTCGATGTGCCTCACGGAGTGGCAAATGCAGTGCTGCTTCCTGTAATCGCAGAGTACAATGCACTTGCAGATCATGGAAAGTATCTGACCATCTACAATGATATAAGCCCGATTCCTGCATATGTGGACAAATTTGAGCCGATGATGCTGGTAGATGCAATCAGGGAGCTTTGCACAGATATCGGAATCCCTGAGAATCTGACCATCGCAATCAACAATGCCAGCAAAACAGGAACAGTCACAAAGGAAGAGATAGAAAGCAGGATAGAGCCGATGGCTGTCGATGCCATGAAGAGCGGCAACATTGCTGTCAATCCAAGGGCTTCACGCCAGTGCGATATCGAGATGCTGTATCGCAGGGCACTGTAAAACTTATAAAATACAACATGTAAGGTAACTATTCCGAATAGTTACCTTATTTATGATTATCAACAGTATAGTTAGAGAATTAAAAGCAAACGGAGATATGAGTATGGATTATCTGTCACACAATGTATCTGAAAATTTAAAAAGAATACGTCAGTCAAAGGGCATGAGCTTAGACCAGGTAGCGGAGCAGACCGGTGTGAGTAAAAAAGCATGCTTGCTCAGATAGAAAAGGGCACAGCAAATCCATCTATCGGAGTGCTTGGTAAAATCACAAGCGGTCTGCGAATTGAGTTTCAAAGACTTATAGATCCGCCGAGAGTGGACTATGCGCTCATATCTCCGGATGATCTGGTCCCGACAAAGGAGCTTTTGGGACAGTACAGGGTATGGACCTGCTTCCCATACGAGGACTCAAGGGAGGTCGAGGTATACCGTATCGACGTGGAGCCGGGCGGCGTGTATACAACCGGTGGGCACGGCGAGAAAACACGCGAGTATCTTACAGTCACAGACGGTGTGCTGACGGTCGAGTGTCACGACCATGTGCAGGAAATCCATAGGGGACAGGTGTATAAGTTTGAGACCGATCAGCCTCATTTGTATCGCAATGATGGTGATAGGGTGGCAAGCTGCATGTGCTTCTTTTTTGGATTATACTAATATTCGGTGAGATTTTCATTGGTTATCCTATTGCATATATAGGTTTACCTATATATAATGATGTACATTGAGAAACAAATTGTTTTAAAAAGAACATCCCAGGAGAACACCATGCAAACATTAAAGAAATTCATCAAATACTACAAACCCTACAAAGCGGTCTTTTTCATAGACCTGCTTTGCGCAACAATAATCAGTGCCATAGATCTGGCGTTTCCGCAGCTGCTTCGCACGCTGACCAAAACCCTTTTTGCAGGAGCACCGGGAAAAATCATTTCTGCGCTGATTCCTATTACAATAGGCCTTTTGGTGGCATATATCATACAGACTGCGTGCAGGTATTATGTGACATATGCGGGGCACATGATGGGAGCGAGGATGGAGCGCGACATGAGAAAGGAGCTTTTCGACCAATATGAAAAGCTTTCTTTTTCGTATTATGATCAGAATAATTCAGGACAGATGATGAGCAAGCTCGTATCTGATTTGTTTGATATATCAGGAGCTTGCGCATCACGGACCGGAGAATCTTTTTATATCGCTTATAAAGATAATCGGTTCGTTCATTTTTCTGTTTATGATAAACCGTATGCTTGCGGTTCCTATGCTTATTCTTGTGGTGCTTATGCTTGTATTTTCATATGGCCAGAATAAGAAAATGCAGGAAACCTTTATGGATAACAGGCGAAAAATCGGTGATATTAATTCGAGTCTTCAGGATACTCTGGCGGGCATAAGGGTGGTGCAGTCATTTGCCAATGAGCGTATCGAGCAGGAAAAAATTTAACAGAAGTAATGAAAATTTCCTGATTTCAAAGGATGCAAATTACAGATGTATGGGAAGCTTTATGAGCGGAAATGCATTTTTCCAGGGGATGATGTATCTTGTCACGCTGGTATTCGGTGGTTTTTTGATAGCGCATGGAAGGATGGAGGCATCCGACCTTGCTATGTATGCGCTGTATATAGGCATCTTTATCAGTCCTATCCAGATACTTGTAGAGCTGACTGAGATGATGCAGAAAGGGACTTTCGGGCTTTAGAAGATTCTTAGAGGTGGTGGAAACTGAGCCGGAGATAGTTGATGCTGCTGATGCAAAACCGCTTAAAAATGTAAAGGGAAATGTCTGTTACGAGGATGTTTCGTTCCACTATAGCGATGATGATACACCGGTGCTTTCGCACGTATCCTTTGAGATACCGGCAGGAAAATCAATTGCGCTTGTTGGACCGTCAGGAAGCGGAAAGACTACAGTATGCTCACTGCTTCCGCGGTTTTATGACGTGACGGAGGGCAGGGTCACAATAGATGGAAATGATGTGAGAAAGCTCACGCTTGAGAGCCTTCGCTCGCAGATTGGACTGGTTTCGCAGGATGTTTATCTGTTTGGCGGAAGTATAAAGGACAATATCGCCTATGGAAAACCGGATGCGACGATGGATGAGATTGTAGATGCGGCCAAAAAAGGCGAATATACACGATTTTATCATGGAGCTGCCGGATAAATACGATACGTTTGTCGGTGAGAGGGCACCCGATTGTCAGGAGGGCAGAAACAGAGGATTTCCATTGCGAGGGTGTTCCTTAAAAAAAATCCGCCTGTGCTAATACTTGATGAGGCAACCAGTGCCCTTGACAATGAGAGCGAGCGCTTTATCCAGAAAAGTCTTGAGGAGCTGGCAAAGGACAGAACGACTATCACAATCGCCCACAGACTTTCGACAATCAGAAATGCGGACGAAATTCTCGTGGTAGCTGATTGTGGCATTGCTGAGAGAGGCACACATGAGGAGCTTTTGGCACAGGACGGAATATATGCGCGCTATTATGATATGAGCAGGTAGGATTAAGAAAAATCCCCCTGATTTATGTTATTATATCTGCATAAACTAACTATATAGGAGCAGACACTATGCAGGCAATGTTCATAGACGTAGACGGCACTTTAAGCAGTCCGTGCTACAAGGTAAACGGAAAATTTCAGATAGGAATGTCAGATGTGCAGTGGGCAGACTACTGCATTAAGCATGGTGAGGATACATATGAGTGGTGCCGTCCTGTGATACAGGTAAAGGAGTATGCCATGAAGGCAAAGGAAAAAGGCACGAAAGCTGTATGTGCTTACCACATCAGGCACAAAAATCGAGACGGCTGCAAAGCGCAGATTTTTAGACAGATACTATGCAGGTATGTTTGATGACATCTATGCGGTGGAGCATGATGATGACAAGGTCAGGTTCATTCTTAAAAAAGCAGCAGAGCTTGGGATTGAACCGTCGGACTGTGAGCTTGTGGAGGATACATACCGCATACTTTTTGCAGACAGTGACAGAGGGGATTAAATCCACTCACATCACAACGATTCTCACAGGCGGATGCGAACGGTAACCAAAAATTTTCCACGGTCTATAAAGAAATAAAAAAAAACATCCGATAAATATGTCAGGAAGCAAAATTTACATATTTCAAGGATGAAGTATAATAGAAAGGAGATCCTGTTATGCGTATAGATGCATATAATCAGATAGCCCAGTTGTATGGCGTATCAAGAACAACAAAGACAGCAAAGACACAAAGCGCGTCGAGGATGTCTGATCAGGTATCAATTTCGCAGGCCGGTAGAGATTACCAGATTGCGAAAAAAGCAGTATCAGAGGCTTCGGACATCAGGGAAGATAAAGTCGCTTTGCTTAAGAACATGGTAGACTCCGGACAGTATGAGGTCAGTGGAGATGATTTCGCCAGCAAGCTGTTAGAGAGGTACAACTCTCTATAATATGATAATCATATCATATATCAAAGGTAAAAAGAGGATTTTATAGTGGCTAGTTTAGTGGAAGAGCTTATAAATGTGCTCACAGAGGAAGAAAAAAGTATACAGAATACTCGCTGCAAATGGGGAGAAGAAACGTCAGATAATCATAGATGCCGATATCCCTGCGCTTGAAGCAATAACTGATTTGGATCAGCAGGCAGGCGATGAGCTTCTTATTATGAGCAATAAGCAGGTTTCACTTCTCACAGATATTGCCAATGTATTGGGCAAATCAGATGAGAAGATGACAGTCACAAGGCTGATTGGATATGTCGGCACACAGCCGGATATTCAGGCGAAGCTTACGGCAGCGCGCGACAGTCTGATGGAGGCAGCTGGACAGATGAAAGAACTCCACGATTTAAACCCACAATTACCTGCTCAGGGCAATAGAGCCTACAGAGTTTGACATCCTCACCCTGTTCAAGCGCCTGAACCAGGCGCCGGAGACCGCCAATTATGACAGAAATGCATATAACACAGGCGATATCTTAGGCAGCAGCGGCTTTGATGCAAAGCAATAATCATTAACCGGGAGGACAGGGACATGGCAAATGGATTCGGAAGTTTTTACGTAGGCAGTTCCGGACTTAAAAACTCGCAGAATGCTCTTAATACAACAGCAAACAACATGGCCAATGTCAATACGACAGGCTATGTGCGCCAGCAGGTAAGATTTTCAGATAAACATTATATCACCAGAAATAACCCTACAGCGGGCACCAACATCCAGCAGAGCGGACTGGGTGTTTCCGTATCGGATGTGGCACATGTCAGGGATATTTTCTTAGATAAATCGTATAGGCAGGAGAATGGTCGAAAGGGCTTTTTACTCGACACTTTACAGCACCACATCATATGTGGAGGATATCATGCAGGAGATGAACGGTGCTGAGTTTAAGGAGAGTATATCAGAGCTATGGCAGGCTTTTCAGGAGTATGGCAAGGATCCGACGAATTCAACGAATCAGAACCTTATCATCCAAAAAGAGCGAGCTTTTTCTGACCAGATGCAATACGGTTTATTCTGATCTTCAGAAATACCAGTCAAATATCAACTTACAAATTAAAGACCAGAGTTGACAGAATCAACGAAATCGGCGACAAGATTTATGCGCTCAACCTTGAGATTCAAAAAGACAGAGTCAGGGCGGTGTAGAGACTGCCATGACAGCGCGCGATGCCGGGGACAGTCTGATTGATGAGCTCGCAGGTTACGCTAAGATAGAGGCTGAGGAGGATTCCACCGGCTACGTGCGTATCAAGCTCGAGGGACAGCAGTTTGTACAGGATAACAAGTGTAACCATATAGGCCTGACCGAGGAAAAGGGTACAGGCTTTTATACACCGTACTGGCCTCATATTACTACACAGGAGAGCTATATGCCGGTGTTTAGCGACGTTGCGCTGCCGTCAGCGCTGGCTGAAAGAGTCGGCTGCACGCAGACCACCAACATAGCAACCAGCCTGAATAATGATATAGGAAGCCTGAAGGCACTCCTTGTATCAAGAGGCTCAGAGTATGGCACCTATGATTTCATGAGCGAGGAGAATTACAGTAGGGTGGAGGACAATGTGGTCATGGAGACACAGGCCGAGATATCATATCTGGCGCGAAACATCATGATGGCCATGAACGATATATTTTTGTCCGAATACCACATACACAGCGGCAGACGGTACCACATACACGGTTTTGGATACGGCAAACTGCTCGGTAGGAGCTGATGGCAGCCTGCCACCGCATGAGCTCTTTGCAAGAGAAGGATATGACCGTTACACGCAGATGGAAATAGATGGCAAACAGTTTTATGTATACAATGATGAGACAAAGGCTAACAACTCATCATGGTACAAGCTTGGAAATGTTTCAGTAAATCCAAAGCCGTTGCAGCGCAGGTGACACTGATGCCGTCATACAATCAGGACGGATCCGCAAATTATGGTCTTGCAGACCAGATTACAAAGGCGTGGTCAGCAGAGAATCTATACATCAACCCAAAGGATACGTCGAAGTGCAATTTTGAGGGATATTATGACAAGATAATCTCGCATCTCGGAACAAACGGCAGCATATATAAGGCGTCATCAGACACTATGACATCGACAGCAGCGGCCATAGACAACCAGAGAAACCAGATAATGGGTGTGTCGAGTGACGAGGAGCTGACAAACATGATCAAGTATCAGTCAGCATACAACGCATCAAGCCGTTTTATCACTGTAATCAGTCAGATGACTGAGCTCATAGTACAGCTCATATAGTTTTAGGATACGACAAGAGAGTATGAACAGGAGGAGTCGATATGGCTTCAACATTTTTTGGATTACATATAGGGTCAAGCGCTCTGAGCTCATTTCAGGTAGCGACCAATACAACAGCCAACAACATAGCCAATGTCAAGACGACCGGATACACCAGGCAGGAGGCTACCCTGCAGGCAAAGGATGCCATAAATGTCACAGCCCGCTACGGAAGCGTCGGCACAGGTGTTACAGTCACCTCAATCAAACAGCAGCGTGACCTGTACTACGACAATAAATACTGGGAAAACAATTCCTGCTATGGACGCTATGAGCAGAAGCTGTATTACATGGAACAGATTCAGAACTACTTTAAGGATAACGGCTCATCGGTTAAGGGCTTTTCGAGTGTTTTTTTCACAGATGTTTTCAGACCTTGATACACTGCGCAGCAAGCCGTCCGACAAGACAGTGAGAAATCAGTTTATCAGCAGTGCACAGAGTCTTTGTACATATTTCAACCAGATGAGTGACAATCTCTCAAAGCTGCAGGATGACTGCAACGAAGAAATCAGAAACAACGTAGACAAAATCAATTCAATCAGTGACAAAATTTCACTGTTAAATAAGGAGATTAACCAGATAGAGACAGGAACCGGTGTCGAGGCCGGCTCACTTAGGGATGAGAGGGCGAATCTCATCGACAGCCTGTCCAAGATTGTTAATGTATCTTATAATGAGACAGAGGTGCAAAACACCAATGGAGACAACTTGGGCGGCACAAATTTCTCGCTCTATATAAATGGAGAGAAGGTTGTGGAGGGCAAGGATTACCGAAAGCTCATCTGTGAGTCGTCAAAGACGAAAAACAATCAGACAGACAACGACGATCTGTATAAAATATATTGGGAAGATACTAAGATGGAGTTTTCCGCGACAGCCGGAACCGCAGGGGGAAGCCTGAAAGCTCTCTTTGAGGTGAGAGACGGTGATAATCTGGAGAATTTCAAGGGTAAGGTCACAAAGGCTGATTCGTATTCGCTCACAGTGGAGAATATATCAATAGACAATATAAAATCACTCAATCTGCCGGACAAGGACGGCAAAATCACTGTAAATAATATCAGCTACAGCTATGACAGCCTGGGAGGCACAGGTGGATGCGCAGGGCAATATCAAGTCTGTAACATTTAATCTGAGCAAGGACAAGGCCATAGCAGACCCTGAAAAGACTGTGGCAGAGGGATATCTTTTAAATGCGGGCTCTGCAATAAATGCGAGGGGAATCCCTTACTATATGACACAGCTCAACGAGTTTGTCAGAAATTTTTCAGAGATGTTCAATCAGATAGAGAGCAAAGGACAGAATCTGAATGGGGATACACCACCTACATTTTTTGAAGCAATCACAAACACAGCCAAGGTATATGATTTCTCGGAATCAGAGGCTTACAGCAAGCTGCCTGATGGACAGACTGCCACAATAAACAGCAGCTCCAACACGTATTACAGGATGACAGCGGCCAATTTCTCCGTAAACAAGGATGTGATGAACGATGTATCGCTTTTTGCGACTTCCACAGACTATGTCAAGACAGATTCATGTGATATAGTTGATGAGTTAAAGAAGCTGCAGTCGGAGAAAAAAACAGTATACAGAGGCGATAAAGCGGAATCATTCCTTGAGACAATCATCTCCAATGTGTCAGTGGATACGGAAAAGGCAGAGACCTACAACAAGCTCTATAGCAATCTGGAGCAGACTATTGCAAACCAAAGAACATCGGTATCAGTGTGGATGAGGATGAGGAGGCATTAAACCTCGTGAAGTTCCAGTATTCATACAATATGGCATCTAAAATCATATCGGTTATGAACCAGATGCTTGATAAGCTCATAAACGATACGGGCGTGGCATAGAAGCGGGAGGCATAATATGAGAATCACAAACAATATGATAATGGGAAATACCAAGACAAATATCAATTCAACAAAGGTTTTGGTGGACAAATACAATACCCAGATGACTACTCAAAAAGAAGATATCCAAGGCATCAGAGGATCCGGTTATCGCAATCAGATCGCTTCGCTTGTCGACCAGCCTGTCGCATCTTGACCAGTACAAGGACAACAATATCCCGGATTGCTTCTTCGTGGATGGATGTCACACAGACAGCCCTTAGCAACATGAAATCACTCCTCACAGATATCCGTACACAGTGTGTAAACGGCTCTACAGATACGCTCACAGCTGATGTCAGAAACACTATATTACAGCAGCTTACAGCGCTGTCAGAGCAGGTGTATACAGAGGGCAATGCAGACTACGCAGGAAGAACGGTATTTACGGGCTACCGCACATCATCAAAGCTCACATTCCAGAAGGACACAAAGAGCACATATCAGATAACACAGGAGTTTTCTGCCGCTGATTTGTCAGAGAAGCGGTATTATACAAATGGCGTGACTGTTCCAAATAGTATAAATGCGGCAACACCTGACTGTACCACAGATGTCACAGAGCACAGCTTCCAGAGAATCCGTCTGGGCTACGGTAATACGACAGATGATGTGAAGCTTTCTATCGATGGAAAAGAGCTGACACAGGGCACAGATTATACTGTATACAAGAGTGTGTCTGATTTTTGACCCATCAAAGCTCTCTGCTGATGATACGGCATATATACAGGAAACCGGTGAATTTGTTTTTGGTAAAAATGTAGCTGCTTCAATTAAGAATAATGAAAAGAAGCTGTCTGTCACATATGTAAAGACAGGCTTTGACAGCAGTGATGCTAGACCTGAGTATTATTACAACTGCAAGGATATTACAAATGCTGTGACACTCGATGCAGGTGGCAATGTACCTCATGATGCAGCAGGAGATATCATATACTCCGATCCATCAAAGGTAGTGGATTTTAAGTTTTCAAGTCAGGAAATCAAATACACAGTGGCAAACAGCACCGATATCACTGTCAATACACAGGCGAAGGACGTCATGGATACAGGCATCAAGCGCGATGTGGATGAGTTGATTGATGTAGTGCAGAATGCTGTCAATGCTCACGACAAGGTCTCACAGATAAAGAAGATGATGCAGCAACAGCAGTACTCTGACAAGGATTCACAGGCAAAGCTTAAGAAGACATATTTAGAGGCTGCAGAGCAGGAGGCTGACTATGCCGACAACAATTTGCAAAAAGACCTACAGCCAGTACATCACACGCTTTGATGATCATTTGAATAAGGTAAATCTGGCACTCACCAATTCAGGGAAGCACAAAGAGACGCCTCACTCTCATCAAGAACACAGTTGATGAGCAGCAGACGACCATAGAGGAGCTTAAATCGACCAATGAGGATAGGGATATTTCTGATATAATCATTGATTTTTACGCTATGTACAATGCATATCAGTCCAGTCTGACAGCGGCATCAAAGGCAAACTCACAGACATTGCTTGATTATCTGTAAGAATTTTAAAAACGGTACACAGCTACCGGGTTATATAACGCTCGCGGAGCGGGCGAAAAGGAGGAAGCCATGAGGGCAAAAACGAGAATATTTGGGGAAATTGACATCCCACAGGACAAAATCATCACAATGGAGAAAGGGATGATAGGCTTTTCGGAGCTGAAAAACTACACTCTGATATACAATTCGGAGAAGGAGAATGATAAGAAGTCTATCATGTGGCTTCAATCGATGGATGATGGAGACATTGCATTTCCTGCCATGACACCGGATATCATCATGCCGGACTACAAGCCAACGGTCAACGAGGAGCTTCTTGCACCTCTTGGAGATCTGAATGAGGAGAATATGTATGTGATCGTCACTGTAAATGTGCCTAGCGACATCACAAAGATTGCCTGCAATTTAAAGGCTCCTATTGTTGTCAATACCGACAGCAAACAAAGCAGCACAGCTTATAGTTGAGGATGACTACAAGGTGCATTTCCCGATTTATGACATCATAAAAGGGAAAAAAGAAAGGGCGGGTGAATAGTATGCTGGCTCTTACAAGAAAAAAAGGGTGAATCTCTGGTGATTAATAATGACATCGAGATTACTATTCTGGAAATCAGAGGCGACCAGATTAAGCTCGGTGTAAGTGCACCGAAGGAGGTGCCGATTTACCGCAAAGGAGGTTTTTATACGCAGATACAGCAGGAGAACAGGAAATCTGCGGATGCACAGAATGCACAGGCTCTCAAGGAGCTGTTTGGATAGCTTAAGACAGAGAGTTATATGTCGAAAGTTGCGACCGAAACCAATTGAATGAGAGTTCTATCAAGGCTATAATTGAACCAGTACAGCGATATAACTTTTTTCGCAGTGCTGGTTCTTTTCGATGTGCCAAAAGCGTATAGCGAATAAAATATAATTTCAGACAGGAGGACTTCAATTTGGAGAAAGTACGTTACATGATTTCCGATGCGGCAGCCGCCGTGGATGTGGAGACTCATGTGTTGCGTTACTGGGAGGATGAGCTGGGACTTGATGTGCCCAGAAATGAACTTGGTCACAGATACTATACGAGAGACAATATAAAACAGTTTTTGAGGATAAAGGAGCTTAAGGAGAAGGGGTATCAGCTTCGTGCAATCCGCGATATGCTTCATTCGGATGCACCAGGTGAGCCATTAAATCCACCGAATCCTGCAGCTATGGAAAAATCCGTGCAGCCTGTAAAAATTACACGAATATCACAAATCAGACGGTGAAACAGGAGATGTCAGGGGTATAATCCGGCATATCACGATGAACTGCCGGGATACAATCATACATATCGAAGCCGCACGGCAGATGAGCGTATGGATGAGTTTCGTGAGCTGATGAGCAATATCGTGGGGAGAGCCATAGCACTGAACAATGAGGAGCTGAGTCAGCAGATATCCACTGATGTGCAGGAGCGGATATTAAAGGAAATGACCTATCTGATGCGCGAACAGGACAGTGCGCAGGAGGAGAGATATAAAAAGCTGGATGCTGCCATACGCGGAAATCTGCGCAGAAAGGGGCTTTTTTCAAGGAAAAGGAACGCGGACATGCCTGCAGATGCAAAAAAATAAGCGCTGCAGACACCAAGGGAAAGAAGGGACGCGACAAGACGCATACGCATGAGCTTAATCCGGTGAGACTGTAGAGCATGCATGACAACGCTTACACTATAAAAATAATTACTGCAAAAAAACGCTTACAGTATAAAAAATGATTACAATACAAAGACGATTACAACATAAAAAAAAGACGACCCATAACAGGTCGTCTTTCTTTCTTACAGTATGCTAAAAATTAGCCCTGGCTGATTGCTCCAGTTGGGCAAACACCAGCACATGTACCACAATCGAGACAAGAATCTGCATCGATTACGTACTGTGAATCACCAGCAGAGATAGCTCCTACTGGGCACTCACCAGCACATGTACCACAGCTAACGCATGAATCAGAAATTACGTATGCCATAATGAAATCCTCCTTATAAAATAATGATCATTATTCGCCGTTATTGGCTTATCTGCATTGTAGTACAAAACACAGAATAATGCAATGCCAAATAAAATTGTACTTACTTTTTACAAATCTTATATAAAAATTACTAAATATTGAGTAAAACTTGAAATGCTATTGTTACTATTGTATAATAAATAGAAAACAATTCAGAACCTCCGGGAACAAAAGCTGATACGTCATGTTTACATGTAAGCAGCAGATGTTCCTGCTTTCGAGGTGGCTCTGAAGTGTTACAATAAAAAACACATGATTATTTAGAAAAACTGGTGTTTGCACATGGTATATTACTGTAGTATGTGCGGTGAGGATATAAAATGGAAACAAAAATTATAAAAATAGATCAGGACAATTTAGACCATAAGCTCATGCAGGAGGCAGGTGATTTGATTGCAGCCGGTGAGCTTGTAGCGTTTCCGACAGAGACAGTGTATGGGCTTGGCGGTGATGCTTTAGATCCGGAGGCATCAAAGAAGATATACAGTGCAAAGGGGCGTCCGTCGGACAATCCGCTTATCGTACACATATCGGATTTTTCGGATTTGGAGCGTATCGCAAAGACAGTGCCGGAGGATGCAAGGAAGCTTTCGGATGCTTTCTGGCCGGGACCTCTTACCATGATAGTGGAGAAAGGGCGATGCAGTGCCTTATGCCACAACAGGCGGCATGGACACGGTAGCTGTGCGTATGCCGAATCATCCTATAGCGCTTGATCTCATAAGAAGAAGCGGCTGTCTTATCGCGGCGCCAAGCGCCAACACATCCGGCAGACCGAGCCCAACAGAGGCTGCACATGTGGCTGAGGATCTAAGCGGCAAAATAGCCATGATTATAGACGGAGGACCGGTTGGCATAGGAATAGAGTCCACCATCATTGACCTGACAGAGGATACACCTATGGTGCTGCGCCCGGGCTATATCACACCACAGATGCTTTCAAAGGTATTAGGCAAAGAGGTTATCGTAGATCCGGGAATCATAGCGGCAGATGACACGAGAAAGCCAAAGGCCCCGGCATGAAGTACAAGCACTATGCGCCAAAGGCTGACATGGTCATCGTGGACGGTACGAGAAAGCATGTGATTGCAAAGATAAATGAGCTTGTGGCTTCGCACAGGGATGATGGCAAAAAGATAGCAGTCATTGCGACAGAGGAGACAAAGCAGTTTTACGATGCAGATGTTGTCCTGTCGATGGGAAGCAGGGCGGATGAGGATTCGATAGCCCATGAGCTTTACCGTATATTAAGGGACTGTGATGAGCTCGATGTGGATGTGATTTTCTCGGAGAGCTTCTCCACACCACGTATAGGACAGGCCATCATGAACCGTATGCTAAAGGCGGCAGGCCATCAGGTGATAGACACACATGTGAAGTATGACAAAATCATTTTTGTCGCACAGACCGGCACATGCAGGGAGCAGATGGCAAAGGGCATCATGAACGACTTTGTACTCAAGGTGCCGATGGAGATTGAGGCGAGAGGACTTGTTGTCCAGTTTCCGGAGCCGGTCAATCAGAAGGCAGAGGCAGTGCTCATAAGCAATGGTATTTCCACGGAGGGCATGGTGTCAACGCAGCTTGAGGAATCGGATATCACGGAGAGTACTATGGTATTTACTATGGAGTCATCACAGCGTGAGCGCATTATAGAAAGCTTTGCCGATATCGACCCGGAGCAGGTCTTTGTGCTTTCACAGTATGTGGGCGATGAGCTTGAGATACTTGACCCTTATGGCGGCACACTTCAAAGCTACGGACTGTGCTATGAAAGTCTCAGAGCTACGCTTAAGAAGCTGGTAAAGCGCTTAAATGCAAATACATAAAAGACAAACAAATATAACACAATATAAGACAAAGGAGAACAAATATTATGGGTAAGGTAGTAGTTATGGATCATCCGCTGATTCAGCACAAGATTGGAATTATGAGAAGAACCGACACAGGTTCAAAGGATTTCAGAACACTTGTCAGCGAGGTTGCGATGCTTGAGTGCTACGAGGCAACAAGAGATCTGGAGCTTACAGATGTGGAGATTGAGACTCCTATCTGTAAGGCCACTGTAAAGGAAATTAAAGGGCAAAAAGCTTGCAGTTGTTCCTATCTTAAGAGCCGGACTTGGTATGGTGGTGGAGGGCATGCTTGAGCTCATCCCTGCCGCAAAGGTTGGACACATCGGCATGTATCGTGACCCGGAGACAGCAGAGCCTATCGAGTACTATTGCAAGCTTCCGGCAGACTGCGCAAACAGAGAGGTATTTGTGGTAGATCCGATGCTCGCAACAGGTGGTTCAGCAGTGGCAGCACTTGATATGCTCAAAAAGCGCGGTGTGAAAAACATCCACTTTATGTGCATAATTGCAGCTCCTGAGGGAGTAAAGAGACTCACAGAGGAACATCCTGATGTGGATGTATATATAGGAGCGCTCGATGATCATCTCAATGAGCACAAATATATTGTGCCGGGACTCGGAGATGCAGGAGACAGAATTTTCGGAACCAAGTAATAATAATGATGATAATAGCTGCAGGTTGCTCTGAGGTGTAAACAGTGATATAAAACAGTAAAGTAACAGACAGTGTGATAGACCATATTGAATGGAGGTGTATATATGGGAGCTTCGGAAAAGAGAAAGGATTATATCTCATGGGATGAGTATTTTATGGGCATAGCGATGCTTTCAGGCATGCGCTCGAAGGATCCGAATACCCAGGTGGGTGCGTGCATAGTGGACCCGGAGCACAAGATACTCTCCATGGGATATAACGGCTTTCCTCTTGGCTGCTCAGATGATGAGTTCACCTGGGCCAGAGAGGGAGAGGATAACAAGTATTTCTATTCTACACACAGCGAGCTCAATGCCATCTTAAACTACAGGGGCGGAAGCCTTGAGGGAGCGACCATATATGTCACCCTGTTTCCGTGCAATGAGTGCGCTAAGGCAATCATACAGTCTGGCATCAGGGAAGTAGTCTACGACTGTGACAAATACGAGGGCACGGCCAGCGTGACAGCTTCAAAGAGGATGCTGAGGGCAGCGGGCGTTACAATTCGCAGGTATGAGCACACAGGCCGTGAGGTGACGCTTGTGCTGTAATCGCCGGAAATAGTGATAATACTGCAATTGTTGTGTCAAATTGACGTGATTTGACATGAAACACATGTATTTTTTATGCATTTTACACATAAAAATGTAGACAAAAAAGCAATAAAAATGATATAATAATTTGTATATGAAAAGAGATAATAAGAAAGAGGTAATGAATGCACTTATCATGGTTTTCCAGTTTGGAATCAACATGATTGTGCCGATATTTCTCTGCACACTGGCCGGTGTGTGGATTGGGAAAAAAGACCGGAGCGGACTGGGTAACTGTTCCATTGTTTTTCATTGGAGCGTTTGCGGGGGCAAACAATATATACCGCATGGTTCAAAAATTCCTGAAGCCGGAGGATGATGGCAGAGCCGTCAGACAGACACCGGGCAGGCAGAGTACTACGGAAACAGAGATATCAGACAGTATTAGCAGGGGTAGAGAAGGATGTTAAAAAGAATAAATGACGCATTGCCGGGACTTGTATTTGGGATAGTTTTTTACGGGATTGTTGTGCAGCTTATTGGGGTATGGGTGCTTTGTCACAGACAAAATTTCATATTCTATCGGCTTATGGTATGGGATAGCGATAGCTGTTGGTATAGCTGTCAATATCGCCACAGTCATATATGACGCGACCGCCATATATGGACAAAAGGATGCCAATCGCAGGATCGTAGCAAAATCACTTTTAAGGTATATTGTTGTTGCGGTCCTGTTATTTATATTGGGACTATTTGATTTTGGAAATCTGATAATGGCCTTTGTCGGTATGCTGGGGCTCAAGATTTCAGCATATTTACAGCCTTTATTTATGAAGGTGACAGACAGATTTTCCGGGAGAAGTGATGCATCTTCCGCCGGCGAAATGGAGACAGAGTAGCAAAACCGCAGGTAAACTTAATAAGGAGGAGGTGATAATGTGAATCAGGCGATTTAACTGGAAAGTAACGCAGACAATATCGACTTTATGATCCATGGTATTTTTTTCGATAAAGGTATTCGGTCAGGGAGGTCTGGATTACCACATCGCATGTCCTGTATCCTCATAGTGATGGCCATTATGGTCATATTCGCTATAGTGGCAAACAGGAAGCTTAAAAAAGCAAAGGAAGTACCGGACGGCTTTCAGAATATCATCGAGCTCATCGTAGAGATGCTCGACAAGATGGTTGAGGGAACCATGGGTAAGTGGGCTCCGAGGTTTGTAAACTACATCAGCACGATTTTTATATTTATACTGATGAGTAATATCTCAGGCTTGTTTGGTTTAAGACCACCGACAGCCGACTACGGAACCACACTGGCGCTTGCACTTATTACATTTTTCATGATCAGATTCAATAAGGCTAAGCATCAAAGCGCAAAGGATATCTGGACCGGTATGTGTTCACCACTGCCGCCGTGGCTGCCTATATGGGCGCCAATCAACATTATCAGTGAGATTGCAATTCCTATCTCATTATCATTGCGTTTGTTCGCCAATGTGTTGTCAGGAACTGTTATCATGGCGCTGGTATATGGTCTGCTAAGGTTTATAGCCATAGCGTGGCCGTCAGTACTGCATGTATACTTTGATTTGTTCTCAGGAGCAATTCAGACATATGTATTCTGTATGCTGACAATGACATACGTTACACAGGCATGTGAGACGGATGAGTAAAACTATAAGATGTATTTTTTAGGAGGATTCAATTATGGATATCAATGGACAGGATTTAATCAGAGCATGCTCAGCAATCGGTGCAGGTCTGGCGGTTATCGCCGGAATCGGACCTGGTATTGGACAGGGTATCGCAGCAGGACATGGTGCAGCAGCCGTAGGACGTAACCCGGGAGCAAGAGGACAGATTATGTCAACCATGCTTTTTAGGACAGGCGGTTGCAGAGACAACAGGTCTTTATGGTCTCGTTGTTGCATTACTTTTCACTTTTCGTTCATCCGCTCGGATAGTATATTACGGTTTGCCGCAGAGGATTACCGTGCGGCGATACAGCCAACGGAAAGGAGAGTAAAAGTTGTTAGCACAGGGATATACATTTTTGTTTAATCTGGATGCGCAGTTGCTCTTTGATACAGTACTTTTGGCAGTTGCAGTATTTTTCCTTTTCATGCTGATGTCGTATCTGCTTTTCAACCCTGCAAGGAAGCTGTTAAAGGACAGGCAGGACAGGATAGAAAGCGATATAAACACAGCTGTTGCCGACAAGGAAAGTGCCGCAGCACTAAAGGCAGAGTACGAGGGAAAGCTTAAGGATATTGATAAAGAGGCCGAAGCTATTCTCACAGAGGCGAGACAGAAGGCGCTTAAAAACCAGAACAAGATTGTGGATGATGCAAAGGAAGAGGCTTCACGCATCATAAAGAGAGCCAGAGAAGAGGCAGAGCTTGAGAAGAAGCATGCCATGGATGATATGAAGCAGGGAGATGATACAGATAGCATCGCTTATGGCACAAAAAGGCTGTCGCAGCTTCGATCAACACAGACATTCAGGATACACTCGTTGAAGAGACACTTAAGGAAATGGGAGAATCAACATGGCTAAGCTAGTATCTAAGGTATACGGTGATGCATTGTTTGAGGCTGCCCTTGAGGACAACAGGCTATCCGGCCTGTCTGACGAGGTAACAGCAGTAAAGGAAATCATTGCTGCAAATGATGACCTCTCAAAGCTGATGGATCATCCGCAGATTGATAAAGAAGAAAAGGTCAGAATCGTCGAAGAAATATTTGGGGGAAGAGTTTCAGCGGAGCTGGTAGGGCTTATGAGGATGATTATAGAAAAAGAATCACTACAAAGAGCTTACCTTAGTCTTCGACTACTTTCTTGACAGAGTCAAGGAGTACCAAAATATCGGAACAGCATACATCACATCTGCATTTGAGCTGTCAAAGGAGCAGAAGCTTGCTGTGGAGAAACGACTTCTTGACACGACAAAATACGTAAAATTTGAGATGCATTTTGAGGTGGATACCGCGCTCATAGGCGGTATGAAAATCAGAATCGGGGACAGAGTGGTGGATTCATTCTGTCAGCAGCAGATTAGAAAGACTCACCCGCGATTTGACAAAAAATACAATTGAAAGTAGGTGAATGCGCTCCATGAATCTAAAGCCGGAAGAAATCAGCTCAGTAATAAAGGAGCAGATTAAAAGATACGCTTCCCAGCTCGAAGTCGCTGATGTAGGAACAGTCATTCAGGTGGCAGACGGAATCGCACGTATTCATGGTCTTGAGAATGCGATGCAGGGAGAGCTTTTTGGAATTTCCAGGGGAAGTATATGGAATGGTATTAAACCTCGAGGAGGACAATGTCGGTGCTGTTTTACTTGGACAGCAGCGCAATATCAACGAGGGAGATACAGTTAAGACCACAGGACGAGTGGTAGAGGTGCCGGTAGGCGATGCGATGCTTGGCCGAGTAGTAAATGCGCTCGGACAGCCAATCGACGGAAAGGGACCTATCCAGTCGGACAAATATCGTCAGATAGAGAGAGTAGCATCGGGAGTTATCTCGAGAAAGTCAAAGTAGATACACCGCTTCAGACCGGTATAAAGGCTATTGACTCAATGGTTCCTATCGGACGAGGACAAAGAGAGCTTATTATCGGAGACAGACAGACCGGAAAGACGGCTATCGCGATAGATACCATCATCAACCAGAAGGGACAGGGTGTGAAATGTATCTATGTAGCCATCGGTCAGAAGGCTTCTACGGTTGCATCCATAGTAAATGAGCTCGAGGAGTTCGGAGCCATGAGCTACACGACAGTAGTGGCTGCGACAGCATCAGAGCTTGCACCGTTACAGTATATCGCACCATACTCAGGCTGCGCTATAGGTGAGGAATGGATGGAAAACGGACAGGATGTGCTCATAGTTTACGATGATCTGAGTAAGCATGCAGCAGCATACCGTACACTTTCACTCCTTTTTAAAGAGAGCGCCCGGACGAGAGGCTTATCCGGGAGATGTTTTCTATCTCCATTCAAGGCTTCTGGAGAGAGCAGCGAGACTGTCAGACAAGCCTGGGTGGAGGCTCACTCACAGCCCTTCCTATCATTGAGACACAGGCGGGTGATGTATCGGCATATATCCCGACCAATGTTATTTCAATCACAGACGGTCAGATATATCTCGAGACAGAGATGTTCAACGCGGGCTTCAGACCTGCCATAAATGCCGGACTTTCAGTTTCACGAGTTGGAGGCTCGGCACAGATAAAGGCAATGAAAAAAAGATTGCAGCACCTATCCGAGTAGAGCTGGCTCAGTACAGAGAGCTTGCAGCATTCTCACAGTTTGGCTCAGAGCTTGATGCAAGCACAGCAGAGCAGCTCGCACAGGGAGCACGAATCAAGGAGATTTTAAAGCAGCCGCAGTACAAGCCGATGCCTGTAGAGAAGCAGGTTATCATAATATACGCTGCGACAAAGAAGTATCTTATCGATATCAAAATCGAGGATATTTTAAGATTTGAGGCAGAGCTGTTTGATTTCATTGATACCAGATATCCTGAGATTCCTGAAGCAATCAGGGAGAAAAAAGGTGATGGACGATGATACGGAGCAGGCACTTATAAAGGCAATCGAGGAATGCAAAAAGCAGTTCCGTTAGACGGTTGGATATTAGTAGAAGGCAGGTGGTAAAATGGCTTCGATGCGAGACATAAAGCGCAGAAAAAGCAGTATTACAAGTACTCAGCAGATCACAAAGGCCATGAAGCTCGTTTCTACCGTCAAGCTGCAAAAGGCGAGAGCACATGCGGAGGCAACAGATCCGTATTTCAACTATATGTACAGGACAGTAAGCTCGATGCTTGCAAAGAGCGGCAATCTGGAGCACCCATACTTAAAGGCCGGTGATTCGCCAAGGAAGGCGGTAGTTGTTTTGACATCAAACCGAGGACTGGCAGGCGGATACAACAGCAATATAGTAAAGCTCATCACACACGGAGACTTCAAAAAAGAAGAACTCGACATATACGCTGTGGGAGCAAAGGGCGAGGAGCTGCTTACGTCAAAGGGCTATCATATAGTTGAGAGTGCATCGGAGATGATGGAGGATCCGACCTACGAGGATGCTGCGGCACTTTGCAAAAGAGTGTTAAAGGCATTTACAGACGGTCAGGTGGGGGAGATTTATCTCGCATATACCCATTTCAAAAACACAGTTACACAGGAGGCGAAGCTCATAAAGCTTTTGCCGGTGGAGCTGGATGAGAGCGGGGCAGATGAGAAAGAGGACTCCAATATTCTCATGAATTTTGAACCGAATCCGGAGGAGGCTTTGGAGCTTATTATTCCAAAATATGTGACAAGCCTGTTTTACGGAGCACTGGTGGAGTCATATGCCAGTGAAAACGGAGCCAGAATGCAGGCGATGGATTCTGCTACGAGTAATGCAGAGGATATGATCAGTGATCTGACATTGAAATATAACAGAGCGCGTCAGGGCTCAATCACGCAGGAGCTTACTGAGATAATTGCAGGAGCTAATGCGATAGAGTGATACATGCATATCCATTCGGTCATGGGAAGGCAGGCATGTGTGTCTGTGAATGGCCAAAAAGGCGAGTGTATCATATGAATTAAAAAAAGAAGGAGAAACTATAAATGGCAGATAAAAATGTAGGTAAAATCATACAGGTTATCAGTGCCGTTCTGGATATCAAGTTTTCAGAGGGTAATCTGCCTGAGATAAACGATGCAGTCGAGGTGCCGCTGAAAAACGGCGGAAAGCTGGTCGTTGAGGTTGCACAGCATCTGGGCGACGATACAGTCAGATGTATCGCCATGGGACCTACTGATGGTCTCGTCCGCGGCATGGATGCTATCGCAACAGGAGCACCTATTTCTGTGCCGGTGGGGGAGAATACACTTGGAAGAATGTTCAATGTGCTCGGAGAGCCTATCGACGAGGTTGAGCCTCCACAGACAGAGGAGAAATGGGCAATCCACAGACCTGCGCCTAGCTTTGAGGAGCAGGCTACATCGCAGGAGATGCTTGAGACAGGAATAAAGGTTGTAGATTTGCTCTGCCCATACCAGAAGGGTGGAAAAATCGGACTCTTCGGAGGTGCCGGAGTAGGAAAGACGGTGCTCATCCAGGAGCTTATCCACAACATCGCTACACAGCATGGTGGATACTCAGTATTTACCGGTGTAGGAGAGCGTACACGAGAGGGAAATGACCTGTACTACGAGATGAAGGAGTCAGGTGTTATCGACAAGACCACCATGGTGTTCGGACAGATGAACGAGCCACCTGGAGCACGTATGAGAGTTGCCCTGGCAGGACTTACGATGGCAGAGTATTTCCGTGACAGAGGCGGCAAGGATGTGCTTCTCTTTGTGGACAATATCTTCCGTTTCACCCAGGCAGGTTCAGAGGTATCCGCGCTTTTAGGACGTATGCCTTCAGCCGTTGGTTACCAGCCGACACTGCAGACAGAGATGGGAGCTCTTCAGGAGCGTATCACATCAACAAAGAACGGTTCAATCACATCGGTTCAGGCCGTATATAATGTGCCTGCAGATGACCTTACAGACCCGGCACCGGCGACTACCTTCGCACACCTCGATGCCACGACAGTACTTGAGCGTTCTATCGCAGAGCTTGGTATTTATCCGGCTGTAGACCCGCTGGCATCTACATCGCGTATCCTTGATCCGCGTATCGTGGGACAGGAGCATTTTGAGGTGGCACACGCTGTCCAGGAGATACTCCAGAAGTACAAGGAGCTGCAGGATATCATCGCAATCCTCGGTATGGATGAGCTCTCAGAGGAGGATAAGCTCGTAGTAAGCCGTGCACGTAAGGTGCAGCGTTTCCTGTCACAGCCGTTCTTCGTAGCAGGACAGTTTACAGGACTCGAGGGCAAATATGTGCCTATCGCCGAAACCATCAGAGGCTTTAAGGAGATACTCGAAGGAAAGCATGATGATGTACCGGAGAGCTATTTCTTAAACGTTGGAAGCATAGATGAAGTCCGTGCCAAGATGCAGTAATGTGAGGTGATTTCATTTGGCAGATAACATTTTTGACATAGAAATAATCACACCGGACAGGGTGTTCTACAAGGGAGAGACAGACTTCCTCGAGTTCAATACCCAAAACGGAGAGATTGGTGTATACAAAAACCATATACCGCTCACGACAGTGCTTGCACCGGGAATCGTGACTATCCATAATGGCGATGAGGAGAAAATAGCCGCAATCCATTCAGGCTTTGCGGAAATACTTGGAGACAAGGTCACATTTCTCGCAGAGCTTGCAGAGTGGCCTGATGAGATAGACATAGACCGCGCACAGGCCGCAAAGGAGCGGGCAGAGCAGCGCCTTTCAAATCACACAGCAGAGATTGATGTGAAGAGAGCAGAGTTTGCACTCAGGAAGGCACTTATCAGAATAGATGTGGCACATCATATGTAATTATAAAATCCCGGAATCTGCAGGTAAGCGGATTTCCGGGATTTTTAATTTTAGGATTAAAGTATGACCATGTTCATTGGCATATTATCATCTTCCTTACGGATAATCAAAAAGCTCTCCCTTTTGTGCCGAAAATTCGAGTGCCTTTTGTTCATTTTCTGCTGTCATTGCATCCACATAATCCTGAGGATTCCAGACTTCATCTAATATATCCTCCGGGAACTTTTTACGAATATCATCAGAGTATTGGCTGCCATCTCCCGGCTCCCAATATTTAGATAGTTCATATCCATTCTCTGTCACATTGAAAGTTAAGGCAACAGGACCACAACCTCCACTGACACTTTCAATCCCTTCTTCGGACAAATTATATTCCTCATAAAGAGCGAGAGCATATACAGTCAATGTCTCATTCTCATCAGAGTTTGCAGCCCCACCGGCTTCTGTAGCCAATACAGTATGGCTTTCGCAGGCAAAAACACCTTTATAGTATCTATCTTTGTTATGTTCCATGATTGAGTTATGGATTGCTGTATCAACATTGGTTTCGTTAATTGCTTCTGTTCTGGTTTCCCCGGCACAGATGCGTTGTAAAAATAGCTGATAAAGTCAGAGTCAGTTATTCGGTAATACACATTCTCATACAGAATTGCTGCTTGATTTCCGTTGGAATCAAAACCGCTGAATGTGATTCTGTCGTTTTCCTTGGTATCCACATGAAGGGAATAGAAAGGTGTATGACCTTGCAAAGATTGGTCTTTGTGACCAATCTTTAAGTTTTTAATACGACTGCTCAACTCGTCAATTTCCGCTGCTGATAATTGGAATGTGGTCGGTCCGCTATTTGTTCTAAAGTCCATGGTGCTTGCTTTGGAAATTTGAACAGAATCAAGTTTAACTGGGAATGAACTCGGATTTGTCAGGGAAACATACCCCAAGAACAATACTTGAAACCACAGCAATAGCAACAATCCAAAATGCAGGTTTCTTGTAATTCAGCACATTTTTCACCCTTTCTTTGACGCCAACCTCTCCAAAGGCAAGTGGACAAACCATAACTGTTCTTCTATTCACGCTACAAGAAAGCAGAGCTTTCTGAATAAGAAATAGACTCGTTTTGATTCAGTCCACGAATAACTTTTTCATCGCAGGCAAGTTCAATATCTCGGCAAAGTAAAATATACGCAATCCATACAAGAGGATTGAACCAATGGATTGCCAACACTAAATACCCCAACGGTTTCCACCAATGGTCACAGCGTTTCAGATGAGCATTCTCATGGGCAATAATATAGGGCAACTGTGCTTCATCTGTCCCGGAGGGAATGTAGATGCTCGGTTTGAAGAAACCAAGAATAAAAGGTGTTTGTATATCGTCACAAATCCAAATGTTGTCCCGCACAGAAAGGGATGCACCGACTTTCTTTTTTTGCAAGCGGAAATAGCTGACGGTAGCATAAACGAGCATGGCTATGATGCCTATTGCCCATACGATTGCCAGCAAAGGAATCAAAAAGCTGAAGTGGATTTGCGCTTGCAATTGGCTTTGGAGCAAAGGTGTCCGTAATAATTGGATTCACTACCTTGTCGATAGAAGCTTACGCCTGTGGAGATTTCTGGTGTCCAGTCCATCATGATTTCAGGACTGATGGTCTCGGCACTTGGAATCAAGCTCAATGCGCTTTCAAAACTGAATGGGCAAATCAATCGGAAAGCTACGATACCCCACAGTAAGACATGGATCCACTTAGGTGCCTTTTTCAAAACCACACGCAAAAGTACGACCGCAAGGATCAGCCAAGATGCGGCGATACTCATATTTACAATTTTCAAGAAAAGTGAACTCATAGATTACTCCTTTCCGGCGGCTGCATCAATCATGCGTCGAATCTCCGCAGCTTCCTGTTGAGAAATACCCTTCCTTTGTGTAAAACCCGCAATAAAAAAGCAGGAAGGGAACCTTCAAAGGTTTCGTCAACGAACTGCTCGCTCTGAACGGCATAGAAATCGTTTTTAGACAGAACAGAGGAAACGATGCCATCATTATTCTGGAAGATACCACGCTCACAAAGTTTGCGTAACACCGTATATGTGGTGGAGCGATTCCAGTTCAGTTCTTTTTCGCAGAGCTTTACCAATTCTCTGGAGTGCAAAGGCTCATTCGCCCAAATAATATCGGCAAAGTGGGATTCCACTACGCCCATCTTCATCTCAGCCATAAAGATTTCTCCTTTCAGTTTATCGCTAATAAACTAATTATAGTTTACTCCCGATAAACTGAAATGTCAATAGGAAGCATTTCCATTCTTTGACGAGCCGTATCATCAATATCGTTTAATTGAGATACCAGCTTCGCCCAAACCCCTGCGTTTTTGATTGAAAAAATGCAGGGTTTATGCAATACTATATTTACTCGTAAATACAACCGTTAAAGGAGAAAGTTAACAGCAGAAATTGGTGCTCCTTTAAAACGAGTTGTAAAAATACTGGAAGTTAACATACAGCAGATGAAAATCATCAAAGTATTATTTACGGATATATAAAGTAGAAGATGATGGACATAACATAAAAGGTAGCGGAACAATTTACAATTGTTAAGCAAAGAACAATATTTATATACTTGCATAACTGTCAAAAAGGTTATGCAAGTGTTAATGAAAAGAGAGGATGAATATGTTAATTGACTTTGATGGATTGACAATTATTATCGGAATAGTAATTTACATATTAATTTGTATATTTATTCATAAGAAATACAAAAAAGAGAAAATATATTACGTATTCAGTACAATTATGTTTTGTTATTTTATGTGTATTGCTAAGCTGACATTATTTCCGATTGTTATGATTGGTCTGCCTGCAAATATTAAAGAAAGTATAAACATTATTCCATTTCATAATGGTATTAATAGAACTGACATATTGAATCTTATTATGACTATTCCATTAGGAATTGGAATTCCATTTATAACAAAGATAAACAACATTAAGAAAATACTATTATTAGGATTATGTTTTGGTCTGGGAATAGAGACAATACAGTATCTAGAAACATTTTTGACAAAAGGCTTTTCGTATAGGATAATTGATATTAATGATGTTATTTTTAATTTTACTGGAACGGTGATTGGATTTTTTTGTATTGTATGTTTTCTCACGTCTATTTATAAAAATGAAAGAAGAAAATTTAAATGCATTTTGGAAACATGTATATAAAACATGTGATTCTGTTAGTATAAAGTAAAAATATTTTAATATTATGATTAGAAATAGAGAAAAAGAATTTCTCCCATTTTTGTTAGCAGGTATTGTGATATATCTTTTTTAGGGGAGTTAGCTAATCTGGTTCTAATGTTAAAGATTTTATCTCAGGATTATTATTGGGACAATCTATTGCCGAGATGTTGGTTGGAGTTTATGTTGTTGGAAAATCAATGTCAGGAAGATAACTTCCAGTTGATCGAGCTGGAAAATATGAATTTGAGGAGTTAGACTAGTGAGAACATACGAGAATAAAGATGAACTTAAGAACGAGATAAATAAAAGCTTTGCAAAGTACATTTCAGAATTTGATATTATTCCGGAATCATTAAAAGATAAGAGAGTTGAGGAAGTTGACAGAACTCCAGCAGAAAATCTTGCTTACCAGGTTGGCTGGACAACGCTCGTCCTTAAATGGGAAGCAGATGAAAGAAAAGGTCTTCATGTCAAAACTCCTTCAGATGATTTTAAGTGGAATCAGCTTAGCGAATTATATCAATGGTTCACAGATACATATGCTCAGCTGTCACTGCAAGAATTGAAAGACAGATTGAATGAGAATATCAACTCTATTTATGCAATGATTGATTCTCTGAGTGAGGAAGAATTATTTAAACCACATATGAGAAAATGGGCTGACGAAGCAACTAAAACAGCTGTCTGGGAAGTATACAAATTCATACATGTTAATACAGTTGCTCCGTTCGGAACATTTAGAACTAAGATTAGAAAATGGAAAAAAAAAATAGCACTATAATTTCTAGATTATGTAATCGTAAAAATCGAAAATGGACAAGGAGATGTCTATGCATTTTATAGAGCCATTAAAGATTGCATAACTCAAAAATATCTCCATCATTTCAAAAGAGAATGACGGAGATATTTCGCCTTGTTTATTCTTGTAGTAACCAATCGGCTATATCGTGAATTTCGATTCCTTCATAGCTATATTTTGGATGTTTGGTTCTGGCAATAATCATTTTCGGATAAGCATCTCGGATCTGAAGCAGAGGAGAGCATTCTCTCTCAAATGTTTCCTGCCCGGAAATGTTGTCGCTGACCTGAATATAAATCTTCTCGCTGCCTCTCTGAGCAACAAAGTCGATCTCCTTTTGATAGAGCTTGCCGACATAGACATCATATCCACGGCGAAGAAGCTCGATGCAAACGATGTTTTCATATACTCTGCCGTAATCCATATTTCTGCTTCCCAGTATTGCATATCGAATACCGCTGTCACACAAATAGAACTTTTCAGAGCTTTCAAGGTATTTTTTGCCTCGGATGTCGTATCTCTTAATATCATAAAATACAAAAGCATTGCACAAATACTTAATGTACTTGCCAACGGTTACATGATTGGTCGGAGTCTCATTTGCTGTCAGCAGCTGACTGACCTTATTAGGAGAAGTCAGGTTGCTGATATTATCCATAAGGAACTCGCTCAAACGTTGTAAAACCAAAGTGTCCGGGAGCGCATATTTCTGCACCAAATCCCTTGTAACAATCGTTTCGTAGACCTCTTTGATATAGTTTGTTCTGTCTTTTTTTCAGTTCTGTAAGCGTAAGAACCTGCTAAACAGCCCTTGATAGCGTAATCATCAAAGAGCTTATCTTTATCATTAACATCATCATAATATTGGCAATATTCCTGGAAGCTGAAAGGAAACACATGAATTTCAATATAGCGTCCGGTAAACAGAGTTGCCAGATCTGCACTCAACAGGAAAGCGTTGGAGCCTGTTACATAGATGTCGTATTTTCCCTTAGAGTACAGGCTATTGATTGCCAGCTCAAACTTAGGGGCACATTTGAACCTCGTCTACAAACAGGTAGTTTGTTTTACCTTTCTGATAATGTTCTTCCACATATGCGTGTAAGGCATGGTATTCCTTGATTTCTTCATATGCTAAATCCATGAAGTCAATGAAGATAATATTGATGTTTTCAAAGTTGCTTTTCAGATACTCAGTATACGCCTGCATCAGCTTGGACTTACCAGAACGACGAATACCCGTGATGATCTTGATGTCAGGAGTGCCATTCAGTTCAATGATTCTATCGAGATATTTAGTTCTCGTGATTGTTTTCATATAGTCCCCCACTTTCAAAAAAATGAATTTTTTTTTAATTTCTCGAAACTGCTTCGTTGTACTTAGTATACTGTTTGCTAATAGTATATGCAAGATGTCACTTTCAAAAACACAAATTTTTTTATTTTTTTGAAAGTGGAAACTATGTAAAGGCAACCCGAAGGCTGTCCCAGCACCAAGCCTATTCTGTTTACACTGGTCATTATCATCTTTATCCACCTGATGCAGAAAATGCATGGTTTCCTCGCTCTTATCATCGTGGGTAAACTCTTTTTTTTCATTTTTCATAATAGTATCATTATGGTATAATAGAGACAATAAATCGGGATTTGTAGACGGAGGTACACAACATGAAAAAAAAATCAGCTTAGTGGTTTTTCCGGCTTTAACAATAGTGTTAGAAGCATTACCACTGGGAGCAGTTTGTACTTTTGCTCCATCTCCAACAGAAAGAGTAAGAGAAACATTTTCATACTTTTAGCCTTATACCGTTTGGATATGCAAATTTTGCTCCACTTATTACAGCCATACTTACTGTTGTTATCTTGTTGCTTTCGTTGATTTCTTTGAAGAAAGATAGCGTTTTTAATGCCTTGTTTGTTCTTTCGATTATTACAGCAATTATTTCTCTTATGCCGTTGATGTATGGATTAAACAATTACTCCCTTGTAGGAGCTTTTATAACGATAGCCCTTGTAACAGAAAGCATTTTTGTTAAGGCACAACAGAAATAATGCGGAAAATTCCAGTTGATCGAGCTGGAAAATATGAACTTGTTGGAGGAAAAACATCATGAAAAAAAAAAGATGTGTTTTTGTTGTTTGATACAGCATGTATATATGAAATAGTATGCTTGAATTATTTCTTAAAATTCACTGGCTCAGAAACAATATTCTGTTCTGTCAGAGGAAGTGATATAACATCGATGGAGGGGTACCGAATTGGAATTGATTGCAAGATATCCGATATAGAATTAAGCAATATCCGAAGTCTGATTATTCCAGGTGGAGATGTTAGCAATATGCGAAACGAAGAGGTATATAGCCTTTTCAGGAAGGCAAAGGAAAGAAATGTTATCATAGGTGGTATTTGCGCTGGGGTCGATATCCTGGATGAATCCGGTATATTAAGCAATATTCAATCTACTCATTCGACAGATGTTGATTGCATAGGAGACAGAAATATTGTGACTTCAAGGGCAAATGGATATGTAGATTTTGCGATTGAAATGGGTAAAATGTTGGAACTTTTTGAGGACGAACAGGATTTGCAGGAAACCATTTCTTTTTGAAATATCACCGGAATATACAGTAAATCTCAGCTTGTAGAATCGGGATTTGACAACGAAAATATTTTTTTGAAATGCTAATGTAAAAGCATTTTGACAACGAAAAATGTAAATGAAAAAAGAGATTTGATAGACGAAATGCTTATTTGTGTATATGATATAGGCAGAAAAAGGAAGGTGACTATGAATATAGGGACAAAAATCAAAAACGCACGAACAAGCGCAAACCTTACACAAGAACAAGTTGCAGAAGCACTTGACGTAAGTAGACAAACGGTTTCTAACTGGGAAAATGAAGAAAAACATACCCTGATATTGTGAGTGTCATTAAAATGAGTGACTTATATAACATTAGTCTTGACCATCTGTTAAAGGAGGAAAAGCCTATGTCAGATTATCTAAATTATCTTGAAGAAAGTACTAATACGGTAAGAAGTAAAAATAAAACTGTCTATGATTATTTTGCTTGCAACTTATCTCGGAATTTGGGCGGTTTCACTTATAACGTTCTGGTTTTTTATTAGTGGGACTGACTCAATGGGATATAGCATTATGTTTTTGTGGGTGCTTCTCCCGGTTACAACATTTGTGATTTCCCTGCTGATTGGAAAAAAATAATTACATGGGAAGGTGGAAATGGTTTTTTTTCGATTGCATTTGGCATTATGTATATGCTTGCGGAGTATGCGACTTTTAGCGCCGCAAATATGATTAGTTTTGATAAAATTAATATGCCGCAATTTTCCTTGATACTGATAGGAGCAATTATTTCTCAGACCGGATTAGTAGTAGGTACTTTTATTAATTATGTAAAATCTAAAGATAGAAAAAGTAACCATACAACTTCCAGCTTGCGAGCTGAAAAATTTGAATTTTGACAGAAAGAAGGATTGTTATGAAGCTTATCAATACCAGAAAATTCACATGGATAATTTGCATTATAGGATGTTTGCTTGCTCTTGTGAGCATATTTTTCTCTACCGAGTATTATTCCAGTACATTTTGCAAATGGGATTGCGGATGATTATGGAAGAAAAATACAAATATTCTTATTTCCTATATTACAAGTGCTTATCACATTTTTGACGGGACGAGAAAAAGTAAAATATTTCCCTGACACATTCAAAAAACTTTCTTAACGGACATCCAGTTTAATTGGATGATAGATGGTGTACTTTTTTATTGGTAATGTTTGCAGAAATATGGGTTATCCATGCTTCATTTGCATAGAAATATTATTTGAACAACTATCAGTTTATATAGCTGAAAAATCGAAAGTTATAGGAGGTGAATTTTCATGAAATGTCCATATTGTGGTGATGAAATGATAAGAGGATACCTAATGAGTTCACGAGACATTACTTTTGCAGTTGATAATCCGACAAAAGTTTTTTTCGTATAAAAAAATCGGACGATCTGGAATTGAGTAAAGGTTCAGCAGGAATCCCTCATTGCGAAGCTTATCGTTGCAGTAGTTGCAAAAAGATTTTGATTGATTATGCAAATAGATAAATCGAAAGTTGACAAAGGAGTTGAGCTGATATGAAAAAGAAAATCATCATATTGCTGTCTGTTGTGATAATTCTTTTGATGGGCATTGTTGTATGGTTTAATATTCCACTCGACTTGATGGACTTAGACCCTAATGAGGTGATGGAAATAGTTGTTTTCAATGGCAATAGCGGAAATGCAACACATATTACCGACAAAGAGCAGATTCAGCATATTGTCGAAAATTTGAATGGCGTCGAAGTAAAGCGGTCAAAGCTATCTTTGGGATATATGGGATATAATTTCAAAGTTACTATTTATTTGTCTGATGGCAACGAGGCAGGCGATTGGAATAATTTTATTATCAATTCAGATGATACAATTAGAAAAGATCCATTTTTCTATTCTGTTACAAAGGGAAATATTGATTACAGCTATATTGAAGGTATCGTAGAGATAACAAAAATTAGAAGTTTGGAGGGGTTATATTATGATAATAGAGCCAATGATAGTGACTGATAAAATAGGGCGTTCTATCGTTTTGCGTAATGCGGAAGAAGATGATGCAGCAAGTCTAATCAAATTTATGAAAATTACGACAGGAGAAACCCCATTTTTAATCCGAGAGCCAGACGAGTTTTCTTTAACTATTGAGCAGGAGAAAAAAATTTTTATAAAAAGAACAAAAGGATAATCCGAGAGCATTAATGTTGATTGCAACGGTAGATGAAAAACATATTGGTAATTGCTCTTTGAATGGCATAGGACAGTATAGAAGATATGCCCATCGTTGTGAAGTGGCGATTGCTTTATATCAAAAATATTGCGGTACAGGAATTGGTAAATTAATGTTAGAAAGAATCTTAACCATTGCAAAGAAGGCTGGTTATGAACAAGCGGAATTAGAAGTGATTGCAACGAATGAATATGCTATAAATCTGTATCGTAAATTAGGGTTTGAAGAATATGGAAAATTTCCGAATAATATGAGATATTCAGATGCAACCTATGCTGATGCCTTATGGATGATGAAAAAGTTATAAAAAGTAAAATCCAGTTTGCCGAACTGTAGAATCGAAATTTGATGAGGGTAATTAAATAAATTTTTTTGAATGATATAAGGAATGCAGAAAATCCAATATCCAATAATAGAAAACTTATAAATACCATAGCGATATTGTTTCTCGGAATAGCTTTGGGAACTTTCTCAAAATATCTGGATTTTCGTCAAGCTGAACTTCCAGGTGTGCTTATGGCAATAAATGGAGTCTTAGATATTGGTAATTTTCTTGGGCGTTTTGCAATCTGGGTATTGATTGCACTGTGTATTTCTATTTATAGCAATTCTGCAATAAGAGCAAGCATCAATGTTTTTGTATTCTTTGTTGGTATGGTTGCAAGCTACTATTTGTATTCAAACTATATTGCAGGATTTTTCCCAAGAAGTTATGCGATGATTTGGTTTGGATTTACAGCTGTTTCTCCATTATTGGCTTTTGTCTGTTGGTATGCAAAGGGGAAAAGCAAACTGGCATTTATACTATCAGCGCTGATTTTGGCAGTATTGTTCAATATGTGCTTTGTATATGGATGTTGGTATTTTAATGCAAAATCTGTTTTGGAAGTGATAGTCTTTATTATCGGACTTACTGTTTTGAGGAGGGACACATTGAAAAGTTCTGTGCTAATGGGAACAATCAGTATAGTTTTTGCATTCCTGCTTAAAATTGTTATTCCATTCCAGTTTGGATAGACAATGAAGAATTTTTATAATTATGAAGAGGATTATTATGACAAATGAAATGATTATTCAGATTGCTATGGAGCAATCCGCTATAGACTCAAATTGCAAGGTGGAAGATTTTAAACAGTTTCAAAATGTTGTTACGGTATCAAAAGAAAAAAATGTTAATGCGAGAAGATACTTAAAATTGCCACATATTTGTGACTTGAAACTTCATATGGAGATAATATAGTTGCAACTGTAGATGAAAAAATATATAGATATTGTTTCGGATTATATCAATACATATGCAGTAGAACATTGTTTCGAAACACCTAACATGCATGTCCTTAATGATGCATTTCAAAAAAAAGACGGTTATAGAGTTTGTTTTTTATGGCGGAATATTTTCTCCCTGATGTTGATGATTTAGTAGCTTTGCCATGTAAGTATCAAACTAAGGTTCTATTTGCTGAAGATTTTAAGGATTTATACAAAGCAGAATGGAGTAATGCTCTTTGCGAAGACAGAAAGGAACTTGATGTACTTGGTGTCGGTGCGTATGAGAAAAAGGAAGATTGATTGGATTAGCGGCATGTTCTGCTGATTGCGATACGATGTGGCAGATTGGTGTAGATGTACTATCTGAATATCGTAAGCAAGGAATTGCATCAGCACTTACGAGTAGATTAGCTATCGAAATTATTAACCGAGGAAAGGTTCCGTTTTATTGTTTGTGCATGGTCAAATATAAAATCAGCCAGAAACGCAATTCAGAGTGGATTTAGACCTGCTTGGGTTCAAATGACTGTAAAATCAGCAGAGACTGTCGCATCTATGAACAAACAATAATAAAACTTATAGCTTTTAGATTTATACATATTATGAAGTTAAAATCGCTTAATCCACTTTCTTGCAGGCTTTTTGGAAAAAAAATGAAATATATGTTGATATTCGAATGTATGTTTGGTAAAATGTAGATACGGAAAGTACCCATGACAGGGCGTTAAGCGTCCGGGGGACGCTTGTTTAGCGCCGACCGGAGCGAAGCGTAGAGGTAGCCTCCCCCGAGTTTATGATACCGGTTCGCCGGAATACATAGGAAGGGAGGTGGCGCCGATGACAGCTTATGAAATCATTTCGATTTTCTTAGGGATATTAGCTTTGCTGATGTCCTTTGGTAGCTTAATTGTTGCGTTGCTTGCCTTTCTCGACAAGAGAAACAAGCGCAAATAAAAATGCCTATCCTGTCTGACCCACAGGATAGGCGTCGTCCGTAAGGACAATTAATAGTCTAAACTTGGAGCATCCACCTTTGGAGTGGGTGCTTTCCTTTGTATAATTATAATAGCATTGATGCTGAAATAGTTCAAGTATTTTTGAAAATTATTTGTTCGCTGGATTGGTTAACACTGGCTATATCAAGATATCCACCGGACCAGGAACTTGGGAAAAGGATATCTTTAGGGCGACCACATTTGTACCAATACTCTGTGAGAAGGTCTAAATTTTTTTGAGACAGAATGGTATACCTGTCAATTCTGCCTTTGGTTTCACGAACATGAATCGTCATGTTGGTACGTGAAATATCATCATAATGAAGATGAACGACCTCCGATACACGTAATCCGGAAGAATACATAGTTGCAATAATCGCTTTATGTTTCAGATTCGGAGTGGCGTCAATGATTGCATTTATTTCATCGCGGGATAGAACAGCAGGAAGATTTCCGCTCTCTTTTCATAGCCGGAACAGTGTCATCATCCCAGACAATCTTCAGCACCTTTTTATATAAGAACTTGATTGCAGACCGATAGTGATTGTGAGTTTCAGGAGACCTGCCTTCCAGACGTTTGGCAGTAAGAAAACTTTCCGCATCTTCAAGTGTAAGATCAGAAACATTTTTCCCAATCCAACGAAGGAAGTAACTGACATCAGAGCAATACAGTTGAATAGTTCTTTCACGCAGGTTACGTTTTTCCGCTTCATTGCGGATGGATTCAAAAATATCTTTATACATAATAAAACCTCCAGAATAAGTAGTGTTAATAATTACATCTACCTATTCGGAGGAGCATTAGCGTCATAATTCCGATTGCGGAAGAGACTGGAAAATGTTATTCTTATCATAGGCAGTGGAGCTTTCTTAGTTCAGTTGTTTCGTGTGGTAACTTAACAATAACGGATTATGGAAAGTAATTCCACTGCTTTTTTAATAAAAATAAAACTGCACGCCACAGCCTTGGCAGGCCATCGCGCAGCGATTTTGTTCAATCGGACTTATCCGAAGAAACCCTTGAATGGCTTGAGTGGTATAATTCGATACCGCAAGAAAAACAACTTGCTGTCAATTCAATTCCAGCCGAGCTATATACTGATGACGGTGCTGGAACGGTTGACGCAGACCAAGAAAAATAATTTTGATTGACACCCACAAGGGACAGCCGAGATTGAGGATGGAAAGAAGAAAATCCGCCAGTTTGAGAACTTGGAAAAGAGGTTGCGTCAAAAGTTATCCAAAGAGGAACGAAGAACACGCAACAACCACCTGTATAATCAAGAGGGCACTTAACGGTGAAATTTATTTCTTGGAGATTTATGACGATATATACCATATAACATTGAGTTAATTCTAAACGGATTTTGAATTTATTTACAAGGAGGTTTTTATATGGCAATGAATATCAGCGGATTAGGTAACACGTATAATGGCATCAATACAAATAGCAAACAATATAAGGCTTTGAAAGAAAAAAGGCTGGTTATCTGGTATTATGCAAAATGAAGCCATGATGTCACCAGAAGAAAGAATGATATATGAAACATTCGGTGGAAGAGATACCATTATTAAGAATCTGATGAAGCAATTTGATTCGGATGGCGATTTACTGAATGCAAATGGAGTGGCGGGAATGGATGTTACCGGAAAAGGTACATCATGGCAGCAGCTCACAAGTGTATCTGAGGAATATCGTCAAAAGATGTTTGATAATGTGAAGAGGGAATTTATTCAGGAAAACGGTCTTTCAAATGGTGATACAACGAAGCGTTCGGATATTTTCAAAGATTATCAGTTAAGTGTAAGCAAAGACAAACGACTAAGTGGTACATGGACTTTAGAGCAATACGAAGGACAGTATAGAGCTGCTATGTATGCAGCAGTGAAATCGGCTAATCCAAATTGGAAACCGGGACAAAAGTTTGATACAAGCATTCTTGATAATGTCAAAAAAAGAGAATCAGTGGAATCTACTCTTGTCAAAAATGGTAATAGGTTAGTTCGTAATTCTATTGATGTATCAGTATAGAATACAACATCTTTGGTGCTAGACCAGCCCTTGATTTCATTATAATAGATAAAAAAAAAAGATATTGAATAACTTTGGCGTTGCAAAGGAGTGTGATGATATGAAAAAAAATGATAGGAATGATAACCTTGCTGCTTTTGATGATGGGGGTAGTCGGCTGCAACGGAGAAAAAGTTAATATTGACTTTCCTTTTGAAGTTGGAGAAGTTGAAAATATCGAAATGTACCACTATACGGGAGTACCTGTATCAGCGGAAAAGAAAGTAGTCGTTGCAGAAACGGACATAACAGACTTGTATGATAAGTTTGAGGACTTGTCATTAATGGAAAAGCAAGTTGAGGAGACCACAGGAGGGGATGTGACCAGTTTTCGATTTAACCTTTCAGATGGGACAAGCTACGAACTGATTTATGTCTGTAATGGAAAGTCAAGAACGGAAATCTAAAATCTTCAACGGGCAAGTTTGAATACTTTACAAGATCAGATATTGGCTCATATTGGTCAAATATTGACCTTGAAGCAGTTTCGGTTGAAGAAAATGAATTGCCGAAGCTGACAAATTAAGTCTTATTTAATGGGATTTGAAAGAGTTTAATAATTCGGGATTTGTGAGGAAAAGACGAATGAAACAAAAAAGTAAAAATGGGGTTTCAATTATAGGTGGTGCAGATGGTCCTACAAGCGTTTTTATAGCTGGACATTCAAAAAAACAACCATTAAAGCTTAGGATTAAAAATAGCATATATAGATATAAGAGAAAAAAAGTAGAGAAGACAATAGTGGCAAATCCGCATTCACTTTCTGAAACAGTGCGGTATGCAAAAGAAAAATACGGATTGACAGAAACTGCTTCAGTCGATAGAGAATATATTGAACAAATAAAATGCCTAAAAAAGAAAGTTTGATTTTGCAATATGAACCCAGAACTTTTGGGTGAAATGCAGGATATTCCATTACCGGATTATTTTAATGAAGCATCTGTTAAAGAGTATTTTGGTAAAATAAAGACTCGGAGTGAAATGATTGCTGAAATGCCCGATAGTATAATTCCTATGGATTTTCATTTGTATAAAATAGAAATTAATGATAATTTTCTTACAATGGAAATAGATTATACTTGGAATATATTTGGAATGTCTTATTCAGGAAATAAAGCGGTAATGAAAAATTTTAAGAAAATAGCCAGAGATTTATACGGTTATTATGGTGCTACTGAGGAAGATATTAGAAATAAGACAGAAAGATATTCGTCACTGGTAACGAGCTTGAGTTCATAAATTCTTATTTACAGATGGCGATATAAATATTGAAGTTGAGTTAAGTCCAGAATTAGAAACAGTTTGGTTAACACAGAAACAAATGGGAGAATTGTTTGAAGTAAAACAGGCAACGTTAAGTGAACATATCAATAATATTATATCGTCAGGCGAGTTGGATGAGACTTCTATCGGTTTTTCCGATAAAAGTTCCGGAAGACGAAAACCTAAGATTGGTTGCGATTACGCTTATGATTGCAGAGTCAAGACCAGAAGAAAAAGATATAATGGTGAATCTTGTAATGAATTTTTTTTGACAATGTAGTTAGTTCGTGAAATTTATTATTTAATGAAATTGGCAAATCGAGATTTGACTGTGAAAAGCCCGTAAATAAGCGGATGTTAATATGCATTGCTTGTGGCAACGGCTCTTTTTTTGAATATAGAATTGAACTATCAAAAACAAGGAGGCAGAGATTATGCTAAATGAAAATATCAAAAGAATTAGAAAGTCAAAAGGGCTGTCGCAAGAAGAACTGGCAATTAAACTGAACGTAGTAAGACAGACAGTATCAAAATGGGAGAATGGTTTGTCAGTTCCAGATTCCAGTATGCTGATTATTTTGGCGAATGAACTGGATACTACTGTAAGTGAATTACTTGGAGAACCTGTAGCAGAACCGACTACCGATGATTTAAAGATTCTTTCTGAAAAATTAGAAGTTATTAATTTGCAGCTTGCAAAAAAAGTATAAACAAAGGTAAAAACGATTCGATGGATTCTTATTTCATTGTGTACGGTTATAGTGGTAATATTTATCGCACTTGCATCTACGAATAGTTTTTATTTGAATTGGAATTACAATGATCCTGAGTTGGCAGTGGCAGGAACAATACTGCATGGGTTTGAATTCTTGTTTGTAAGACTCGCACCGATTGTTTTTTTTGACTTCGGTGGTTGGAATTGTGGTGACATATAAAAAAAGAAATAAATTCCAGTTGTATGTATGATAAATCTAAACAGTATTTTAGCAACATATCCAGAGTGGGGGCAGAAAGTGCCCCCACTTTCCCAATTTAGGGCGAAAAGCACCACCAAATATAATAAATAACAATATCGTAAATGACATTGGAAATACTTTTGTCAATTTTGAATCGCGATTTTACGTTTCATCTGTAAGGATTTAGAGTTTACCAATATATATAAAAGAAATTCTATATGCTTCAGAAGGGATGATGAAGTCTTGGTACAGAACAGGGAATTATGATGTAAATGTTTTTGAGCAGGAATATCTGGAAATGATACATCATTGGGAAAGGCTGCGTCCATTATTTTGTAAATCTAATAGATAAACAGAAAATTACGTTAGTATTTTTGCCGGGACTTACAGCAGATCACATGCATTATCCAGACCATTTACGAATAATTACAGTCTGTCTGACATGGCAGAATGGCTTGATAAAATCTTAGCAAAAGAAGAAATTTATAATCCCATCATTAACAAGAGCCACTGTGACATAATTCAGGGAAAGAGAAAGAAAAACCAATATGGACAGCAATATAAAATTTTTTATAAGAAGACGGTAAAGCATTTTTCTCTTTCCAATCCGGCTGATAGGCATAGTTTCCCCGAAAGATATGATATTCTTTCGGGGAAATTTTTGGAAAATTATTTTTTTATGTAAAAAATGAAACATGGTCATGTCCTGACACGGTGGGATTTGCGGAACTGCTGTGGCGATTCATGAAAATTTTTCTGGAAGGACTGCGAAAAATAGCTGGTAGAGGAAAACCCGATACATCCGGCAATCTCTTCGATGCTGTGATTGGTTGTGAGCAGCAGGTCACGCGCAGACGCCAGCCGAACTTCGTTCAGGTAAGCGATGGGAGATTTCCCGTACAGCTCTGTAAAACGGTGTGAAAGGTAATATTTTGAGAGACTGCAGTTTTCGGCAAGCGAATCCAGAGAGATTATGCTCTGGTAATTGTGCTCGATAAAGCGTTTTACCTTGTGGCATTCGTGGCTGCTGTTCTGCGCATCCACCACTTCATAGGATACATGGTCTTTCCGGCAGAAATATAAAATTAAAATATCCAGATAATGCTGGCAGATCTCTGCGTAGCGGTCCTGTTTGTTATGCATTTCCCGCAGGATATTTTCAAAACAACTGGCGGATAAAAGGCGAGTTTGCAGAAGCCGGGACATGAATGTATTCCGGTTCTTTGTCAGTATTCAGTTTTAATCCTTCCACCCCGAGCACATAATAATCCAGTGGATTTTCCGGATCGGAAAACTCTGTGTGTGTTACCTGTGCACCGATTACGACAAGGCTGTTTGAGGAGACAGGAAGAGATTCATTTTCAATCAGCATGCGTCCAGTGCCGTCTTTAATAAAGAAGATTTCCGTAAAATGATGGCTGTGGGGAAACGAAGTCCAGTCATTTTCAAATTTGGATGCTGATATGGAAAGCAGGCGGAAATGGATTTCCGGCTGTACCTCATTATCCAGATTAAATTTGCGGTTACTCATGGAAAATACAGTCCTTTCATGTCATAATTGCAATGATTTCCTATTTAAAATGGAACGGTGTTGTACTTAGTATACAATGAAAAAAACAAAATAACAAGTTTTTTAAAATAAAGCAAGAATTATAAAATATAAAGAGCAATATATGGATAGGAAAAAAGAGATGGCGTACTCTATAATAACAAATGTAAGAAAGAAAACATAAGAATTTATAGTAAAAAATAACAAAAATGGGAGGTTACTATGAAGAAAAAAAAAAATTTTGTGTACAATGATGAGCATGGTAATGGCAGCATCTTTATTTGCAGGGTGCGGTACAGATTCAGGAAAGGAGAATTCTGCGTCAGATACCAGCAAGACAAAAAGAAGCTGGAACAACAATCAGTGTAGCTGCTATTGAGACAGCTTATGGTTCTGAAATGTGGCAGAAAGTGGCAGATGCATTTACAGAAGAAACCGGAATTAAAGTAGAACTTACAACAGATAAAAAATTAGAGGATGTAATTGGACCATCCATGCAGGGAGGCGAATACCCGGATGTTATTCATCTTGCCACGGGACGTGAAGCTGCGTTGACGGAACAGTTTATTAAGGGACATATGATTACTGACATTACAGATGTTTTATCTATGTAAAGTTCCGGGAGAAGACAAACTTGTTTCAGAGAAGATTGCAGGAGGATTTACAGACACATCATTGACCAATCCTTATGGTGATGGAAAGACATATCTTGCACCAATGTTTTATTCTCCATGTGGTCTGTTTTATAATGCAGGTCTTTTAGAAGAAAAAGAAGATGGGATGTTCCAAAGACATGGGATGAAATGTGGGAATTAGGAGATAAAGCAAAAGAAGAGGGGATTTACTTATTTACATATCCTACAACAGGTTATTTTGATGCATTCTTCTACGCACTGATGTATTCAGCAGGTGGTCCGGAATTTTTTTTGATAAAGCAACAAATTATGCGGAAGGCATCTGGGAAACTCCGGAAGCACAGACATGCTTTGATATTGTTGCAAAGTTAGCTGAGTACACAAATCCGGTCACACCTGCGCAGGCAAATGATCAGGACTTCACACAGAATCAGCAGTTAGTACTTGACAATAAAGCAATCTTTATGCCAAATGGAAAAACATGGATCGTTGGAGAAATGGCAGAAGCACCTCGTGCAGATGGATTTAAGTGGGGAATGACAGCTCTTCCGGCAGTAAAAGATGGCGGAGATGCATACAGTTATACATGGTTTGAGCAGGCATGGATTCCTTCTGGTGCAGAGCATCAGGATGCAGCAAAATTATTTATCTCTTATTTATACAGTGACAAAGCATGTGAAATTTTTGCAAAAGCAGGAGCTATCCAGCCAGTATTAGGTATTGCAGACAAATTAAGTGGTGATAACGTAATGTTCTACTCTATTTATGATAATGGAGCAAAGGCAGCTATGGGTAATTTCGCAGCATTTGAAGCAATTCCGGGTGTGGAAGTGCGAACAGTATTCTTTGACCCGGTAAACTCATTAGTATCAGGCGATATGGATGAGCAGGCATGGATTGACGGAATTATTTCGGCAAGTGACCAGATGCGGGCGAATTTGAAATAAGAGTTTTTAGTTTGCCTTAATGCTATAGTGGTAAAAAATGAGTCGGCGGACAGGATTTTTTGTCCGCCTAATTTTAAATAGTACGGTTTGTTTGAAAGGAACGTGAAAGTATGAAAAAAGCCAGAGGACGAAGCGGTTTTTTGGCGGTATGCATAGCACCCGCAGTAATTTTATTTTTTGTGTTTATGATATTGCCTACCTTAAATGTATTCCGAATGTCGTTATTTGAAAAAGGTGAATATTCACCGAATGAAACATTTGTTGGCCTGAAAAATTTTAAAACATTAATATCGGATACTAATTTTATAAGGTCCATGCAAAACATGATTTTACTTATTGTTGTTGTTACAATAGTTACCTTTGCATTTGCACTTGTTTTTTGCAGGCATTCTGTCAAGAGAACAAATCAGGGGACAGAATTTTTTCCGTATTATTTTTTATATTCCCAATATTTTATCGGTTGTAGTAATTGCAGGTATTTTTTCTGCAATTTATAAGCCGGAGAACGGAATGCTAAATAGTATTATCGGACTGTTTCATAAAATGGAGAACCCGATTTTGTGGAAAGGTGAATCGCTTGTGATCGTCAGTCTTATTATTGCAATGATCTGGCAGGCGATTGGTTACTATATGGTCATGTACATGGCATCTATGGCGAGTGTGCCGAAAAGCCTGTATGAAAGTGCCGGATTAGATGGTGCAGGCAGGCTCGTTCAGTGTTTTCAGATTACAATTCCGTTGATCTGGACTAATATTCGTACAACATTAACATTTTTTATTATTTCTACGATTAATATGGCATTTCTTATTTGTAAAAAAGCAATGACTTCTGGCGGACCACATGGGGCTTCTGAAGTGGCATTGAGTTATATGTATGGACAAAAAGATGCGGGTTTATATGGATATAGTATGTCAATAGGTGTTGTAATATTCATTTTCTCGTTTGCATTATCTGCACTTGTAAATAAAGTTACAGAGCGGGAACCACTGGAGTTTTAAGGAGAAAAAATATGAGAGAGAAAAAAAATCCGAATTCTGCGGAACGGTTGTATAAATTTTTTATCTATGTAGTTTTAATATTGCTTGCAGTCATCATTATTGTTCCGGTAGCATGGGTATTTATGGCATCCATTAAGCAAAATAAAGAGTTTTATGGAAATCCGTGGACTTTGCCGGAGGGTTTTTATTTTCAGAACTTTATTGATGCCTGGAATACAGCAAAAATGGGAGATTACATGTTAAACTCCGCATTTGTTACAGCTTTGGCACTTGTAATTCTTTTTAATTGTTGCGCTGCCGGCAGCTTACTGTTTGTCACGTTTTAAATTTAAAGGAAGTAAATTTTTAAATGCGGCTTTTATGGGTGGTCTTTTTTATTAACGTGAATTACATTGTTGTTCCAATTTTTTTGATGCTGCGAGATGGGGACAATTGGCTGAAATCAGTAATTGGGAAAAGTTTTCTGTTAAATAATCTGGTCATACTTGCAATCGTATATGCTGCAACGGCACTTCCGTTTACAATTTATCTGTTTGTCAGGGTATTTTTCAACATTGGCACATGATTATGAAGAAGCGGCATATATTGATGGAGCAGGTTATAGTACAACGATGTGGAAAATTATTTTTCCAATGGCAAAACCATCTATTATTACGATAATCTTGTTTAATTTTCTTTCTTTTTTGGAATGAATATATCATTTCCATGACACTGATGAGTTCGGCAAAGGGACCGAAAACGTTACCGGTAGGATTATTAAATCTGATGCAGGCACAGCAGTCAGCAGCACAGTATGGAATTATGTATGCAGGACTTGTAATAGTAATGCTTCCTACATTAATTTTATATATATGTGTTCAGAATAAACTGACACAGGGAATGACTGTTGGTGGTTTAAAGGGTTGATGAGAAGGGAGATTAAAATGGAATTTTGGAAAAAAGCACACAAAATGCAGAATAATTTTAATGGCAGCTCTTTTTTTTGCCGGAATAAGCCTGTCTGTTTTTGGATGGGGTATGACAGGAAAAATGACAGGTTTAGGAATTATGCTTATTGGAATTATCTGTTTATTAATGGCATTGTGGATTTATAATTGCCCTTTTGCAGAAAAAGAAGAAGAAAAGAAAGTAATTATATGGATGAAATAGAGTGAGGAAGAAAAATGAGTGAGAAAAATACAGGACGTGTCACAATTCCTACAAATCTGGATGTGGTTCCAGAGACAATTGAGTTAATGAAACGCTGGGGTGCAGATGCAATCCGCGATTGTGACGGAACAGAATTCCCGGAAGAGCTGACAAAGACCGGGGCAAAGATTTATGCAACTTACTACACCACGAGAAAAAGATAATGAGTGGGCGAAGGCGAACCCGGATGAGGTGCAGCAGTGTTATATTATGAGTGGATTTTATACGGCTGTTGAAAGCGAACTGCAAATTCCTCTGATGAAGGGGATTTCGGATGAGTTAATGCAGGTCAATACAAGAGATGATATTAAACGATGGTGGGAGGTTGTTGACCGTTCCACAGGTCAGGGTGGTATCGACCAAACAGTGGGAATATAATGAGGAGTCAGGGTGCGTCTGTATTCATGAGGCAGAACCGTTTCATGAATATACAGTAAGCTTTCTGGCATATATTATCTGGGATCCGGTACATATGTACAATGCGGTGACAAATGACTGGAAAGATTTCGAACATCAGATTACGTTTGACGTACGGCAGCCGAAAACACATAAATATTCCATGGAGCGCCTGCGTAAATTCTGCGAGGAGCATCCATATGTCAATGTCATTCGCTATACGACGTTTTTCCATCAGTTTACATTGATGTTTGACGAGTTAAAGCGGGAAAAATATGTGGATTGGTATGGTTATTCTGCATCGGTAAGTCCTTATATTCTGGAGCAGTTTGAAAAAGAAATGGGTTATAAATTCCGCCCGGAATATATCATTGACCAGGGATATTATAACAATCAGTATCGTGTGCCAAGCAAAGAATACAAGGATTTCCAGGCATTCCAGCGCAGGGAAGTTGCAAAGCTTGCAAAAGAGATGGTTGACATCACACATGAATGCGGCAAAGAGGCAATGATGTTTTTGGGGGATCACTGGATCGGAACAGAACCATTCATGGAAGAGTTTGCAACGATCGGTCTTGACGCAGTGGTAGGAAGCGTTGGAAACGGAAGTACACTTCGTCTGATCTCTGATATTGAAGGTGTAAAATATACAGAAGGAAGATTCCTTCCATACTTTTTTCCCGGATACCTTCCATGAGGGCGGAGATCCTGTCAAGGAAGCAAAGGAAAACTGGGTGACAGCACGCCGTGCCATCTTAAGAAAACCAATCGACCGTATCGGATATGGCGGATATTTAAAGCTTGCATTAGATTTCCCAGAGTTTTTGGACTATGTGGAGAGCGTGTGCAACGAATTCCGTGAACTGTATGAGAATGCAAAAAGGAACAACACCGTACTGTGTAAAAAGGTTGCTGTTTTAAACAGCTGGGGCAAAATCCGCAGCTGGGGAGGCTGCCATATGGTACACCATGCCTTATATCAGAAACAGAATTACAGTTATGCAGGTATTATCGAAGCGTTAAGCGGGGCACCGTTTGATGTGAAATTTATTTCATTTGATGATATTTTAAAGGATAAGGATATATTAAAGGATATTGATGTCATTATCAATGTCGGGGACGGGGATACGGCACACACCGGCGGGGCAGTCTGGGAGAATGCAGTTATTTCCGCAGCCATTCGTGAATTTGTCTACCGGGGCGGTGGATTTATCGGTGTCGGGGAACCGGCAGGACACCAGTATCAGGGACATTATCTGCAGCTTGCCGATTTAATTGGTGTGGAAAAAGAAACCGGATTTACCTTAAACTACGATAAGTATAACTGGGAAGAACACAAAAATCACTTTATTCTTGCAGATACAACAAAGCCTGTTGACTTCGGAGAGGGCAAGAAGAATATGTTTGCGTATGAGGGAACAGAAATTCTGGTACAGAGGGACAAAGAAGTTCAGATGGCTGTGCATGAATTTGGCGAGGGCCGCTCGGTTTATATCAGCGGACTGCCTTATAGTTTTGAGAACAGCAGAATTCTTTATCGGAGTATTTTGTGGAGTACACATGGCGAAAGTTTATTACATCAGTGGTTTAGTACAAATTTCAATGTGGAAGTACATGCATATGTAAAAAATGGCAAATTCTGTGTTGTAAATAATACCTACGAGCCACAGAATACGGTTATCTATCGCGGAGATGGAAGCAGTTTTGCGTTGAAAATGGAGGCAAATGAGATTAAATGGTACGCTGTTTAATCAGGAGGTATAAAGAAGATGAAGAAACCTGTACTTGTAATTATGGCAGCCGGAATGGGAAGCCGTTACGGTGGAATGAAACAGATTGATCCAGTAGATGAATATGGACATATTATTGTTGATTTTTCTATTTATGATGCTGATCTTGCAGGATTTGAAGAGGTTATTTTTGTAATAAAGAGAGAGAATGTGGAAGATTTTCATAATGTCATAGGGAATCGTATAGAAAAAGATTATGAAAGTAAGATATGCATTTCAGGAGCTGGAAAATCTGCCGGAGGGATTTGAAGTTCCGGCCGGAAGAGTAAAGCCATGGGGAACTGCGCATGCAATTTTAAGCTGTAAAGATATGATTGACGGACCATTTGCAGTGATTAATGCAGACGACTATTATGGAAGAGAAGCATTTAAGCAGATTTATGATTATCTGAGTGTGCATGAAGATAATGATAAGTATCAGTATGCAATGGTAGGATATCAGTTGAAAAAAATACTTTGACGGAGAATGGAAGTGTGGCAAGAGGCGTCTGTGATATTGATAGTAATGGAAAACTTGTCAGTGTAACAGAACATACAACGATTGTAAAACGTGGAGAGAATGCTGCATATACGGAAGATGATGGAAAAAGTTATACGGATTTGTCAGGAGATACGATTGTTTCCATGAATTTATGGGGATTTAGCAAGGGATTTTTGTCAGAGATTGCGTATGGATTTCGTGATTTTCTGCAGGAGGGTCTGCAACATAATCCACTGAAATGTGAATATTATCTTCCGTCGGTCGTCAGCAGACTGTTAGATAGCAATAAAGCAGAAGTAAAAGTTCTTCTTACAACAGAAAAGTGGTATGGAGTTACCTACAAGGAAGATAAACCAATGGTTATGGCAGCAGTGAAAAAGCTGGAAGAGAATGATTTTTATCCAAAACAGCTCTGCGGAAAATTAGAAGCGGCTGCAAACTTCTGTTTTGAAGGTGTATATAAAGAAGAAATTCCATGGGGAAATGGACATATTAATGATACTTACCGTGTTACATTTGAAAACGAACAGGGAGTAAAAAAGCATTATATTTTACAGCAGATGAACAAGAGTATCTTTAAAAACCCGGTTCAATTAATGGAAAATATCGTTGGAGTCACTGAATTTTTAAAAAGAAAAAATTTTCAGCTAACGGTGGAAATCCAGAGAGGGAGACATTACATTAAATGTCATTCCTGCAAAAGACGGGAAACCCTATTACGTGGACTCGGAAGGTGAGTATTGGAGAGCTTATGTATTCATTGAAAATACTGTAAGCTATGATTTGATAGATAATCCTGAAATACTTTATGAGGGCGGTCTGGCATTTGGCAGATTTCAAAGTATGTTAGCGGATTATCCGGCGAAAACACTTCATGAGACAATTCCGGGATTTCATGATACCAGAGAAAGATTTGAGACATTCAAAAGGCAGTGGAAGAGGATGTGTGCAGCAGAGTGGATTTGGTCCGGGAGGAAATTCAGTTTGTATTGGACAGGGAAGAAATTGTGGACTGCTTTCAGGATTTGCTGAGAAGTGGGAAAATCAGTTTTCGTGTGACTCATAATGACACAAAAATTAATAATGTCCTCATGGATAAGGATACCAAAAAAGGAATATGTGTGATTGACCTGACACTGTCATGCCGGGGGCGGCCATGAATGATTTTGGGGATGCAGTGCGGATTGGAGCAAGTACAGCATTAGAGGATGAACAAAATCTGGATAAAGTGTGGTGCGATTTAGAGCTTTTTGAAGCATGTGCGAAGGGCTTTATTGAGGGCTGTGGTGGAAAACTTTCACAGGAAGAGATAAAGCTGCTTCCGATGGGTGCTAAGCTTATGACCTATGAATGTGGAATGAGGTTTCTTATGGATTATATTCAGGGAGACATTTATTTTAAAATTCACAGACCGGGACAGAATTTGGACCGGGCAAGGACACAGTTTAAACTTGTCTCTGATATGGAACATAAGTGGAAAGAAATGGAGAATATTGTGAAGAAGTATATGTAAGACAAAACAGTGGCATTGACAATTTCAATGCTTAAAAGGCGTCAGTTCCGGAAATACCGGACTGACGCCTTGATTGCATTAAACGTTTGTATTTGATTCTTCTTCGCCCCAGAAATCTACAGGTTCATAATCCTGCAGTTTGGCCAGAAAACCTTTTAAAAATTTCTTCTCTGACATCGCGTCTTGTACGGATATTCATATCTGTCCGGACAACACCATAAACCACAGCGCAGTCTTTTCAAGTACAACTTAAAAAAAGGATCATTGCTTAGAAGTAAATATAACGGATAATCTTGTCACAATTTTAAGTGGAATACGGTGCATTTTATGGCTGCTTATAGTTTAGTTATCGTTAAAAAGTATGAAGAGAAGTAAATAACTTTGAAGTTGCAAGGAAATTATGAAATTTATGCAAACAGAGAAAAAACAGCTATTGAGCTCTAGGGAGCTCTTTTTACTTTGTACAACATTAAATTGTAGATAAAATTGGAATATATGATATAATAGCTACGTTGTCGCACCCAATCTGGCAACAGAAAGGGGGTGTGCTGCTTGGAGTTGATAATTTCTTTCTTGGTTTCCGTTGCGGCTGGTGTAGTTAGCTCCTACATCTGCAAATGGTTAGACGGAGACGACAGTGACAACTAGCCTAAAGAAAGCCCCCCAGAGGTGACGCTCTGGGGCTTTCGATTTGTGTACCGCTTGGATACAATCTCTTTCTTAGCTACCGCCATTATAGCATATGCAAGTTGCCTTTTCAAGATACATATTTTTTATTTTTGGCATATTTTTGGCATATAAACCGTGAACTATTTTCCTTTTTTTATAATAGTATCATTATGGTATAATAGAGACATTAGAATCGGAAGTTTGACGAGGCAAATGTTATGAATGAATTAGTATATAGAAATCTATCCGAAGATGCAAAACGACAAATATGTGCATGGAAATATGGCGGAGAATACGATTTGTATAATCTTCCTGCTTATGAAGAAATGCAAGTTCGACAGATAGGATTCATGAATCCCAAAAGTGAAAAAAAAAATTATTATGGTTTTTGGGATGAAAGCATATTGGTAGGATTGATGGACAAGCTTATGAGTTGACAACAGGAATTGGTACCGGAACATTCTATCGAATGATAAGAGAATAGGAAACAGCACATGAAATATGATAAGATAGTGGAAGCGATTTTCATAGAACGTCCCAATCGTTTTATTGCGCGGGTAAAGATTGACGGAGCGGAAGAGGTAGAATTGGTTCATGTAAAGAATACGGGCCGTTGTCGTGAATTACTGCTGCCAGGGGCGGAAGTGATTTTGGAAGATTGCATAGAAAAGAATCCAAATCGAAAGACTCGTTATGATTTGATTGCGGTTAAAAAGAATGGGATGTGGGTTAACATTGATTCCCAGGCGCCCAATAAAGTGGTAAAAGAATGGCTGATCAAACAGGGGTATGATTGTATTAAACCAGAGTATGCCTTTGGAAACAGCCGGATGGATTTATATATGGAAAAAAGGAAAGCAAAAATATCTAATGGAAGTCAAAGGCTGCACCCTTGAGATAGCCGGAGTTGGATATTTTCCAGATGCCCCGACGGAAAGAGGAGTTAAGCATTTAAGGGAACTTGCAGCTGCGTGCGGACAAGGATATATAAATGCTTGATTGCATTTGTGATTCAAATGGAGGAAACCAGTGAAGTCAGGCCGAATACGGCAACGCATCCCCCGAATTTGGCATTGCACTTCACGAGGCAAAGGCAGCAGGTGTTGAGGTGCTTTTCCTGAAATGTCATGTTGGGATGGATAGGTTGGAAATCATAGGAGAAGATGAGTCTTGAGGGCAAGGTTCTAAAGGAGAGAAAATCTATGATACGAGAAATTGAGAATAGAAGAAGTATAAGAAAATATAAGCCAGATGAGATCGAAAGAAAGTTAATTGAAGAGATCATATACAGTGCTTCACTTGCACCATCTGCTAAAAACAGGCAGCCTTGGAAGTTTATTGTATATCAAGGCAAAGAAAAAAAGAAATTGGTTGATGTTATGCGCCAGGGCATAAATTCAGAAAAAAACGACTCATGAACTTATGCCGGAATGGGCATTTGCCATACCGGATGCTGAGAATACAGTCAGAATCATGCAGGAGGTCCCATGCCTTATAGCAGTGCTTAATACCAATCAGCATACTCCATTTGCAAGCATTGAAAATGAAAAGCGAATGGTTGAAATATGTGATTCGCTGTCCATAGGTGCAGCGATTGAAAATATGATTCTGACAGCAACAGGGTATGGATTAGGTACTTTGTGGATTGCAAATACTTGTTTTGCCTATAATGAGCTGATGGATTTTATCGGAACAGACAGCCAGTTGACAGGAATTGTTGCGGTTGGCTTTGCCGACGAAGCTCCGGACAAAAGACCGAGGAAAACCTTCGAAGAAATCGTTGAGTACAGATAGGTAAATCGTTAAGAAAAGAATCGAAGGTGGTGCAAACGAAAAAGCAGTATTGAGACTTTTCATTAACTGCCCTTTCGTTTGCATCAATTTCGATTTTTTCTGGTTGAACAAAGCGCGTCAACTCTATATGGACTTTTAATTCTGACACTCTATTTATAATAGGATAGCATGTACACATAGAAACACATAGAATTTATAATTCAGTCCTGTATTATGACACCAGAAATAAGCCTCCCTAAGGAAGCTAAAAAAATATACAGTTATAATACGTTAACAGAGCATATGTGGTTTTGGTTTTATAAAATGTTGTTCTGTAGACAGAGGAATAATCTTACCACCACAGGAAGAGCACTTGCATATATCTTTATTATAAAGAAGACGGATAATGGCAGGTGCATCCATATCTTTCAGCTTGGAAATATATTTTTTGCAACCAAGGATGTTTCTGCATAGGGTAATCTTTTTTTCTTCTTATTTCTGGATGAAAGAAGACCATAGTGCCTGATACGTACAAAACGTTTTGGAGGAACATGCATTAAAAATCGACGGATAAATTCCTCACCGGATATGGTGATCTCTTTCCAAAGCCCTTGGTTTTTGTAATCTTTAGCGGAAAAAGTAACTGTAGATTCTGTCATGTCTTTGATACGGTAGTTGCTGATAGCAATCCGGTGGGTGTATTTTCCAAGGTATCTGATGACAGATTCGGCACCGTCAAATGGTTTCTTGCAATAAGGAATCCATTCCTTTGCATAGCAGGTATTTAACAATTCCTTGAAAGTATAGTGATTTTTTGTAAGGTGCAGCCGATCCATGAAATTCAAGCCTGTCATTTTCCCAGAGCTGCTTAAGTTCAGCCATGTATTTTCCACGAAATGTTTTTGAGATTACCTTAATCGGAAGGAAAAAATCTTTCCCATTGTCTTTCCAATGATTTTTCACATCCAGCCCTCCACCAAGAACAATCGCATGGATATGAGGATGAAAGTTCATGGTACTTCCCCATGTATGGAGGATACAAATATAGCCGATATCAGTCCCAAGATATTTACTGTCAGCAGCAAGTTCACTGAGAGTATCTGAAGCCGCATGATAAAGAGCAGTATATAAGAATTTCTGGTTGCTGTAGATAATGGGATTGAGTTCTTCCGGAACTGTAAAAACCACATGGAAATAAGGAGCATCTAAGATATATCCTCCCGCCGTGCATCTACCCATTTTTCTTTTGGAAACTCCTCGACACATAGGACAGCATCTGTCACGGCAGGAGTTATAGTGGACTGATATGCAGCCGCAGTCCTCGCATACGCTTACATTCACACCAAAGGTGCCGGTTTTGCAATTCATGATGTGATAAGCGGCCTTTCGCTGAGCGGGAGAAATGCTATGTGTGGATTCAAAAGATGAATAAAAACGATGAAAAACATCCTGAATCGTACAATCCTTACTCATGATTCGCCACCTTCTGGGTTGTCGAACGGGCTGCGGATACCAAGAAGTGTCTTGTTGCTCACATGAAGGTAAACATCTGTAGAGCGAGGATCGACATGTCCCAGAAGTGACTGGATATATTTTATATCCGTGCCACTCTCGAATAAGTGGCTGGCAAAACTATGACGGCACGCATGAGAGGAAACATGACGGGTAATGCCGGCGAGTTTAGCACTTTTCTTAAAGAACTGGTTAACACCGGGTTATATCAAGATATCCACCGGTCCAGGAACTTGGGAAAAGGATATCTTTAGGGCGACCACATTTGTACCAATACTCAGTGAGAAGGTCTAAATTTTTTTTGAGACAGAATCGTATACCTGTCAATTCTGCCTTTGGTTTCACGAACATGAATTGTCATGTTGGTACGGGAAATGTCATCATAATGGAGATGAACGACCTCCGATACACGTAATCCAGAAGAATAATACATAGTTGCAATAATCGCTTTATGTTTCAGATTCGGAGTGGCATCAATGATTGCATTTATTTCATCGCGGGACAGAACAGCAGGAAGATTGCGCTCTCTTTTCATAGCTGGAACAGTGTCATCATCCCAGACAGTCTTCAGCACCTTTTTTATATAAGAACTTTATTGCAGACCGATAGTGATTGTGAGTTTCAGGAGACCTTCCTTCCAGACGTTTGGCAGTAAGAAAACTTTCCGCATCTTCAAGCGTAAGATCAGAAACATTTTTTTTTTCCAATCCAACGAAGGAAGTAACTGACATCAGAACAATACAGTTGAATAGTTCTTTCACGCAGGTTACGTTTTTCCGCTTCATTGCGGATGGATTCAAAAAATATCTTTATACATAATAAAACCTCCAGAATAAGTAGTGTTAATAATTACATCTACCTATTCGGAGGTGCATTAGCGTCATAATTCCGATTGCGGAAGAGACTGGAAAATGTTATTCTTATCATAGGCAGTGGAGCTTTCTTAGTTCAGTTGTTTCGTGTGGTAACTTAACAATAACGGATTATGGAAAGTAATTCCACTGCTTTTTAATAAAAATAAAACTGCGCCACAGCCTTGGCAGGCCATCGCGCAGCGATTTTGTTCAATCGTAATTTTTAGAACAAAATATTTTATAAGATTAATGAGATTTTAAAAAGGAGGATTGGACATGAAAATTTTGAAAAGTATTCTTAATTATATTCCATTAGCCACGTTTATCATATTTGTGGTTTACTGATGGAATTATTTCGTTAACATCGGCATTAATTTTTGTTATTTCCACGATTGGTCTACTGATTAATTGGAAAAGAAAAAAAAACAGAGATGAAGAATTGAGAAAATTCAAGTTTGAAAGGAGTGTTAAATATGAAATTCCCATTTTATGACGCACCAAATACAGCTACAATAACCTGTTGCCACATATTAGAGAATGGAGAACCTATTTTGTATGTATCACATGATGAAGATGATGGAATGTGGCAATTTCTATGTGGAAAAGCACATGAAACAGACGAAGCAAAGTTAGTATCCTTAAAATCAGTATTCGACTTAGATAATTCTGTTGGTATTCTAAAGGATATGCCTTGCGGTTACTATGCTGAAAGAAAAGCTCAAGATGATGAATGGAGTGTTAGAAAACGGTAACTATCAGCTCGGTCAATTCAAGTTTATAAAATTAAGAAAATGGAATTTAGATAGTGTCAAATGACCTATGAAAAAACTGAGCAAAAGGAAAAAAGGCTCAGATGAACCTTGAAAACTGTAGATCTTTTAGGTTGTGGTAGCCCACCGCCACCCTTGACGGTACGAAAAAGAACTGCTGTAGGTTAATCACCGACGGCGAAGAACTCAAGAACAGTTAGAGTTTTTCCGTCGATTACAGCAGTGTAGCAGTTCTTTTTTCGTGCCATCAAGGGCACGCCGCTTTGCGGTGGCTGGGATAATTACCTCTGGCTCTGAATCTAAGAACAGTTAGCGGCTTCGCCGTGTTGCAGGTTCAGAATCGTCTGTTGACCAAGGAAGATGAGAAGCTGCCATTTGCCCAGCATCGTGTCAGCCTGAGACAGCATTTCGACTTCATTTAAGACTTTATAGTTGTTGTGTTTGTGTGGTCTTAGGAAGTTGTAATAAGCAACCCAGAGGGCGAGATCATAGTTGGCTCCATCGATGTTATCAAAGCCGTTGGTTTTACGATAGGAAGCTTTGTATGTACGGTTTAAGCGTTCAATCAAACATCTGCTTGTAAGGTCTGAATTCTTTAGAAACCTCATCGTCATTGGTGAGTCCGATTACTTGTGTGATTTCAAACTTAAACTCATCACCGAATTCATGGAAGCACTGCTGGGCGGCAAGGGGATATGCACTGTAGCCATCTGCAATGAACTTAAAGTTCTTAGGCAGTTCTTTTAGATGCCGGAAGGCCATCCGCATTGCCAGAATGCAAGGACCAACACCACGATTATCAGATACCTGATAGCCGATAACAGAGCGTTTGGCAGAATCCATGATAAACCAGATATAGGTTTTGATACCGCGGATTTTGATGTATGTTTCATCGGCAGTAAATACATTGCCAGTTTTGTAATCGTAGTTGTCTACGAAAGGTTTTATGCAGGCAGAGGCGGTTTTACAATAGTTGGCAACTTGCTGGTGTGAGATGCTGATGCCGTGTATGTCCTTCAATGCCTGAGCGGTTTTACGAAGCGATAACCCAAGATTCACTTTGTAGGTAATTAGACAAAGAGACATGACATGCTGGTCATGTTTACTGAATTTTAGGGAAGAAGCATTCTTGGGAAGAGTGTTTAAATCCATGCGAAAGAAATCTATCTGGAATTCCCGGTAGATGTAATGGAGTTTATATTTGTTCTTGCCATAGTCCTCCTTAAGGTCTTTTTATCAACCTTGTTTAGATTGTGGAGGTAGTAAGGACATTTTGGATTTACGCATTTGTGGACAACAAAGTGTTTGCGGTCTTTCTTATGAGCCAGCGAGTGATTGCAGTGCGGGCATTTGAGGGAGTAGGACTTTGAAAAACGGTTTTCTTCCGGAGAGAATGCGGTGGAGCATACTTTGCACAGAATCTGTCCTTTTGAACCATTATTCTTGTAGAGATAAGGCTTTGGAGCATTGCAACGTGGACAGGTACAGTTGTCATCAATATCACATTCAGAACGGCGGCTGACAGGTTTGATTTTCTTGCCATACTTCCATTCGAGGTAAGGAATGTAGTCTTTGTAATCCCATTTTTCGTAATAGATTATTTTTTGGGAGCTTATCAATCTTGAATTTTTGATATTTGGGAGAATGGGAGTCATCGAAGACCCACTGCTTAAGGGGAATATATCTGCAGATAAAATTAAAAAGCCAGCAGATTTGTTTATGTTGGTATTGAATAAATAGAAGTAAATAAAGTATAATGTCCATGAGCATTGTCTCCTTGGTGATAATGGTGTTTGTGGTGAACTCATTATACTTCTTTTGGGAGTTCAATTCTCTTTTTTTTTTGCAAACCTTCAATAAATCAAGGTTTTACAAGAATTTTAGAACAATAAAATGGGTAGTTTTTGACACTACCGGAATTTAAGGAGGAGTATGTAAATGAAATTAGCAGATTTAGCAACAGGCTCTGATTGGATAGTGTGGATTGTCTTTGCGATATTTGCTGTACTTTCCATAGTTTTGATTTCTGGACATGGAAGTTGGTTAATTTCCGGATATAATACAGCTGCTTCAAAAGAAGAAAAGGCAAAATATAATGAAAAAAAACAGTTATGCAGAACAATGGGAATTGGAATGTCTGTTATAGCAATTCTTGCATTAACTATGGGCTTGTTTGAAAATATTTTACCTGCATTCTTTGTGTATATTGCATTGGGAATTATTTTGGTTGATGTCGTGGTAATTATCATTTTAGGAAACACACTATGCAGAAAGTAATAACTTCCAGCTTGCAGAATTAAGAAAATAGGAATATACGGAGAAAACAAAAATGGATAAAGCTTTTTGCAGAAGAAATAAATCCAGAAAAGTTTATGGAAACAGCGAGATTGATTCGTACGGAATTATATGGAGAGGGCTAGTAAAATTTCATCTATGTAACGAACTCGACAGATTAGCATTTGTAGGGATGACAGAATCACAATTTATGAAATGATGTATGAATTAACATTTCTTTCAAGCATACGAATTGTTTGCAAGAGAAGGCTTTAATAAAATTACTATGAAGGAGTAAGGTTATGACATTAGAAACTGAGAGATTAATACTTCGTCCCTGGAAAGAGGATGATGCAGAGAGTTTATATAAGTATGCCAAGGATCCAAAGGTGGGGCCTATAGCAGGATGGCCAGTACATACAAGTGTAGAGAATAGCAGAGAAATCATCAAAAGTGTCTTGGCAGCAGATGAAACATATGCAGTGTGTTTAAGAGAAGATAATGTTGCAATTGGAAGTATCGGATTGATTACACCAGCGCAGTCGCACACAAAAGCAGCTGATGATGAAATAGAAATTGGATATTGGATAGGTGTTCCATACTGGGGGCAGGGCTTGATTCCCGAAGCGGTTCGAGCTTTACAGAAGCATGCTTTTTTAGATTTGGGTTGTAGTGCTATGTGGTGTGGATATTATGACGGAAATGAAAAAAATCAAAACGCTGTCAGGAAAAATGTGGATTCAAATATCATCATACGGAAGAAAATAAACCCTGTGCACTTATGGGAGATGTTAGTTAGAAACGGAGCACTTTACTTATCTTACAAAAAGAACAGTGGTCTGATAGTCGGATAAAGTAAATTTTATGGGGGAAAGAACTGTGAAAAAGCACTATTGGTAATTGACATGCAAAATGTATGTGTTGGGGAAAAACATGCAAGGTTCTTTCAATATAATAATAGTGATTTACTTCATGAGGTTAATAAGGTTATTGATGCTAATGAAAACAACTTGGTTATTTATATAAAAAAATGTAATGAAGAAGAATCTGATAAATAAGTTTGCACCATTTCATGCATATGAAGGAACAGAAGATGTTGATTTTGCTAAAGAATTGCATATAGTATCTGATAATATATTCATAAAATATAAAGGTAATGCATTTACTAATTCAGGACTTGATATATTGCTGAAAAAACACAATATTGAATATGTTGAAGTTGTGGGTGTAGACGGTGGGGCTTGTGTTGCACTGACAGCATTAGGTGCTATAAAAAATGGATATAAAGTAATCGTGAATGAAGCTGCAATCGGAACAATGTATAAGAAAAACAAGAATAAGTACTTTAAAAAGTTACATGAAGCGGGTGCAGAATTTGTATAGAACAATTTTTGTTGACAGAATTGAAAAATCGGTATTTGTAAATGAGGTGAATTTATGATGTTACATTCATATCCGTTATTAATATCTATATATAAGGGAGAGGGGCGAATGTTAATTGTTCCGCTTATTGACCATATTGCAGGATATTCGATTGATTCAGATTGGTTCATAAATTTATCAGATTTGGACAATGCTGTTTCTGTCGGTGAAGGGGTAAAAAGTGCTCTTGATTACATAAGAAACAGTCCTTTATCTTCGCTGACGCCTAATGAGCGAAAAAGAAAATGCTGCATGGAAGAAAAATACGAAATATAGAAGCCGAGTAGCTTTTTGGAAAAATAATCATTATGTTCGTGTTAAAATCACTGAAGATAATCAGTATATAATACATTCGATGAAAAAATCACATAAAAAAGACAATATGCATATGATGAAATCATCAAAGAATTTATACTATTTGCTGATGCAGATGCTGAGGAAATAGGCAAAGCGGTTATTGAGTCTTTTATAGAATCAGAACGATATTACAACATGGGTTAGAGTTTGGTTGTAATAATATATTACACATGATATTGGGGACTTATGCTGAGCCTATAAGTACAAATTACAGGAGGGTTCAAATGGGATTATTTGATAGATTTAAGAGAACATCAAAGGAAAGTTTATTAGGATATTTGCAAAATAGCATTTCAGATAATTCTAGTCTGGAACACATAGTAAGCATGTTTGAAGAGATGTGTAATATGCCACTTAAAGAAGATATGATTTTATTTGAAACAGGAACCTATTCTTTTACAGGAAAACCTATGTTTAATTTTTTCTTTGGTTAGACAATTTCCTAATGATGAGGAAGAGTATTATCAAATTCATGTGGATGTGCTATATATTCCAACGGAAGAAAATAAAGATTTTCAAACGAACTATATGGAATGAGGATATTGAAGAAGATATATTCAGCTATATCAAAAAGACTCTGAGTTTAAATCCTGTAAAGATAAGGTATTCAGCAAAATAGAAATATATTTGGATGAAACCTAACGTGAAAATTCAAGTTTATGAGGATAAAGGATGAAACTTAGAGAACACAAAACGACTGATTGTGACAAGTTGTCCTGCAGGGAATTACGCTTAAAAAAACTATGTGATGGAGAAGAAAACTTCTATCGGGTTTTCCGATAAAAGTTCTGTAGGCAGTGAAAAAAGGTATTTAATGGAGTGAATTTTGGCATGGAAAAATATTTAAGAGAAACAAAAATGTTGGATTATTCAAGTAAAAACATACAGCGATTAATACAGGAAAGAAACTGGAATGATATAGAAGTATTTGAACGATTAAAATCAATTTATAATTTTGTAAGGGATGAAATATTGTTTGGATATAATATTGATGATAATGTTCCTGCATCAAAGGTTTTTTGGCAGATGGTTATGGACAATGTAATACAAAAGGAACATTGTTTATGGCATTATTAAGAGCTTGTAATATTCCTTGCAGAGTACATGGATTTACCATTGATAAAAAATTACAAAAGGGGGCAATGACAGGAGTTGTCTATAAAAATGCACCACAAAATGTATTTCATAGTTGGGTTGAAGTTTACTTTGAGGATAGATGGTATGAGTTAGAGGCGTTTATTCTTGATATGGAATATTTGAGAAAAATTGCAAAAGAAAAAATAGCCAGTGTTCTGGTGCATTTTGTGGTTATGGTGTGGCGGTAAAAGATTTTCAGAATCCAGTGATTGATTTTGATAGAAATAATACATATATTCAGAGTGAAGGAATCAATCAGGATTTTGGAGTCTATGATTCACCAGATGATTTACTAAAAGAACATCATCAGGAAATGTCTGTGATAAAGGTATTTTTTATACAGAAATTTAGGCAGACACTTAATGAATCGGAATGTTAATAAAATTAGAAATTCATAACTTCATGTTTAACGAGGAGATGATTTACATGAAAAAAAGTATATCAAGGATTATCGGTGTGATCATGCTGATTGTAGCTATTGCATTTATAATATTTGCGTTGAACCATCCAGAGAAGAGTTTCCTTTGGAGCAATAGAATTACCTGGTTACTGTATGGCGTATATTTTCTTGTAACAATAGTGCTGCTTATTGCCCCTAAGATGAAGAAGTGAGAAACTTCAAGTTTGCAGAATTAAGAAAATAGGATATACGGAGAAAACAAAAATGGAAGATAATAAATCAACGAGAATAACTTTTGGAAGTGCATTAGCTATGGTTATTAGTTATACAACGTGGAAGTCTGTAGGCTGGGCGATTTTTCATGGATTACTTAGTTGGGTGTATGTCATATATTTTCTTTTGCGTTACTAACTTATTATTTGAAAAATATAATGGTGTCGGGCACCAAAAATTTATGGTGAATCTTGTAATGAATTTTTTTTGACAATGTAGTTAGTTCCTGAAATTTATTATTTAATGAAATTGGTAAATCGGTGTTTGACGGAGGAATCATTATGTGTGGAATGAAAACTGATTTATAAATAGAAATAAATCGGAGGTTTATATGAATTATTCAATAAGAGAATTAAAACGAGACGAAAATAAGGTATTAGATACTTTTTTTGTACGAGGCGATTTTTATTCCCGAAGGAGTTTCTGCACCGCCCAAAGATATTATTAACAAACCAGATTTGCAGGTATATGTAAAAGACTTTGGTGAGAACAAGGGAGACTTATGTTTGGTTGCTCAAGTTGCGGATGAGATTGTTGGTGCTGTATGGGTTCGGATTATGAATGATTACGGTCATATAGATAATGAAACACCGTCTTTTGCAATTTCACTTCTTAAAGAGTATAGAAACTATGGTATCGGAACAGAATTAATGAAACAGATGCTAACAAAACTAAAACTAGAAGGATATAAACAAGCATCATTAATCAGTTCAAAAGATGAATTATGCTGTCCGTATGTATAGGAAGATAGGATTTGAAATTGTTGATGAAAATGATGAAGAATATATTATGATTTGTAAATTATAGATACTTGTAAGTTCCAGCTTATATAGCTGTAAATGTTTTTTAGCTTACTGCGGAAAAGGAGATGATTGATAAATGAGAATTGGAGCGTATCAATTTGCGATATCTGGAGATGTAAATGAGAATTATAAAGAAATAGAAAAAGCAATATATTTAGGAAAACATAAAGATGTTCAATTACTGATATTTCCAGAATGTTCATTAACAGGATATCCACCTAGAGATATATCAAATTCATCATGTGTCAATTTTAACCTTGTGCAGTCAATGTGTGATAGACTTCAATCGGTAGCTGACCAAAATGATATTTCTTTTTTATTGTCGGAACCATATTTAAAGAAAAAGAAATATATAATAGAGCATTACTATTTCAGCCTAATAAACAAATCAAGTCTTAATGACAAGCGGGCTTTATGGGGATGGGATAATGATAATTTCGCAAAGGGGAATAGTGATGGAATAGTTGAGATAGATGGGGTTGTGTTTGGAATTAGAATTTGCTTTGAAATAAGATTCCCCGAATTTTTCAGAGAATTGTATAAAAGAAATACCGACATAAATGTGGTTTTGTTTTATGATGTAGCGGATACGGACGACAAGGAGCGATATAGTATGATTAGAGGACATCTGCAAACTCGTGCAGTTGAAAATGTTACTACTACTATTTCAGTAAATGCTACCTCGCCTTTTCAAACGGCACCGACAATGGTTTTTGGAAAATCTGGTCAATGTATCAAGGAATGTGTTAGAAATAAACCGGAACTATTGATTTATGATTTTGAAAAAGACTGTTAATGATTTCGGGGAAAAATGGAAGAACATCAATATCTGATTCATTGATTAACTGGTAACTGATTCTTTTAGCAATTTCTTATTTATTGTGAATGAGCTTACATGTGCTATAATAAAACAAATTAATAGATCGATGTTTGCGGAGGTGTATGCGCAGTGAAAAAAATTGGGTTTAGTTGGTGGTATGGGACCAGAGTCTACAATTCCATATTATCACGATATTGTATATGGTGTTCAAGAAGCAATGGGAAAATCGATATTTCCTGAATTGTCAATTGAAAGTGTAAATGTTTTTAATGTATTAAAATTATGTGATGAAAAAGAAATACGATGAATTAACAGAATACTTAATGCGTGCCATCAATAACTTGGTTAAAAGTGGAGCAGAATTTGCGGCATTGTCAGCAAATACACCACATATTGTATTCGATAGATTGAAAGAACAATCACCTATTCCATTAATTAGTATTGTAGAAACAACTTGTGAAGAAGCTAAACATAGGGAATTAAAGAAAATTGGTTTATTAGGTACAATTTTTACTATGACGGAAGAATTCTTTAAAGCTCCATTTGTGAAAAACGGAATTCAAGTTGTTATTCCATCGGAAAGTGAACTTAAGATGATAAACAAAAAAATATCTACGGAGTTAGAACTGGGAATTATAAAGGAAGAAACATTATTGTTTTTCCAAAATGTAATAAACCGTATGAAAAATGAGAATGGCATAGAAGCAATTGTGTTAGGTTGTACAGAGCTTCCGCTTTTGCTAAATGATGAAGTGAGTTCCGTCCCTTGTTTAGATACAATGCAGATACATATTAGTTCCATTATAAAAACTATTTTAGATTGTTCAATTTGAAATATATGAGATACTTTTTTTATGAGATGTATCCTGATGCAGTGATTTGTCCTCAGGTTGAGGACGAATTAAATGAATAACTTTAAATTTGAAAAATTTAATGGTGTCAGGAACCAATGTGATCCAAGACATATTTGTCTAGTAATGCAAATACGGCATTTTCTCGCTTTGTGTCGTGTTTCATATTTACATATTAGGTTATTCTATTGATGAAGGGAGGGAGCATAAATGAATCAAAAAAAAATAGGAAGTTTTTGAAAGAGCTTCGCAAAGAGATGGGAATCACACAAGAAGAATTTGCCGAAAAATTAGATGTATCTAGTAGAACGATATCTCGTTGGGGAAACAGGGGCTAATATGCCGGACATCAGTTTATTGGTTAACATAGCAGAAATTTTTAATGTAAGTATTCCTGAAATCATCAATGGAGAAAGGAAAAGCGAGATTATGGAAAAAGAAGCAAAAAAAAGTAGCTGAGGCAATGTCTGATTATGCAACTGCAGAAAAAAAGCAGTTTTATTAAAGAGAGTAAAAAGTAATTAGTATTATAGGGTTAGTAGCATTAATAATAGGATTGATTATGGAATCCATTTGTTATGATTCTATGATTCCAATATATGAGAGCATCAAAGGAATCTGTTTGGGACTAGGAGTCGGAGCATTGGTTACCATGGTTCTTTATACGACTGGCATACTTGAAAAGATTAAAAATAAAAAGTCAAAACAAATTAAAATAGTAGCAGGCATTGGCTGCGCAATAATGATAATTTGTATTTTAGTATCCTTGATAGTATCAATCATTTGATTAATAAATGAACCACCCGTAGAGTGTTTAATGGTATCGGACACCAAAATTTCAGGGGTTGCGGAAATACTTGGAGACAATATGTAGTTATAAAATCCCGGAATCTGCAGTTAAGCGGATTTCCGGGATTTTTGCAGTTTATAAAACTTGCGGATATCATGCGCATATTCTATGGAAAATTCCGCTGAAATATGCTTTAATAATAGAGGTATATAGTAGTAAAGGAGATGAACGGAATGGGGAGATTTGTAAATCCTCGGAAACAGTGCATTCAAAGGTAGCATTAGCTTCCGAGATATATATAGACAAAACAAACTTGCTCGATTTTACCAATAGTGTGCTTGGAACAAAGCAGGCATATATATGTAATAGCCGGCCGAGAAGGTTTGGTAAGTCTATTACGGCCGATATGCTCACAGCATATTACAGCAAGGGCTGTGAATTCCAGGGGAAATTATTTATGAATTATAACATTGCACAGACAGAAGACTTTGAGAAATATCTCAACAAGTATGATGTTATTCATCTCGATATGCAGTGGATACTAATGGATGCCGGTGCGCCGGAAAGAATATCAGGATATATAAATAAAAATGTTATATCAGAATTGGCAGATTTGTACAAGGATATTGATTTAAGAAATCAGAAAACATTGTATGGTGCTCTATCGGTTATTAACAGTATGACGAACAATAAATTTGTAATTATAATCGATGAGTGGGATGTTTTGATACGTGATGAAGCAGCAAATTCCTCAGTTCAGGAGGAATATATCAATTTCCTGCGAGGAATGTTTAAGGGAAGTGAACCAACAAAGTATATAGAGCTTGCATTTCTCACAGGAATTTTACCGATAAAAAGCTAAAGACGCAGTCGGCACTTAATAATTTTGATGAATATACTATGTTATATGCGGGACGTTTGTCTCCATACATTGGCTTTTTACTGAGGATGAGGTCAGAGACATATGTGATCGCTATGGCAGGGATTTTACGCAGGTAGAGCGGTGGTATGATGGATATATGCTGGGAGATTATCATGTATACAATCCACGTGCAGTAGTAAATTATATGTTGCATGGAGATTTGAAGAGTTATTGGTCAGAGACCGGGTCTTATGATGTCATAGTTCCACTTATAAATCTGGATTTTGATGGATTAAAGACAGCAATAATTCAGATGCTGTCCGGTGGAGAAATAAAGGTGAACACCGGCAGTTTTATGAATGATACGGTCAGCTTTAAAAATAAAGATGATGTTTTAACATATCTTATTCATTTAGGGTATCTTGGGTTTGACCAGAAAAAGAAGCTGTGCATTCATTCCAAATGAGGAGATACGGCAGGATATTGAAAATGCTTGTCGGCATAACCTATGATAAAAAGACAAAGAAGCATCAGTGTATTATAGAAGAATACATGAAAAAAAATAATCGGATAACATTTTTTTGATAGCAGGATAACGACTGCAAGAGGAAAAAGAAAATGTCTAGAAGAAAGAGGCAGAAAACCGGAATGATAAATAATGAAAATGAAAATAACAGCATGGCGCAGGAGCCTCAAACATCACAGCAGACAGTTGACGCGCAGCAGATAGTTATCCCGCAGGAGAGCGAGCGCATCTTGACATAGAAATAATCACACCGGACAGGGTGTTCTACAAGGGAGAGACAGATTTCCTCGAGTTCAATACCCAAAACGGAGAGATTGATGTGAAGAGAGCAGAGTTTGCACTCAGGAAGGCACTTATCAGAATAGATGTGTCACATCATATATAAAAAGAATTAATTTAGGAGCTTAAAAGTCCCAAGATCCACATATATAATATGCGGATTTTGGGGCTTTTTGTGTACAAAAGTGGATTAAGAAGATAATACAATCATACAGTTGGCTATAATTGGTCAGTTATACTGGAATTTTCGCTAAAAACAGGTGGTTTTTGTAAGTATTTGCTAAATTGGGAAAATTTAATAATTGGTATAGTATCATAAAAATATGTTTGATAATTGGTATAGTATAAACCGCATTTTGTGGATGGATGGTATTTTTAATATATTGACAATTGGGTGTAAACATAATATATTTAGCTTGTTCGAACGAGTAACCAATATACCAGTTATTATTTAGAAATTCAGGGAGGTAATCAATAATGATTAAATTTGATGAGGAAGAGTACAGAGGAAATCTTACAAAGCAGATTGCAGCTATTAATAAAGGATATGAGTATGCAAAAGAGATAACAGCAGATGGATATAGTAATATCTTTTTTTTTGTAGCTGTTGGTGGAACAATGGCAATGATGTTACACTTTGCGGCAATTGCAAAACAAAAAACAAAGATTCCAGTGTATGTTGAGCAGGCAGCAGAGCTTGTTGTTGCAGGAAACACACAGTTAAATAAAGATTCGCTTGTAATTATGGGATCAAAATCGGGGAGATACTAAAGAGACTGTAGCAGCCGCAAAATGGTGCAAAAGAAAGAGGAATAAGAATTGCATCAATGGTCATTGACAAAGAGTCACCACTTGGTCAGTTGACAGATTATCAACTTCCATTGGTTGTATTTAAAGGGGTTGAGTATGAATATCTTTCAATGTTTGGATTATTCTACGGATTATTAAATTGTAATGGAGATTTTCCAGAGTATGATCAGTTTGTAGAAGCATTAGCAAAACTTCCGGATACATTGGTAGATGCACAGAAGAAATTTGATGAGCCAGCGGATGCTATTGCAAAGAAATATTTTAACGCAGATTATATGATGTGGATTGGCAGTGGAGAGCTTTGGGGAGAGGTATACCTGTTTTCTATGTGTATTCTTGAGGAAATGCAGTGGATCAGAACGAAATCTATAACAAGTCCGGAGTTTTTCCATGGAACACTGGAGCTTGTGGAGAAGGATATGCCGGTATTCTTAGTAAAGAGTGCAGGCGTATACAGAACTCTTTGATGAAAGAGCAGAAAAAATTCCTTAAGGAGCATACAGACAATCTGATAGTTATTGACGTAATGGACTATATGATACCGGGACTTAAGCCTGAGTTTGCACCATTAGTTGCCCCTATTATAAGTACAGCAGTGCTTAATGGACGTCTTTCAAAACATATAGAGTCTTATACAGGACATGACCTCGATATGCGTCGCTATTATAGACAGTTTGAGTACTAAGATATAGAGATGATAGAAGCTGTATTATTTGATATGGATGGCATTCTAATTGATTCTGAGAGAGAGTATGATAAGGCCATGAGAGAGGCAATTACGAGATATGGACATATAATAACGGACGAGTTTTTGCTCAGAGTAAGAGGAATTCCTGTAGAAGCATTTAAAAAAGTCTGAAACTGGAGTTCGGAAGAGATTTTCCTGTTGAGAAATTCAGAAATGATTTTAAGTCCATAGTGTGGCAAAATATCAGACAATATGGTATGCCTGTAAAGAATGGTGGTATACCAGCTAATACAATATCTAGAGGTAAATAATATAAGATATGCAGTTGCAACAAGCAATGACAGGGCAATGGCACTAGAATTATTAGAAGCAGCAGACCTGAGGGGAGTATTTGAGTACATGGTATGTGGTGATGAAGTGGAACATGGTAAGCCATTTCCGGATATATATCAGAAAGCTGCGGATATGCTGGGTGTGAATATAAAACACACATTGGTGATTGAAGATTCATATAATGGGATCAGAGCCGGTCATGCTGCAGGCGCAAACGTTATCATGGTGCCTGATTTAGTGCAGCCAACAGATGAGATAAGGCAAATGACAGATTATGTAGTAAGTGATCTGGGTAAAGTAATTTCATGTATCAGTAATTTTTGAAACTGGCATTGATACAACATCGGTCAATTCGACGCAGACTTTGACAGTATTCAATTACATTGTTATTTGAATCTTTAGATATTATGCTGAAATTCAACAATGGAGAATTGGTTTCGATTCCAAGTAAAACAGCATTATCAATGTCGCATATATTCATAGAAACTTTATAGCTATGATGAGTTGGAATAATGTTATAGTCGTTTTTCATTAAAGCATATAATGACTGCGTTTCATTTTCCTTAAATTTCCTTAACAATTCAGGAAACATAGCCTCAGAAAGATGAGTAGTTTCTATCATTGCCGGTTTCTGATTTATAAACCGCAATCGTTTAATAATATAAATTGGTGAGTACGGGGATAATCCAAGTATTTTTGCTTATATAATCGGTGGCAAGAGTCTGGTAGCAATATATTAATTTATTGGAACGCTTGAAGCCGTTTGCTTCACAATAGGCATCCAGTGAAAATCCCATACCAATACTTGTTCTTAGTTTTGGGGGTGCCACATATGTGCCACTCCCAACTATAGAATAAAGAATATGTTCATTTTCCAATCGCTTTAGAGCCTCACGGCAAGTGGTCCTGTTAATGCCAAGCTCTTCTGCCATGGCACGTTCAGATGGAATACGGTCATGAGGATTAAGATTATGCATGGATATATAATTTTCGATAGCCTCAGCAGCGTCATCGGCTTTTGCGTGAAGATAATGATTCATAAGATACTCCTAATCAAAAACAAATTTAAATTTATCAGCTAAAGAATATGATAATGTATATTCGACAACGCGATTGTGTATATCGTACACAGTATTGACTCTTTTAAATGAGGCGGAACCATCGGGCTGTTGAAGAATATCAGATTGCGGTTTAAATATTTTGACCAAATCTATAGTTTGAACCGTATGATCAACAATTATATTGTTATCATTAAAACAGTCATATAAAGATTCTTTGGCAAAATTATAGCTTTGCGCATTAGGAACATAGGCAAATGGTAAAAAAAGTATATTCGACAGAATAAGGTATTTTATTACCTAATCTTTGACGATATACGAAAAAAAGTTGATCAGATTCAGAAATATTAAATATATTTGAATATTTGTACCCGGCATTCTCCTTATTCCAGATGTTATAATTCTGGTTGAAGGTTTGAGATGATGGTCTTTTAAGTATTTTCTTGTAGAGGTTACAGAATTGGTAGCATGAAGCTTAGGCATGGATACATAAGTACCTTTACCTTGAATCTTGTATAGCAGACCATCGTGTACAAGCTGCTCAATAGCATTACGGACAGTGGTTCGGCTTACAAAGTATTTTTTCAGCCAGTGTACGTTCAGACGGCAGGGCTGAACCGAAAGAATATAAATTGTTCTCAATGTCACCTTTAAAGGGTGTCATAAATATACTTTGATGAATGACTATCCATATAATTCTCCTTAAATAATTGTAAAGCTATGTTATAATTATAAAATGGATAATAAAGTAAATCAATAAATAAAATAAATATAATAAATATAAAAGAGGAGGTGGACAGATGGTTAAAAATTATGTTAGCGTCACACGGAAATCTGGCAGCAGGAATGCTTTCGTCAGCAGAAATGGTTTTTGGAAAGCAGGATAATGTCAGTGTTATATGTGCATATGTAGACGGAGAAGATGATGTATCGACAAGAATAAAAGGTTTCATTGATAGCATTGCACCGGATGACAGCTGGATCATTTTTACAGATGTATTTGGTGGAAGTGTGAATAATGAGTTTATGAAGTATATTTCTAATCCGCAAAATAAAAGGCTTATTGCTGGAATGAATCTGGCACTTGTTATAACAGCAATGTCTATATCAGAAATGAAAAATAATGCTGCTGAGGTTGAGGAAGAACTTTTGGGTATAGCAGACAGTGTAATAAATTTTTTGCAGTAGGACAGGTATTGATTCGTTAGAAGATGACGAATTTTAAAGAAAGGGGTATATAGGATGATAGTAAATGTCAGAGTAGACCATCGTTTACTACATGGACAGGTTGCAATGGACTGGAATCAGGTATTAGGAAGTGATTGCATTTTAATAGCCAATGATAGTGTGCCAAACGATGAAATCAGAAAAGCTGGAATAAAACTTTGCAAAACCAGCGAATACAAAGCTTGTTATAAAGAATATGGATGCTTCTGTAGAAGCTCTTGTGTCGTGTAACAGATAAATATAAGTTATTTATTGTTGTAGAGAGCATTGCTGATGTATACAAACTGTGCAAGGAAACAGGAATGATTGATAAGATCACGCTTGGTGGTGTTAAATCAAGAGAGGGGACAAGGCAGATATCAAAAGCAGTATTTACAACACCAAAAAGAGGAAGAACTCTTAAAGGAGTTGATTACTGATGGAGTTACTGTGGAGATAAGGCAGGTTCCAAGTGATTCAGTTATTTATGCAAAGGATGTATTGTAGGAGGAACTGATATGATATTAAAGGCTATATTATTGGGATTAGTTGCCATGTTAGGACATACTAATTTCCTGTTTGGAACAAACCTATTAGACCGACCATTAATAATGTGTACATTAACTGGGCTGGTTATGGGCGATTTAAAAAGTGGAATTATTATTGGGGGCAATGATGG